>Ga0257119_1001307_pt1 | contig 17793 bp, 11 predicted proteins | sample SI112_200mmetaG_FD_190179 | JGI IMG/M metagenome (GOLD analysis project Ga0257119, IMG submission 190179) | Marine microbial communities from Saanich Inlet, British Columbia, Canada - SI112_200m | ecosystem: Environmental > Aquatic > Marine > Inlet | place: Canada: British Columbia | collected... | reverse complement strand
AGTCTCTTTCATCACTCAGAAAATTGTTATCACAAAAAACGATAGATTCTAAATTCAATTTTAAATTTTCTATTACTATTGACACGAGAACAAAAAAGATCAAATTGAATTATTCTGAGCCAACAAATGGCAAAATGATTGGGGCTGAGCTGCATATCACAGAGACTAAACAAAAACAGAAATATATTGCTGATCATACCGTTCATGAATACAAATCATTTGTTAATAACATCGATTCATATTTAATCGAAGTTTTAAATGAAATTAATTTGGCCAAGACAAGAATCAAAAATCAATTGGGAGATGGGCTTGAATATTGGATTGGTAAATATCTTGACTTATATCGAAGTCCCGGCAGAACACTAAGTCAAGCTACAGTTGATAGCGATAGAAGTGTATTAAATGCTCTACTACATTATTTATTTACCACCGAACCACAGATTAAATTAATTAGTGATTATAATAATATTGTCCATAATAATTATTTAAAAGATGCTAGAAAGATGAGAGGATGGAGCGATTTAACAGTTAAAACTAATCATATAAGAATTAAATCTTTTTTTAATTGGTTAAAAACCCAATACAACGATTTTTATGTTGAATTGTCACTGGCGGGTTCATACAAAAGAAACGTAAATACTGATTCATTCACGCAAATGGAAGTTAGACAAATACAGTTATTTATTGACAATCATAGATACAGCATGAAATGGGGTTGGTTCATTGACATATTAATTATTTTATTGGAAACAGGATGCAGACTTGGAGAATGTGTAAACATGAGAGTCAAAGATTATGATAGAGTTTTCGGCACATTAAAGCTCTGTGGTAAGGGAAATAAAACTCGAACTGTATATGTTAAAAGTCCAAACTCATTATATATTCTTCATAGTAGAATTTATATCAATGGAGTAAAAAAAGATAAGAGTCATTATATATTCCACAAATTATATTATAAAAAGGACCCACTGAAAGTTGACGTCTACATAAAAAATGAGAAAATTGAAAAGCCATATTCTAAGTCTGGCATCGATCACAAATTTAAAAAAATGGTTAGAAAGTTAAATTTAAATGATAATCTTTCACCACATAGCTGTAGAAGATTTTTTATAACCGAAATGTTAAAAGCTACAAACGGAAATGTCCCATTAGTTGCTGAACTTGTTGGTCATTCATCGTGGGACATGGTAAAACACTATACAAAATCGGTTATAAATAATGATAGTATTGTTAATGTTGATTTTGAAAAATTAAGACCTAGATTTACAATCTAAAATATGATTGAGTAGATACCAAGACTAGTGAGCCACCGAAGGGAGTCGAACCCATGACCTACGCATTACGAATGCGCCGCTCTACCAACTGAGCTACGGTGGCATTATTCATTCTGAATAGATGATAAAATTATTAACACTAAAGAGATGCATACTATCATTTATAACAAAAGTTATTCTCTCTTTCATCTTCATCTGGTTGTTCAAGAAAAAAGTTACATTTAACCCTCAAGAAAAGAACCTAAACATTTTGCTGTCAATTTTTTCACTATCAACTTTTATATATTTATGAAGGCTTATCGATGATTTTCCCTCGTGAGATTGACCGATAAATGATTTATCGACAATTATGTCAATGGTATATAGAACCTCTCGGCAAACAGTGTTTTTGCTCGTTTAAACATCATTGTAGCAGGGTGTTTCACGACGGAAAAGACATGATATTTTGATGATGTGAATGATGTTGGAGGATGGGATGATATGCTAATTACAATGGCAGTTGGGTAATAGAAATAAAAATATTATTGATCATATTGCTAGCATGAACTGGACGAATCAAACTTGCAGTATTAATTATTAAATTCTGTAGATCAGATATTTTCATCACTGTCACCGCTTATCACAAACAGCAATTCAGTCATTGAAATCCATCCATCAGTTTCATATTTTCTCTTTATCAATACCGATATCAAAACCAAGCTGAGCTTTGATATGAGCACAAACTAAGTTGATATCAATATCTTTACCTATCCAGCCATCATAAATAATTACTGTCATTGGATTATCAATTTTCTGAGTGTTTTTTAAATAATTCCAAATTTCATTCATAATCAGAGTTTCGTAGCCGAGTAAAATGTGAGAAAATCTAGATGAATTTTCTTTATATGATACTGGATTATTCTTACGATATTTACCAAATGAATTATGAAAGCCTCTTCCGTGAGATGTCTGTCTGTAATTTTGAATTGAAAGTATTTTACTGCGAGCGGTCTCCACTTCTTCCATTATACCTGAGATTATTTTGTGTTTTTTAAATTTTTTGAGATCATCAAATTTATTTCCAAACATCTTACCTCCATTATGTGGTGACAGTGTTGAACCGTAGATTAATGAAATTAATGCCTTTTTTATTTTTTTTTCTGGTAAATAGAATTCGTCAGAAAGTTCTCTTCGAATTCTAGTTTTATTATTTAAGTAAGAATCTATCGTAGAACATGTAACATTGTTTCTCCTGCACAGTGTTGATAGTATACTGTAATGACAATTGGACAAATCATAATCGTATAAATTTTGTCCTCCAAAGAATATTTTTCTAATTTCATTCGAAATATTTATTAGATGCAAGCCACGTCCAACCAGTCTACCACTTCTACTTTCATTATAGTATTGCGGTATGTACCCATGTTCTAAAGTATTGTTGAGCATATAGCATAGCATACTCAATTTTAGAATCTTGTCAGTTAATATTTGTTTTTGGTAATCATTGACGACGTTACGTTCAATATTCATAGTAGCTATATTTTGTTTTAGTGAACTTAGATTACCTTTTACAAACACTGGTAGAGAAATATTTGTTTTACACGTGGATGTTATACCGCTTTTTCTGTCATAGTATGTTTTCAAGATTGCATTTTTTTTAACGCTTCTTATTTTCGTGATCTTGTCTTTATTTGAGTTTTCCAATTCACATTGATGGGAAAGTAATTCTGTTTCCAACAAATCTGATATTCGTTCTTTTAGTTTATATCGTTTGGTATACTTAGATTTGTTTGCACTGTAAGTTTTTGTAGTATTATCATGGTATGCATAGTCATCATCAAGTTTATTAAAATAATTTGATATCACAGTTTGATAACCTTTACCAAATTTCTTTTGAAGATACGTAGCTCTGAACGATATTGAGTTCAGATCATTAAACCGTCTAATGTATTTGTGAGTATTTTTTCGTAAAATCGATTGCAGGATTAAACTTACAACACGCTTCTTCTTCTTAAAAGATAAGGTTTGAAAGTGGCTGCCATGCTTTTCTAAAAACTTAGATATATCTGGGAAAATATTCATTTAATCTCATTTAAAATTATATATCAAAATTAAAATTTAGTCTGTTGATTTTAATCCAAGTGGCTTCCATTATAACGCTTCTGTAAATTAAGAATAGAAGTATTATCTATTCACATCAAATTCTGTATTTACCCAAGTTTGTTCGGTGAGATATATCTTTCATATGGATTAATTAAGTATTTTGAATTTGAATTCTTCATCAGAAATATTGCTAAGAAATTACAATTTAGAAATAAAGTCTTGTAAGTTGTAGTAATATAAGTAGTTATAAGCCGCTCCCACTAAAAACTATTAACTATATAGTACTGTTATATCGTCGGTCTTATTTTTTTATATTTTTATGGGTGAGTGAAGAAAAAGTGGTTATTTTTTGATTGAAAAAGCAGAATCAGTTATATTTATTCATATACACATTTATTGTGTGTGATGAAATACGAATCAAATCAAAACAGTTGAACATATAATATAACGGGAGAATAAATAATATGGATATTTCAGAATTAACAATAAGCTCAAGCAAATCAAAAATACTGACCAAAGATGGATTCTATCTGAAGACTGGAATTTGGAATTACATTGGAGGGAAACTATTTCAATTTCGATCATCATCACTGAATATTTATTATGATATCTCAACTCATATTCTAAAGATGACAATCAAATTAAAAGAATTTTGTAAAGAGATGTCAATCAGCTTTGATTCAGATTTTAAAGATTCGTTCACAACATCTTTGAAGCATTTATTTGACAAACTCCATTTAGAATTTGAACAAGACACAGATTATGACAGCTATATGCCGATTCATCATCATTCAAATTCTACTTCATTCAATATTCCAGAAGTTGCTACAGATGATTTGACAGATGGCATAAAATCTATGAAAGTAAAATCAGTGGTATTGGATAAGCACATCAAGCTGACCACCAGGGAGCAATCATCAGATATATTGGAATATCTAGCAACAAGAAAAATTGGAAAGATGAAAACAGAATCAAATGCTAGATCAGTGAAATATTCAAACTTAAATCCAAATCACTCAATTGAATTTTCAGAGGATGAGGATGACATTATAAAACTCAGAGAAAGAATTTCAGATTATTATGTTAAAAGATTATTAACAAATTCATCAAATCAAATTGATGATGTACTATCACCATCATCATTGACTAGGATCAGAGGGAGACCACAGGCAATATTGAATCAGTTAGGAGCAAGAAAATGAAAAATATAAAATCAAATATAAATAATAATACAAAAAGAAAAGAAAATGAGATATTGGATAAGCAAGAATTGTCCAGCATCAAAAGACTGTGGAAAGAATATGGCTATCACAAAGGATCAGAGCTCTATGCATTGCATAAAATGACATCTCTAGGAAAGATAAATTCAAATAAAGAACTGAAATATATATTGGTATATCAGCTTGGATTGGAGAACATGAGCTCATCAAAATTTGATAAACTGCTAACACTGTATAATAAGGAAAGACCAAATCTAATGAGTGCAAAGTTAAGGGAAGATATTAAGTATTTCTCAGAGTTGATGGTTGGAAATTAAAGAATGAAGCCAAGAATTTAAGATTCGAAATAAACATAGGAGGGAAAATGATGATCAACATCAAAAGAAAAATATCAGAGAAAACAAAGTCAAGAATCATGATATGCATGATTGGATTGATTTTACTGATTGTAGGAACAGTTCAATATAGAACGATGGGTACATTATATGATATGAAATTAGCGTATCAGCAAAAAGAAGATATCCAAGTCAATTCAATATTGAATGGTAACGATGCCATTGATGATATTCAGAATTCAACAGATATTTCAAAAGAAAATGATGCTTCATATACTAGAGATTCAGTTACTGTACAAATATTGAGAGACACAAAAGATATAATCATGATGTTAGATAATATAAATCAACATTTTGAAAACAAAAGAAAAAAACAAGATATGGACACCGACACACTAGAAGTTGGTACATAAGAAACTTGAAATGAAGTGAATGAAATTGATCAAATCAAAATATGGTATAATCACTGTTTCACGAGTGAAAGCCATTCTTCATTGTTAATTGTCGATCGAATTTTTAGATTTAAAGCTGTAAAATCACAGAAAATAATTTATAATAATACTATTATGAAAATAAAACTCAGCTAGTGATAATTTGACAGTACACAAAAGCAAACATTCCCACCCAAAAATGTTAAATCGGAATTCATTTTGTTTGCTTCTTTAAAACCCTAATTTCACAAAATTCTGAACAATTTCATTATTTTAGATATTTTTTGGCGGTTTTGAGTAAATTAATCAGAGAATCTATTGATTCATTATTTCCCGTAATATTGATTAAGTTTTTCTTATTATTTATCTTTATACTTTTTTTAATATCTTCTTCATGAAGTGTGATGCTTCGAATTGATGAGATTGAAATTTTTCTTGGTTCATCAGTAAAGTTATTCCAAATGACGAACTTGGTTGTCAAACAAAATCCATTTTTTGCACTACCCCACAAGGTGTCATCATAAATAAATAATATATTATTTTGCAAATTCTTGGGAAGATAAGACTGTACTACTTTTTCAAGTTTCTTTATAGGAATAGCGGGAATGAAATAACAGCTTATGTCTTTTAAGGAAATTGATAGACCCTCAACTTCAGAGAAAAAATCCGAATGTTTATTTAATAGCTTTTGAAAATTCTGCTTAGTTGAAAAAGAAACCCCCAAATGTTTCGTTCTAGTTGAACTTATTCTTTTTGATGGTCTAGAATTAGTTCTTCGATTTAACACAGACTTATATGAACCATCATCAACCCAATTTTGTAATTCTTTCGCTCTTACTACTGTCCATGGGTGTGATCGGTAAGTTGTTAACATAATTTTAGCAAGCATATTCAAGTTATCCTCATTCAGTTTCTCAAATTCTCGTGCTTGTCTAATAAATGCATCCAAATTAAAGTCGTTGTAATATTTTCTTGGCAGACCAGCTATTTTTATTATTGCGTTTAAGGCACAATTTTGATCCTGTACTGCTAGTAAGCCAGCTCTGTCTGCAGTATATTCAGACATCCGATACCAATAATAAAGTGCAACTTCAACCCCGCTAGTTACTAATCTTCCAATACCAAGTGTAGATTCAGCAATTTGAGCACTAATTTTGCTGAAATGCTGTGCCATTATATTATATAATACATGCCCACTTTTTATATGACCAACCTCATGACCTAAAACAAATGACAATTCATTATCTGAAAGCAAATCCAAACATCCGGATGAGATAATAATAACAGGCTTTTCAATACCAAAGGTATAAGCATTAACTGCATATTCCCATTCAATATAAAGTTCAGGTATATATCCCATATCCAATGTATTGCAAACTGATTTAAGACGCTGATAAGCATGATTAAAATTATCTTCATTAACTTTAATATTGCTTCCAGTATATATTAGCCGTTGAATTCTTTCGTCAAAATGTTTTGAAATTTTGGACAGAACAATATCAAAACCTTTTACTTTTTCCAACGCGTCCAGTGCTGATTTATCTAATTTATGTTCATATTCACTTGGATCAAGATTTCTAAGTACTTTTATTTGAGTTTTTGTCATGTTGATATTTCTTTCAATTATAATAATATTATTTGTTATGCTGTGCGTCTTAAAAAACAATATGACAAAACAGCTCAAATTTAAATAGAATACTTCCGGTCTGAGTAGTAACTCTAATTTACAAATATAAGTTAATCCTTTCAAATCAAGCTGTAATCAGATTTTCTAGCATTATAAACCTACGTTCCTGAGAATATGATTCCAAGACGAGTTCTGAAACAGATTTAAAAGTTTTAAAACAGGTATTTGCGAAGTAATGAGGAGTCTCATAAACTCTGATTTGTGGTAAAAATATTTCCTAAAGTCCATGTGCAATAATAAGTATTTGATGGATATAGATATAATTCTCCGTTATGAGCACTAGGATTGTTAATCCAATGTTTTGCATTTGTACATATTAGAGAACTCTTCACGCTCCAAACCGTCTAGAATGATATTAACGTATAAAATTAAATTGCTTTAAATTTTATTGGATAATTGAGCCATTTCATTTATATTGAAAACATCAGAATCAATTAAAACATTTGTCAAAATTGAAGTAATGAAAAGGAAAAACAATCTCACTGAAATAGTTAATGGATATCAATTCGATCAAAAATCAAGAAAAATGAACATGTATAATAAAAAAATTAAGTTAAAATATTTAATAAATGCTACAGACAATGATGCAAGTACAATCAATCAAGGCAGCAATAAAAATGCATCAATTGATATTAGTAGTGGCAATTTGAAAATGGAAGCACAAGATTATCTAGGTGCGATAAATGATTATACGGAATTAATTAATCAAGATAAAAACAATGCAGATGCTTATTTTAACCGTGCGGTGGTAAAAGAGAAAATAAAAGATTATCGCAGTGCGATTGATGACTACACTGAAGCAATAAAACTAGATGACAAAGATGTAAATGCTTACATTAATCGTGGAATTATTTATTACGATTTAAAAAACTATCAAAAAGCAATGGACGATTATAACACTGCAATAGAATATGACTCAAACAATGTAAAGGCTTATTTCAATATTGCACTAGTGAAAGAAGATACAGGTGATTATCATGGTGCCATAGAATGCTATGATAAAGTAATTGAAATAGATTCTAATTATACTGTGGCTTATATCAATCGAAGACTAATATTGGATAAGTTGCATGATCATAAAAGAATGTTGGATGATTTTTATGAAGAGAATTGTATAGATGATAATTATGATGAGGTCGGTGTGTCTTAGGTTAGGACCCAATCTTCATCCAGTTGTTCAAGGAATTAAAAGTTGTCAACTGCAAAATCGAACCCACATACATTTTTTTGACAAAAAATCAGTGATCAACAATTCCACTCATTAATTTTAGTTATAATTCAGAGTTGAAGCTTTCTGACATTTGATATGTGATATCATCTTCAGAAGTTGTTAATTCAATGGGAGGAATTAATTATAATTCTATTCCCTCTTCTTTCAATCGTATAATTTCAGATGTATCTGATAAATATTCTTTTTCTATCATATTGGCGTTGAAAGTAAGTGAACTTCTTCTTATTTGTTCAATTATTTTAATATAATTCTTATCAAGGTTATTTGGTTTATAGACTATATCCTTAGGGCAATAACCTCCAAAAGTAGATGCAAAAAAGTAAAAGCATCTGTTTCGTTTACTTAAAGCATTTTCATAAAATTTATATTGATCTAATTTTTTGTCTGAATCTGTTATCTTGCTATGTGGGAAGCTAAATGCATCGTACGAAAAAAAATAACATTGCTGTAATTTTCTATTTGTTCTAATTAGTATCAAAATTTCAATTATAACCCACTCAAAAGAATTTTCTTTGTAAATAAGCTGTTCTAATTTATTGGTAATAGATTGAATATCTTTTTCAACAAATTTTATACTCTCTTTCTTCTTTTTAAAATAATAGATTTTTTTACTGGTTAAACTGTATAAATGAAATATCAAAACAAGTATGTCATAGAATATTTCACCTGTACAAATTAGCTCATCATCTCTATCCCAATATGATGAATCATCTTCATGGGTTCCACATTTAAAATACCAATCAGAATATTGAAACAATGCTTGATTATTATTATACCTAAAACTCTTCTCAATATTTTTGAAGAAATATAATTTAATCTGCTTTTGGTCAGCAATATCAACAAATTCGTCATAGGCACCTAATAACAATTTTTTATCGTAAAATGATTTTTTATCGTCGTATTCGTTTAATACGTTTCTAATTTTTGTATTACCAATTTCCCCAGTATAAGCATAAAATATGAATAATGACTCAATGAGCATTGATTTACTTTTATGAACGATAGAGTGACATGCCATACAGAGCATAACTAAATTCGAAGTTGAATTCGATCCTCCATTTTTTATAGTAACCATATGGTGTAAATCCCTCAATGACAATTCATTATTTCCAAATGAATTTAAGCAACATGAGCATGATCTATTCCTTGGATATTTTAATCTGTAGAAATTATCTTTAACTCGACGCCAATCTTTTGTAAGGTAATAATTATCAAAAATTTTATAATTATATTTATATTTCCAAGGATACAGGGATTTGTCTTTTTCATCGTTGCAAGTTAATTTAGACAATTCTCTCAATTTTTTAATTGAGAATTTTTCTCCAGTATTTTTATTTTCAAAATTTCGGTAGGTGGGTCTACTTACATTTTGATATTGAATCATTGTATAGATTTTATTATTAAATTCACTTAACCAAAGATTTAATTTTCCATTATCGATTAAATTTAAAATGTCTTTTTCAGCAATAAAACTGCTAACTAAATCACCAACTATTACAATTACATCGTCGTTTTTTTTGCTGACTGAAAAGGGATATTTGGATTTTAGTATAATTGAATTAATTTTCTTACCAATCGCTGTCTTAATAAATTTTTGATCAAATATAGATTTTATTGGTTTGTCTTTGATCGGATTCTCAATATTTGACTGGTCCTGAAATTTCGACCTATTTAATGAGATAGAATTATTTGTAGTATATTTTACCACACCATATTTTTGATATTTTGTACCAGCTTTATGAATAGAAATAAAGAAGAATTTTCCAGAAATTATCATTTTTTTGCCATCGAAATGACCATATTTTTCAACATCTTCATCGCTAGCATTTCTAACATAAAAACTTGTTATATCATTAGATTGTCTATCTTTAACTTTTCCAATTTTGTGGTCTTTTGCTTTCGTTTGAAGAAATTCTATAAATTCATTCATAAGCTATAATCAATTTCATTTAAATAATTATAAAGTAGTTGCTATACATTGACTTGGTAGAAAATTCCAAAAATTTACAAATGTATCGTGGCAAAGTAGTAGTTATTTCTGAAAAAACTAGTATAATTATTTCCATAATATTAATTATTTAATGCGCTTAGAAATATGTTCCAAGTGAAATTCACCAGATAGCAATATATATTCAGTTGTTCAAGGATTTAGAAGCTCTTAAAATCAAATTCGAATTCATATCCATTTTTTTGATAAAAAATCAATGATCAACTTTTTATTAAAACTAATATTCATACCACTTCGCTCGTAAAATTGCATAAAGTGTAAACTAAAGTCATACCAGACATCCACTTGACAGGTATAGCGTGTTTAAGCCATATTCTCGCCCGATAATCAAAAATGTAGACGAATAATTGAAGATTTGACGTCTAAATCCATCAAATATTCACAAATATTCTTATAAATCCAGTCAGAATCAGCATAGTTCATAAATCTATAATCAGATATGAAGTTAATCATTTGTAAATTCAAGCATTAATATAGGCTTCAAATGTTTGAACAAACTTTCAAAAACATAGATGACATACTTTATAAAGATGTTGGCACGAATGTTTAGTCAATCCTAAAGAATAAATAAAAGTTTATTTTTAAGTACTACGGTATTATAATTTATTGATAATGAAACAACTATCATGAGAACAAGATTACTTAATACGTTGATCGTATTCCATTTAATAATTATATCCTCATCATGTATTATGTCTGTTGTTGGTATGAAAAACTCTTTGCATGGTTCAACAACTGAAGTTTTTGAATATCCCGAAACTCGTATATCAAATTTTGCATCTAGCGCTTGCCCTAACTATAAAAGTTATGATTTTATGATTAATGAATTAGAAAATAAGTCTGAAATACAAATGTGGTCAGATAAAAAATTCCAAATGGAAAAATCTAATATACCAAAGGGGGCTGTTCAGCTTATGGGGCAACAATCTTATTGGTTCGATTCCATCAGAGTAATGTATAAACCCACTATTGAAGAATGGTTGAAGAACTTAAAAGAATGTTTCCATTTACACACCAAAATCGCATCAAATGAGTAGGAGATTATTATGAGTCTCCATTTAGGAAGATTAAAGAAAGTATATTTACTATGTTAAACCTAACAGATTCCGAAAAAAGAGATATTGTCCAATATATTGAGGAAGGAAAAGAACTTCCCGAAAAATATAGATTCCTTCTATTTGAGAATAAAAGACAAGTAGAATTATTATGGAATGGTAAATCAGATGAAATAACGAATGTTGTTTTACCATTTCAAACGATAGAATGTGTTGATGAACCGAGAAGTGAAGAACAAAAGAAATTAGAGAATTATGATTTATTCGATTTTAGTGGGAGGCAGATTCAAGGTTGGACGAATAAACTGATATGGGGTGATAATAAATATATTCTTTCATCTTTGAGAAATGGACCGTTGAGACAAGAGATTGAAGAACAAGGTGGGATTAAACTAATCTATATTGACCCACCATTTGATGTAGGTGCAGATTTTTCAATGAACATTGAAATTGGTGATGATGATTCTTTTGATAAAAAACCGAATGTATTGGAGGAATTAGCATATAGAGATACTTGGGGAAAAGGTGCAGATTCTTTTATAGCTATGATTTACGAAAGACTCTTATTGATGCGAGATTTACTTGCAAAGGATGGCGTAATATTTGTGCATTCTGACTGGAGGATGAACAGTTTAATTAGATTGATCCTTGATGAAATCATGGGTAACAGTAACCATGTAAATGAATTAATTTGGTGTTACAGTATTGGAGGTAAGGGTAAAAATCGCTTTGCAAGAAAACATGATACGATATATTTCTATGCGAAAAATGGCGATTTCAAATTTGATGGAAAAAATCGTTTTGTGGCAGTACCAAGAAAAACAAACTCCCATATGAGATTAAAAAGGACATCTGAAGGTCGAGAATTTCAAGAAAAAACGGATAGTAAATCTGGAAAAATTTATCGATACTATATTGACGAGGGAAAAATCCCTGAAGACTATTGGACTGATATTGAACAACTAAACTGGGAGGATTCAGAAAGGGTAGGATATCCAACCCAAAAACCAGAAAAATTTATGCAAAGAATTATTTGCGCGGTTACTGAAAAAGATGATCTTATTGCAGATTTCTTTTGCGGTTCAGGTACTACAGCAGCTGTTGCTGAAAAACATGGTCGAAAATGGATAGTATCTGATCTGGGGAAGTTTGGCATTCATACAACCCGTAAACGAATGATTTCAGTTCAAAGACAACTAAAAAAAGATGGTAAAGATTATCGGGCTTTCGAAATTCTAAATCTTGGTAAATATCAAACCCAACATTTCTTATCAGAAGGAAAAACTGAAAGAGACGAAAGAAAAAAAGTATTAGAACTAAAGAGAGAAAAAGAATTTATCAAACTTATATTAAATGCATACGATTCAGAACCCGTCAATGGATTCAAAACATTTGATGGGAAAAAATCTTCAAGATTTGTAAGTATTGGACCAATAAATCAACCACTTTCAAGACTACATGTTGAAAAGGTTATTCAAGAATGTTTAGAATATAAGATAACAAAAGTTGATGTATTGGGATTTGAATATGAAATGGGATTATTCCCTACGATACAAGATGATGCTAAACGACAAGGTATAGACTTATCATACAAACAGATTCCAATCGAAGTATTTGATAAAAGGGCTGTTGAAAAAGGTGAGGTAGTATTTCACGATGTTGCCTACATCGAAATGAAACCAATCATTAAAAAGGATAGAATGGTTTCAGTCGAATTGATTGATTTTTGTGTATTCTACAATCAAGGTTCAATTCAATCTACCGAAGAAAAATTAAGATATGGTCAGTCGAAAGTTGTGATTGATAATGGACAGATAGTAAAAATTAAAAAAGATAAAAATGGTATTGTTACTAATGAACAATTAACAAAAAAATGGGAAGATTGGATTGATTATTGGTCTGTTGATTTTGACTTCGAATCAAAACAAGAAATTATAAGAGTTCCAAAAGAAGATAATTCAAATGAGTTTGAAAAAAAATGGACTGGTGATTTTGTGTTTGAAAACGAGTGGCAATCTTTCAGAACTAAAACAAATAGAAAATTAGAGTTAGTCAGTTCTCCTAAACAGATTCTCAAACCAAATGTAAAAATAGCAGTAAAAGTGATTGATATATTTGGGAATGATACAATGAAAGTAATGGAAGTGAAAATATAATGGGACTACATAAAGACTTTCCAACATCACCATTTTCGGTATTAGACCCGACGACACGTTGGTTTCCGGCAGATGAAGATTTAAGAGATAAAGGTTCAGAAAAACTATTACCACCTCTCGTTACTAAATTAAGAGAAGAAGTAAAGTCGTGGAGAGATAGTGGATATGTAGGAGTTTCAGACACCACAAGGTCATTATTAAATTATTGGTTTTTAACTAAACATCCGAGACCATCTACTAACAATCCTGGAAATTGTTTTGAATATTTTTTCGCCCAAAGAGAGTCAGTTGAAACTGTCGTTTATTTGTATGAAGTCGTAGAATGTCGTAATCCACAAGATTTATTAAAATATGATATTCACGGTTCAATCGTTATATCTATGTTTCAAGAATCGTGGTTTAGATTAGTAACTAAACAAGCAACTGGAACTGGTAAAACAAAAGTTTTATCTCTATTACTGGTTTGGAGTTACTTCCATAAGACATATGAAGATGATTCAGGTTTATCGAGAAATTTTCTTTTAATAACACCTAATATCATTGTGTTGGATAGAATAAGAACAGATTTTGATGGATTGAAGATATTCTTTGAAGACCCACTTCTACCACCGAATGGTTATGATAATCAAAATTGGAAATCAGATTTCCAATTAACATTACACATTCAAGATGAGGTTGGAACCCTAAATAAAAAAGGGAATATATTTCTCACAAACATCCATAGGGTCTATGATAAGAAAGATAGTCATCCTTCGCATAAAGATGAAAATACAATGGACTATTTTCTTGGTGATAAACCCGTTACCAAAACACAAGACAATAAAGTTGCGCTGAGGGATATTGTAAGAGACATTGATGAGTTACTGATAATGAATGATGAAGCTCATCACATCCACGATTCTAAACTATCGTGGTTTAAGTCTATTCAAGATATTCATAATAATCTCCTTCAAAAGAATTGTAGATTATCATTACAAATTGATGTAACGGCAACCCCTAAACACGACAATGGAAACATATTCGTTCAGACCATAAGTGATTACCCATTGGTCGAAGCAATCGCACAAAGAGTAGTTAAACAACCCGTATTACCCGATTCAGCGAGTAGAGGGAAATTAACAGAAAACCAATCTGTTAAGTTTTCTGAGAAATACCGAGACTACATCCATCTCGGTTATATTGAATGGAAGAAGAGTTACGAAGAACATAAAAAATTAGGTAAAAAGGCTGTGATGTTCATTATGGTCGATGATACTAAAAATTGTGATGATGTAGCAGGCTATTTAAGAACCACCTATAAAGAATTATCGGGGGATTCAACATTTGTAATACATACGAAAAAGAATGGTGAGATTAACGAAAATGTAACTGGTAAAAAGGAACAAGAACTAAAAGAACTACGAAAGTTTTCAAACGAAATTGATAATATGGATAATCCGTGTAAGGCGGTCATTTCTGTTTTAATGTTAAAGGAAGGTTGGGATGTTCAAAATGTAACGACTATCGTTGGATTACGACCTTATACATCTAAATCTAATATCCTACCAGAACAGACTTTGGGTCGTGGTTTAAGAAGAATGTATTTTGGTAGTGATTGTGAAGAGTATGTAAGTGTGGTTGGAACAGATGCTTTTCTTGAATTTGTAGAAAGTATTAGAAATGAAGGTGTTATCCTTGATAGAAAACCAATGGGTGAAGGAACGAATCCAAAAGTTCCACTCATTATTGAAATTGATAAAGAGAATAAGAAAAAAGATTTAGATAAACTTGATATTAAGATTCCAGTATTAAGTCCAAGAATAAGAAGAGACTATAAGAATCTAAATGAATTAAACCCACAAACATTCAAAAACAAAGTAGTCAGTATAAAAGAATTTTCAGAAGATGAAAAAAAGGAAATAACCTTTCGTGAGATAACCGAAGGCAAGGTATCTCATACAACTTATTTTGATAAAAACTTTATTCCTGATCCAACATCTATCATTGGTCATTTTACTCGTAGCATTATGAAAGAGTTAAGATTATATGGTGGACAAGAAGTGTTATATGAGAAAGTAAAAGATTTTATTACTAATTATCTTTTTGGTAAATGTGTTGATTTGAATGACTTAAATATTATTAGAAATTTAAGTGAAGTAGAATCCGTTAGAACTATTGTTGAAACATTCAAAAAATATATTAACGAACTATCAGTAGTAGATAAAGGTGATACAGAAATACTTGATTACATAAGAGTCGGAAACACCAAAACATTTACTATAAAGGATACTGATAAATTCTATCCTAAAAAGTCAGTATTTAATAAGATCGTTGGTGATAGTCATTTTGAACTACTCTTTTCTTCTACTCTTGATTCCTGTATTGATGTGATTTCCTTTGTGAAGAACTTTCAACAGATAAATTTCAAAATGGAATACATCAATTATGATGGTGGTATTGGATTATACTATCCCGATTTTGTTATTAAGATTAGTGAATCTGAACATTGGATTGTAGAAACAAAAGGATTGGAAAACTTTAATGACCCATTGAAAATTGAACGACTTTCTAAATGGTGTAAGGACGCTACCAAACAGACTAACACGACGTGGGATTATCTTTATGTGATGCAAGAAAATTGGGACAAATTAGAAGAAACACCAAATTCATTCAGTAAGATTATAGATTATTTTGGGAGTCGTAAAGATTAGTTAATAAAATGGGGGTGTAAACAATTCTGTGTAAAATACCAATTATTCAAAATATTGTACACCCCTATCAAGTTCAGTTTCAAACCCACATACATTTTTTTGATTAAAATTCAACCATCAACTTATTAATTATTAATCAAAAATATTAATTTGTTTCACGAGGGAAATTAGTTGCAAAACGAAATGTCGACACATAGTGACAATTGAATTGTAAGACCCGTTTAAACACCCTTCTCGTTCGTTAAAACATCATTCTAGAGACAAAATTAGAAACTCTCACATGTCAAATATTTGCAAAATTCCAATTTAAAATTGAACATGAAACTGTAATCAAATTGTTAATCAATCAATTGACTAATTAAAGTATCTGATATAATAAAATGAAAAATCAATTACACTTATTATACAATCGAGTAGATACAATAGTATCATAATCATGTTTAACACTGCCAAATTGTCCATGAGACATCATGCCCATATAAAATGAATTATTGACAATGCGTTTGATATGCTGATAATTAAATGATTTCCCTCTAAAAGTATATCCATATTTCTCTAATAATAATCTAATCTTACGAGTTCTCTTATGTTGCAATAAATGAGAATACTTATTCCACGATTTAAAAATAAATTTGACAATCTCACGCTCTTCATCCACAACTACAATATCACCATTTACACGACGATAACCAAATGGGGGAGATGAACATACCATCTTCTTATCTTTCGTAAATCTTCGATGCTTGCCGTTTTCAAGTCGTTGAACAATGGTATTGCGTTCCATCTCTGACATTGATAAAAGAATGTTCAAGAAGAATCTACCGCTGATTGTATTCGTATCGATTTGCTCCGAAACAGACGTTATCTGAACATCATTGTCTGTGAGAAACTTTATAAATACAACACCATCTGTAAACGATCTCATCAAGCGATCAATTTTATATACAATCACGGTAGATACTTTATTCTGCTCCACAAGCATTTTCAATTGATTGAGACCATCTCTGTCACTTGTAGTGCCGCTATAAACTTCGGATATGATTTTGGAAAGTTGGATATTATTTTGTTCACAATGATACTTAATGCTTGAATGTTGTTGGGAAATTGATGTGTTATCTGTTTGTGAGATTGATGAGACTCTTGCAAGACCAATTGCTTTCATATTTGACTCCATTTTTACAACATAAAATACTACATAAATCAATCAAAAAATGTCTTACAACATAGCACTACATAGATTTATGAATGTTATAAATATTATTTTGTCGTCGTGTAAGTCGTAAATGATTACGTAAAGTTAATCATTCGTAACAATTTACATTACAAATAATTTATATTCATAACATATTATTATTACTAAATATAATAATTATTACCATTGCAATACAACATGTAATACAACATAACATTATGTATTATATTTGTTCAAATTCGTAAGTTATATAGCAACTAATAATAGAATAAATGATATGAATACTAGCAAACAATCCACCGAAAAGTCTCTTTCATCACTCAGAAAATTGTTATCACAAAAAACGATAGATTCTAAATTCAATTTTAAATTTTCTATTACTATTGACACGAGAACAAAAAAGATCAAATTGAATTATTCTGAGCCAACAAA
>Ga0257119_1001300_pt1 | contig 17854 bp, 13 predicted proteins | sample SI112_200mmetaG_FD_190179 | JGI IMG/M metagenome (GOLD analysis project Ga0257119, IMG submission 190179) | Marine microbial communities from Saanich Inlet, British Columbia, Canada - SI112_200m | ecosystem: Environmental > Aquatic > Marine > Inlet | place: Canada: British Columbia | collected... | reverse complement strand
TGCAGCAAGCCCAGAAGATGGAATCAGTAGGTCGCCTGGCAGGCGGGGTGGCGCATGATTATAATAATGCCCTCACTTCGATCATGGGATTCACTGAACTTGCCATGATGGATGCAGATCCCAAAGGGCCATTGCATGCTGATCTTTCTCAGGTTCTCAAGTCTGCTAAACGCGCTAAGGATATTACCCGGCAACTTTTGGCCTTTGCCAGGAAACAGACAATTGCCCCGGTTGTTCTTGATCTGAACGAAACAGTGGAAAGTATGTTCAAAATGCTCCGTCGTCTCATTGGTGAGGACATTGACCTTGTGTGGATGCCAGGCAAGGTCCTGGGGAATGTCAAGATGGACCCCTCCCAGATCGACCAGATTCTGGCCAACCTGTGTGTCAATGCCAGAGATGCCATTGAAGGAGTTGGCAAGATCACCATTGAAACGGGCAAGATCACATTTGATGAGGCCTATTGTGCCGATCATACCGGTTTTATCCCAGGTGAATTTGTTTTATTAGCTGTAAGCGACAACGGTTGCGGTATGGACAAAGAAATACTGAACAATATTTTTGAACCGTTTTTCACCACAAAACCTGTAGATAAAGGAACCGGTCTGGGACTTTCAACGGTATTTGGCATTGTCAAGCAGAACAACGGGTTTATAAATGTCTACAGCGAACCTGGCAAAGGAACAGCTATAAAAATTTACCTACCTTTGCACGAGGACGAAGTGGTCGAGATCCAGAAGGAAAACACTGTAAAACTACCCCAGGGTAAAGGTGAGACCATCCTGCTGGTGGAGGATGATCTTTCCGTCCTGAAACTTGCTGAAAAAATGCTCAAAGGAATGACTTACACAGTTTTGATTGCTGACACACCAAAAGGGGGCATAAGACTTGCTAAAGACCATCCAGGTGAAATTCACCTGCTTGTAACGGACATGATTATGCCTGAAATGAATGGGCTTGAACTGTCAAAACAATTGAAATTACTTTATCCAGACTTGAAATGTATCTTCATGTCCGGGTACACTGCCAATGCCATAGCCCATCATGGCGTTCTGGATGAAGGGGTACACTTTGTTCAAAAACCTTTCGCTAAAAAAGACCTGGCATCAATGGTCAGAGAAGTGCTGGATGAATAGAAAAAGTTGATTAAAATCTGAATAACCAGATTATACTGAGCCAGAGCCGGAGTTATAAGACATTCCTACGTATTAAACTTGTTAAAGTACCAGAAAGATGCCATCCCTGATTAGGCCGATAATTTGAAAGTTCAGCCAAGGCCGCATTACTGAGCAAGGAGTAAGAAATAAGTTTAAATAATTTTGACTCCCCTTTTAATCAATAATTTCTGCACATCATCAATTTTGACTTTGGAGACGGACACGCCGCTTTTTAAAGAAACTGCGGCGGCAGTGCCTGCCCCCTGGCCTGTGACCGTGCAGCACATCATATTACGGAAGGCGCAATGGGCTGTCTTGTCACCGGAAACAGCACGTCCTACCACTAATAAATTCTCTACTTTTTGGGGAATCATACATCCAAGGGGAACCTGGAAATAACGCCCTGTTGTAGGCAGGATAAGAATACCGCGGCCATCTATAAATTCGGGGAAAATACCAATGGTATCATCAAACTCACCCTGATTCATCACATCATGCTCCGTCAGGCTGGAACGACCTATTATCTTGCGGGATTCTCTTGTGCCCAAGGTCATGCCAAAGTTTCTCAATCTGGCCTTTTCAAATCCGGGCACGTATTTATTTAAGGCTGTGATTGCCTTAAGCACAGTATCACGCCCCTTTATTTCAGAGGCCGTCAGATCCCAGACATCCGTGCAGTCTTGTTTAAGCATATGAACCATATTCAGCTGGGTTGCATCACCTTCAGGTGAAAGAGTGCTCCAGGTTCCACCTATGGATATGTTTTCATCAAGAGAGATCAGGCCCTCTTTAACTGCCCTGTTAAATGGATTTTCAAGATAGGGACTAAACAGATTCTTCTCTTTATCCGATGCCTGCTGGCTCCAGCTCTCACCTGCCCAGTCTGCATAGCTTGGCTTTAACTCTTCTTTGACATATGCTTGAAAGACATCCCTGTTGATTCCCCGGCAAGCAAACATGACAGTTACCATCATCAATTCCTCTTTTGAGGCTTTTGTGTAAGGAGCTCCGGCTCTTGCAGCAATATCAGCATCACCTGTGGCATCAATAACCCGTTTGGCCAGAATCGCCTGCCGGCCGGATTTGCTTTCTATGATGACACCTTTGATGATATTGTCTTCCATAATCACGTCCACGGCCATTGCATGTAAAAGGGGCCGGACTCCTGATTCAAGAACCATTTTATCCGCCACCACCTTAAACATCTCGGCATCAAGGGCTTCACTGTCTGATTGAGGTTCTCGGGAACTTCCTCCAAGTTCCTTGGCCCGCACCTCAAACTCATTACCGATTCCATTGGATTCAAGAGTTTGTTCATGCCGGTACCAGGCAATACCCTCAACACCAACCTGGCTCAGTACACCGCCAAAACAACCGTAACGATCCAGCAATATTGTATTAATGCCTTCCCTTGCAGAAGCAATGGCAGAGGACAATCCACCGGGGCCGCTTCCAACAACCAGAACATCTGTTTCTGCCATTATGGGGATGGTTCTGGCAGGTTCCTGTATATGTTTCATAATCTGACCTATACTATTTTTATTAATCTCACCTCGGTAATTTTAGGTCTAATAATCTCTTAAGGTTATCGTGCTTGTCAATAGAAATAATGCAGACGCAAGGCCCCACGCGTGTACTGTCTATAAGGCTTCAATCCTGGAAAATTCATGGAAATTATCAATCAAAAATGGCTGGTAATTGCAGGGTAAGCAGTACTGAACCGGTAATGATCACCAATATTTAAGGCAGCATACAAAATTCTTCATACTTATAGTTGATAATTATTTGCCATGGAGAATTGGTGTTAACTGTCGGACTAACTTGACAAAAAGCATATTCTCATCCTATTCTAACTTTTACTAAACAGCCTAAAAAGAGGAACAAGTACCAATGAAATATTATGAAAAAGATAAACTTAAGGCATTACCCGTTCAGGAGGCTGTGGGTAAAGTATTGCTCCATGACATCACCAGAATCATACCAGACCTTTTCAAAGGACCTTCCTTTAAAAAAGGCCATATTATAACTGAAAAAGATGTGGAAAAACTACTTGATTTAGGAAAACAGCATATTTATGTGGCCGGCCTCAATGGAGAAATCCATGAAAACGATGCTGCCATAAGAATTGCCAGGGCAGCGCTTGGGGATAAAATTTCCATCAGTGACCCCAGGGAAGGAAAAGTAGGTTTTAAAGCTTTAAAAAAGGGATTGCTGAAAATAAATGTAGAGGGTCTGGCCAGGCTTAATGCCGTCCCTGATGTGATTTTTGCCACCCTTCATACTGACCAGGTTGTTGAAATAGACCAGGAACTTGCAGGTACCCGGGTGATTCCCCTGTACATTGATAACAAAAAAATTGTTGAAGCCGAGGCTGTCTGTGAAGAGTATTTCCCCATTATAGAAATCCGGCCCTTTGCAAAACTGGATGTGGGTCTTGTGGTGACTGGTTCGGAAGTTTATTCCGGTCGGATCAGAGACGGATTTGGCCCTGTGGTACAAAAAAAATTTAAAGCTCTGGGATGCCGCAACATGAGAAAGGAAATAGTATCCGATGACCTTTTAATGACCATATCCGCAATAAGGGGGCTTCTTGATGACGGTGCCGGTATAATTGCCGTGACCGGCGGCATGTCTGTGGACCCGGATGATCTGACACCTGCAGCCATAAAGGCAGCCGGAGGCAAGATTGTTTCTTACGGTGCTCCTGTCCTTCCCGGTGCCATGTTCATGCTGGCCTATATTGATGGCATCCCTGTTCTGGGCCTTCCAGGATGTGTCATGTATCACAGGGCTTCCATTTTTGACCTGGTGGTACCAAAACTTCTGGCAGGGGAATCCGTCACCAGATCCGACATTGTTCAGATGGGCCACGGAGGGTTCTGCGCAAGTTGTAAAACCTGCAGATTTCCCAATTGCAGTTTTGGAAAATAATCAAAATATATTCGGATGAATTACCAATGGAACCATTGAATCAACAAATACTTGATTGTATTAAACAAAGTGAACCCTTTGCTGTAGCCACAATTTTGACCCACAAGGGGTCCACCCCGAGAACATCGGGGAGTAAGATGATAGTATTAAAGGATCAAACCATCTATGGAACCATTGGCGGCGGGCTGGTGGAGGCAACGGTAATGGATGCCTGCCTGGAATTGATAGATAAGAATCAGTCCCGGATTAAAGAATTTTCTCTGAACAGGGAACTTAAAGACGGCCTGGATATGGTCTGTGGCGGTAATCTTATAGTTTTAATGGAGGTTTTCATTCCTGATTCAGGCTTGGTAAATATTTTTAAAGCTCTGGTCAACCTTGAAAAAGAGGGGAAAAAAGGATTTCTGGTTTCAAAAATAGATGGATTCAGCAAATCTGATTTTACCACCCGAAAATGCCTGGTTCTCACCGACACAACTGTTATTGGATCTTATTTAATCCCCAAACCTTTTATGGATTCAATCTGTGATAACAAGTTTACAGGAACTTTTCCCATAATTTACAATCACGGCCTGGAAGAGTTTATTATTGAATCCATCCATCCTTCAGACACCCTTTATATTTTCGGTGCCGGTCACGTTGGATTTCAATTGGCAAAGATGGCTCATCTGACTGACTTTCAGACCGTTGTGGTGGATGACCGGGAAGAATTTGCCAACCCTGAAAGGTTTGCCCATTCAAAAGAGGTTCTTGTCGTGAAAAAGTTTGACAATGCATTTGACAGCCTTTCCATAGATAAAAATTCCTATATTGTCATCCTCACCCGGGGTCATCTCCATGATCAGACAGTGCTTGAAGCTGCCCTGGAAACCAATGCCGCTTATATTGGCATGATAGGAAGTAGGGCCAAACGGAACCAGATTTACACTGCCCTTAAAAAAAGGGGAGTTTCAGATAAAGCCCTTGAGGCGGTTTATTCTCCCATTGGTCTTGAAATCCATGCGGAAACACCTGCAGAGATTGCCGTGAGCATTATGGGAGAAATTATAAAAATCAAAGCAGAAAAATGACAGACAGTTTAAACCATTGCTGACTTTTTGCTAAAACACCAGAGATAATTTTGTGTGATAAAATATTTTTAATTTCAAGTTTCTAAGTTCTTCTCCAAATGGATATAATGTTTTTTAATAACAGGAGTGACAAATGACTTCTTACCTTATAGGGCATATCACGGTGAAAAATGACAAACTTTGGCAGGAATACCTAACTGGAGTTCAGGAATCTCTTATTCCTTTTAAATCTAAGATTATTTTAAGAGGGCCGCTTGTTTCAGTACTTACGGGCAAACACGAACATAATCTTGTGGTTGTCATTGAATTTCATGATCAAGCCACATTGGATAATTGGTATACTTCTACAAAATATCAATCCTTGATTCCTATCAGGGATAAAGCAGCCGATCTAGTACTCATGACTTACTGAAGCAGTTTAAGAAAAATATTTTGCAAAAACTTTTCCCAGACGACGGGCACCTTCAGGCAGACGTACCCAGATAAAATATCCACCCTTTGAAACCTTAAACACTGCCTGATCCGGCAGATGAGTGAGTTTGTGAGCATATGCTCCTCTACGAGCCGTTCAAACACTATTTAAGCTTTGATAAGGCATTGCCCAGATCATCCACAAGATCTTTAATGTCTTCAATCCCTGTAGAGTATCGAATCAGGCTCTCGGGAATTCCCATGGCCTCACGTTCTGCTTTACTGCATTCCACATGGCTTGTTGTTGCCGGTGGTCCAACAATGGTTTCAACAGATCCAAGATTTGCCGCGGAATGAGCGAATTTTAAGTTAGCCAGCACCGTACCAACAGCTTCAAATGTATTCTCCTTCAGGATAAAACTCAGCATACCGCCAAAACCGGTCATCTGTTTTTTTGCAATCTCATGCCCTTCATGTGATTCCAACCCGGGATAGAATACTTTTTCAATTTTTGGATGGGAATCCAGATATTTTGCAATTTCAATCGCACTCTGGTTCTGGCGTTCGACCCTGAGTGCCAGTGTTTTCATCCCTCTGAGCAGAAGATAGGCAGACATGGGGTCCAGGGTTGCACCATTGATCTCCCTGTAATGATAAATCTGATCGATCAACTCTTTATTCCCGCAGACAACACCACCCATTGCATCGGCATGGCCTCCGAGAAATTTAGTTGCCGAATGCAATACCAGATCAGCTCCAAGAGCCAGGGGTTGCTGGTTGACAGGAGTCGCAAATGTATTGTCAACCACAACAATAGCTCCGACTTTTTTCCCGGCTCTGGCAAGGCGATCCAGGTCAATAATCTTAATGGTTGGATTCGTAGGTGTTTCCAGATAAAGCAAGTCACACCCTTTGGCCACTTCAGCCTCAATAGCTTCATGATCTGTCGTATTGCAAAGGATTACCTCTACATTGATTCGAGGTAAAAATTCGGTAAATATCTTGTTGGTTCCGCCGTATGTGTCCTTGACCGAGACCACTCGCTGACCCGGTACCAAAAAGGAAAACAGTGTGCTGTGGATAATTCCCATACCCGTTGAGGCACTTGTCGCTTTCTCAGCATTTTCAAGCTGGCAGATTTTATTTTCAAACACGTCAACTGTGGGGTTGGTATTCCGACTGTAAATATGTCCCTTTTGCTTGCCCAGTGCTACTTGCTGCCATTGGAGAGCATCTTTATATCCAAAAGAAACACTGTGCACTACGGGCACCTGTGTCGCATTCTGCATCAAAGATTTTTCTTCCCCTGCCCATACAGAGCATGTGCCTTTCCCTATTGATTTATTCTTCACGTATATTCTCCTTTAAAAATACCAGTGCCGTTTTAACATATAATTTAGTTCCCAGGACCAGTGCATCCTCATCTATATCAAATGCCTCTCATCTTACCAGTCGTGCCATGGATGGATCATTGGAAAGCAAAAACAATTTTCCCTGCAATGCTCTCTTTCAGATGTTTTTTCAGATTCATAAACTTTAAAACCCTTTTAGTTTATTATGTTGCATCTTGTATTATATACCATGGCAAAACAACCTGAATATATAATAAGTTTAAAAAAAGCAAGTCGTTGATGACCCTGATCCACCATCAAAGTACCACCTGCTGCGTTGACGGCGGTCGATGGCCTGTTCCACAAATATGTGGAACAGGTAGAATCAATTTTAATAAACTCCCGAACCCTTTGAAATAGCGATCTTTTTTGATGAATGACCAGATTTTATTAACCGACATTCCCTCAACAGTTAAAAAAAATATATAAAACACGACCTGACTACAAAAGAGAATTTTATTGGAAACAGTTACTGTATCAAGGCCTTAGAATAAAATTTCAAAAAGTATGAGGAAAGAACTGTTAAAGGTACTTGAGGCAAGGGTGCGGCTCCTTAAAAAAATTATGGATGTGATAATAAAACGGGGGCTTGTCCTGGATAACGTCAAGAAGATACTAAGGACCGCAAATGAAATAAGTTGAGCAAAAATAGCTCAGGATTTTGGTCCATATACAAGGCGCATTAATAGTTGCATACTATACGTATTTACAATAATATATTTTGATACTGCATTAGTGATTAACAATCTAACTTGTTTTATGGACGGATAACATTAATATTTTAAGAATATGCGGAAAAGTATAACTATTTGTTGGCAAATCAACTATGAATAAATGAGAGGTCCACATGGATTCAATTGAAACGAGGGTGAAATCCCTTGCAAAGAGCCTTGGCGCTAATTTGGTCGGTATAACCACTACAGAGGCTCTTGCTGACGGCCCCCCCTCGGCCGATCCACGCTACCTTTTACCGTCGGCAAATTCGGCTATTTGTTTTGCGGTCTCCCTGGACGGGGATATCGTCCAGGAATTCATTAGCAAAAAAAATTGGCGGCCTCACTGTGAAAACCGAAAAACCCTCGTTAAGAAGCTTTATTCGATAGGTGAAACGCTTACCGAACAACTAAGATCGGAAGGGTATGAAGCTGTCAATGTGGATATCAATGCCAACTATCGACCTGAAAAAGGCGCCAAAGACATAACGGAAATGACAGAGTTCCATCCTGATTTTTCTCATCGTTATGGTGCCCTTGCCGCCGGGATCGGTCGCCTGGGCTGGAGTGGCAATTTGCTTACAGAGGAATATGGGGCACTGGTTGAATTAGGGAGCGTTTTGACTTCTGCGGCATTGAGGTCGGATAAACCCATTCCGGATAAAGACCATCCCTGTGACAATTGCAAGATGTGCAGCCTGGTCTGCCCCGTGGAAATGATTCAGCCAAAGGCATCGACCCAGGTTACAGTCGCTGGCATCACTGAAACCATATCCTGTAAGCGGCCTAACACATGCTGCTGGATCGGTTGTACCGGTTATGAGGGATTGTCGGCTTCAAAGACTTGGTCTAACTGGAGCCCTTACCGCCTCGGCCAATCACTGCCCACCGAAAAGAAGGAACTTGACGCTCTGTGCGTTAGCCTTCAGAAGAAAGATCCTCAGATGCAGGATGAAGTCAGCAGCCTAAGCGATTATCGGAATGCGGTTTTCGATCCTGACTGGTTCTACTACACAGTTTGCGGATTTTGCCGCAGCGTCTGTGCTTCTTCCCATGAGAAACGCGTCGCAAACCGTAAGTTGATTATCAATTCAGGTACTGCCGCTTTGATGTTGGATGGGTCTCATGTGAAGGCGGACGATAACGCTGTCAGGGTGCGAACTCCCTTCGGGCTGGACGTGGTCATGCCGCGCGATGAACTATCAAAAAAACGGACAGAGAATCCGAACCGATCCGGTCAATTCCCTCTGGACCGCGAGGTTATAGAACACCTATGCCAACACAGAAATTCAGCAGAAGCAAAAAGCCGCTTTGCTTAAAACATTTTATATGTTTGAAATCAGCACGTCTGATCCATTTTAAACGTCTTCATCAAAATGCTGGATGCAATCATGTTGGTGCCGTGTGCCAGAGCATCCATGATATCGCTGTCCGTCCACCCCACATCATGTAGCTGATCAACATCTTGTTTTTCAACGGCATCTGGTGTTTTGATCGCCTTCATCACAAATGCCACCATGGCCCTATCTTTGTCATCCAGGGGTGCCTGAAAAGGATCTTTTTCCATCTTATCAATATCATCCTCTGTTAGTCCCTGCATATGTAGCATTTTCTTATTAAACCCTGTGCAAAAAGCGTAGTCATATTCTTGGGCCACCAGATAGCGTATGCTTGAAAGCAAACCAAATCCTAAATTCGGATGCTGGGAAAAATATTGAATCGATTGCCAATAGTTATCCAACAGCCATGGACTGGCACTTGCAAGCTGTAGCGGAGCAGGAATTACTCCGGCATTTTCCATCATGAAGTCATAAATCTCCTTAGCTTGACCCTCTGCCTTTTCCGGTTCAATTGTTTGAATGAGAACCATCGTTTTCTCCTTTGTCGTTTTGGGTTGTTTGAATTATAAAAGATATGCAGACATCGCTCACTTTTCTTTTTGATGTCCGCCTTCAGTACTTTTTATTGCAAAATTCTTATGATCTTACAATCCCTAAAATCGAATTTTTGGGGCTCAGAATCGCTCGATAAATTTCAGTGATGACTGACAGATCAATTGATCGCCTTTTTCTGGGTTTTTAAACTCATTCTTAATTATCCTTGTGATAACTGCCACAGGATGCTCAAAATATTAATGATATCAGATCAATTCTTGATGATAATTGAAGCGTTTACTTCTGGCAATAAAGCACTGTATTCAGACTTTAAAAAGAAGAATGGCTATAACGGCAATCAAGTCTTTGTAACCAGGGTTAAGATAAGTTTTCCAAAATCACTTTCCCCAGCCTTCGGGCACCTTCTGCCAGGACGTCTTCATCATATAAAGCAAATGCAAGTCTAAGATAATTCTTTAATTCTTTATTATGTGAAAACAAAGATCCCTGATGAAAATCCACATTATGTTTTCGGGCTTCCTGCCTCAAAGATTTGGTATCCATATTATCCGGTAATTTCACCCAGATAAAATATCCGCCCTTTGGAATCTTAAACTTTGCCTGCTTTGGCAGGTGCATGCGCAATTGATCACAGAAAACTTTAATCCTTTGCCCGTAGACGGTTTTAAGATGTTTGATATGGACCTTTAAAAACCCCAGACAAATGAATGAATTTACAATTTCAGATGTAAAGGGATTAAAACCGCCCCCGCTGTCTATAAGACCGGACTTAGTCATTTTTTTAATTAAACCAACATTTGTATGCATCCACCCAAGCCGCAGCCCGGGGGCCAGGATTTTTGAAAATGACCCCAGGCTGATCAAGGGGCATGTGCCGGTCCAGTTACCCATGGGAGGGGGCGGATCATCGGAATAATTGAGAAAATGGTAGACCTCGTCCGCTACCACAAGCAAATCATTTTGGGCACAAATTTCAACCAGGTTTTCACGCCTTTTTAAGGGAAGGGTAACACTGGCAGGGTTATGATAAGTGGGAATGGTATACAGAAAGGAAGGTTTCAGGGTTTCAAGTTTTTTTCTAAGAACATCTGTTACCAGTCCATTATCATCCACAGGTATGCTCACAAGATTGAGCTTGCGGTCGGCAAATATCCGCAGGGCCAGAAAATAACTGGGTTCCTCCACCAGCACTGTATCTCCGGGTTTTGTAAACAAAGTACAGATAAAATCCAGGGCCTGGGAATTGCCGTTGGTTATCAACAATTGCTCAGGATCCACCCGATTTGGATACTGGCCCGTTAAAAATTTGGCCAGGGTTTGTCTGAAGTTGGCATTGCCTCTTTCTTCTCCATAGGCCAGAAAAAAACTGTTTTCTTTTGACAGACAATGGGCAGCGGCTTTTTCCAGCTCTTTTATGGGGAGCAAATGATTGCTTGGCTGCCCAATTCCCAGGTGGATCATATCCCGGGGAAGGTCAATCTGAGGGAGGGTCTGATTAGAATCCATGGTGTTCCTCTATTTACAGGCTACGCAATCAGACTTTAAACAGGGACAAAGGAGACGGACATAAGGAATCCATTATCGCCAGATCTTTGGCCGCACAATATCCTTTGGAAAGATATCCCTGGTCAAATCCTTTTTGGGTAATGACCTGGAGATGGGTGTGGTAAAACCAGTTCCCGTTTTCATGAAAATCTCCGATAAAAGCAAAGGGGTCTCCTGCCTTGAAATGGGTACCCACAGCAGGAAGTCTTTCCTTGTTTAAATGGCCATAAAGGCTGTAAAAAGTATCAAAATAGGGGCTTTCATGCATTAAAAGTACATTGCCCCCATAATTTCCCTCGCCTGCTTCATATCCGCTTTCCTTTACGCTTGCATCCAGAGGGGCGTTCAAAGGCGTGGCCAAAGGAACAATAATATCAAGCCCCAGATGGTAAAACCGTTGTTCTTCAACCATCTGGGGGCATTGTGACAATACTATTTCCCGGTTTTCAAGATAGGATGCAACACCCCAGGTATGGTTATTTTTCATATGATCATCCAGAAACTTTTGGAACCCTTTCTGATCCCTTACATCAATGGTATCAAAAATAGTCGAGTCAACAGACATGTCGACTTCCATGGGATCACCCATCAAATTTTTAAAAATCGGCTGGATATCAATCTTTGGGCTATATGCAATATAGGGATAGTTCATCATTTTTCCTTTGAAAAAAGCCAACTTTCAGGTTTTCATTCAACACTGCTTATGAAACAGGGAATGGGTTTGTTTTTAAAAGTCCTTTTATCGGCACGACAGGAGAACCGTCAGGGTCTGTGGTAACGCCTTGTGGAAGCACAAAATTCTCATCCAGGCCTTTATAATAGGGCACATCATAACAGCCAAGCTTTATCTTTAAATGTCCATTGTCGTGAACAAAAGAGGAGGTCAGGCCATAATCCACCTCACCTAAACAAGTTGAAATCATATATCTCGGAATCTCCCTTCCTGATCCTTCTCTTCTGACTTTTGTGGCAATATCAACCACATCATAGGAATCCACTGGGTGATCCGTATTCCATTTTTCCTGGATGGGAAGCCCTGCAACATAGAGGTGATGAAATTCCAACCCTGCTTTACGAACGGTATAGGCAAGGGAATGGATCTGCGCATCCCCATCATTCACCCCGCCTAAAAGGGCTGTATTGCAATAAACACTTATGCCTTTATTGTTTAATCTCCGGGCAAGTTTTGCATGGGCAGGGGTTATCTCATGGCTCAAGGTAAACCAGGTTTCAATTTCCAGTCTTAAGGGATTCACCACGCAAAGCGAATTCAGATCACCAAGGGTATTAACCACAGCCCTTGTATAGGCCTCTGGTGCTGTATTAAACTTCATACTGACCAGGCGGACGGCAGTCACATGGGGAATCTCTTTCAGGGTTTTAATAAGCGATTTAATGTAGTAAAGGGAATCAATGGCATCCGTTGATGAAGAAATGATGATATCTGTTATACGATCATCTGATCGGATGTAATCAAGCTGTTCTTCAGATGCATGGACATCCATTTCAACCCGTGTTTCGTGAAGCCGCAAAAGGTCTTTAAGTCCTGTATCCACAATGGATGGCCCTGTCTGTCTTTCATTAACCATAATGAATTTAAGCGTTTCAATATCATCTGTTGAAGCCGAAATTTTTTCTTTGACACCTCTTTTGGGCCGTGGGCCATGGAGAAAAGATTCATCCCCGATCTGTGCCATATACTGAATATCAATGGTACCTTCATCATTAACCCTTATATTGTCAAGCTTACCGGCAAGGGGGGCAAAGGCTTTAAAATATTCCGGTGTATAGGGCGTTCTGATCCAGATAAAATTATCATTGTCTGCAACTTTTTCCACTGCCCATCCACTGGTATACCAGTCAATTTTTCCAATGGGGGTTGCCGTACAGATGCTGGGAATAATCCGGTCGGACAGGTGAGCCCGAAGGTGATTGGCAATCTTTATTCCATGGGATAGGCTGCTCCAGTAAATGCTGTTCCCATGGATGGGGCTGCAGGGGATATAAATATAATGAAGCTCGGCACCGGCACCCCGCAACAGGCTGAAAAGCCTTACCAGTTCAGGGCCTGTGTCATTGCAGGCATTCAAAAAGGGTGTCTGGATGTATACGGCAATCCCGTTATTGACAAGGTCTGATATAATCTCAAGACTTTCAGGCGATACTTCATCCGGATGAATAAAATGGGTTGCCACTTCCATCCTTTTGCCATGCTGCTGAAGTTCAAAGCTCTTTTGTTTAAGGTATTTCAGATAAGCTGATTCATTTTCAAGAAAAAGGTCTGGATAATAAGCAATGGATCTGGTGGCAAGACGAAGTGTCTGAACATGATCCACCTTCATAAGCCCGTCTATGGCTGCTGCTATATTGGCCCGGTTCATGAATGGATCACCGCCCGTAATAACAATTTCTTTGACTGATGGAGAATCCTGTACATGCTGAACCGCTTTTTGAACACCCGCAACCGTCGGGTTCTGTTCATTCCTGGAATCCTTATGTTTTCTAAAACAAAACCTACAATAAACCGGACAGGTCATGTTTAAAAGAAAAATCACCCTGTTCTGGTACATCTGTTCAAGCAGGCCGTCATGGAACTGACCGATCCAGGTGTTGGTATGACCGCCCGTATCCAGCTCTTCTACAAAGGGCAGATACTGGTAGGCAACATCCTTTGATACCATCATCTGGCGAATGGTATGCCGGGACAAGCGAACCGGATATGTTTCAATCACCTGTTGAAGATTGGCACGATCCTTTTCTGGAACTGCAATATGGGTGGCTTGCTCAAGCTGCCGGGTATCTTTAATGGAAATATATCCATGCCCCGGGAGAGCCTGCTCAAGGAGAGCCACGAGCATAAGGTGTGGAATTTCAACTTGATTCACCCTTATCTTTTCCATCTCCCCGTTAACAATAGAGGAAAAAATTTTTATAAAAAACCCTTCAGGGTTATTGGAATATCCTGTTTTTTCCAATAGATTGGAAAATTTTTGTACCCCGCTGCCATCTTTTGTGATATTGCAGAATTGTTTTCCTGCAAGTGTTTTCGTCCCATAGAGTTCAAGGAATTCAATTGTTGTCATTGTCAAAGCGGCAAGGCTGACATCTGCTTTTTTCCCTGAATGTTTGAACTCTATGTTAATTGAACGATCTTTACTTTCCATTACCCTATTTCCTTTAAACAAAAATTGTAATTGTTTAGCCCGTTAAAAGACTTTATCTCAAAGCCCTGTCTGATGGATATTTGCAGGAGGTTAAGCATTTAGCATCGAAACAAATATCCATCAGATAGGGCGGTTTCAAACATAAGAGCTGAATAGTTACCAACTATTTTCATTTTCACATCATCCAGAAACACCATCATCACTGGATATTTTTATGCATTATAATCACTTTTCCGCCTTGTACAAATAGGATATGGTTTCTTTTGAAAACCCATATCCCATAACGCTTCCCAATGTTTCATCTTCATTTTCCGGATCAATTTGTATGACCAGGTATTCTTTAGAAGATCTGGCATCATTCACCTTTTTCCAGGCATAGTTTCCTTTTTTCAAATATTGATATGCGATAAGTGATTCGGAAAAAATAGAGCCGGGCTGTTTGTTCAAATCATTTTCAAGAATAATATAACTCCTTGAAGGATCCAGGTTTTTCTTAATCCAGCCAAAACTTTTTTGAATTATTTTATGGTCTGAAAAATTTTTAAGCATCACTCTTCTTTAACCTTATTTTTAACGCACCACTCCATTTGAATTGGTCTTAATTCTATATATTTATCTGATTTTTTTTAAATTTAGCTGATCTTTATTTTGCGCATCAAATTTTAAGCAGCCGACAGTTTTGAGGATCTACGCTCATAAATACCTCATCACCCCGTCGGTATGGAGATCGTTTGACAAAATTAATCGCATGCAGCACAAGCTTGTTGTCAAGTTCTATAAAATAACTGACTTCTCCTCCCATATAACTTCTATCCTTTATCTTTCCAAAAAAACTATTCATACCCTGTTCCGGGACATGGTCGGCTCTGTGACCCAGGTTAATTTTTTGCGCCCGGATGACCATTTCCACCTTATCCCCTTTGTCAAATTTTCCTGCCGGAACGGCAAGGCAGGTGGTATTATCTTCCAGGGTGACACTCAAATAGTCGCCTTTCTTCTCCTTTACAATGGAATTAATGAAATTAGAATGCCCTAGGAAATCTGCAACAAAATGGTTGGCGGAATTGTTATAAACCTCTTCAGGATCACCTTCCTGCTGGATAAACCCGTCTTTCATGACAACGACTTTATCCGACATGGACAATGCTTCTCTCTGATCATGGGTAACAAAGATAGTGGTCACTCCCAAAGCCTGCTGTAGATTATCAATCTCTCTTCTCATATCTTCCCTTAAATTTTCATCAAGAGCGGATAAAGGCTCATCCATCAACAAAACATCCGGTTCAATAACAATGGCTCTGGCAAGGGCAATACGCTGCTGCTGGCCACCGGATAACTGGGACGGCATCCTGTCCCCGACTCCGGGAAGCCGAACTGTTTCCAGAGCTCGTTCAACCTTTTCTTTCATAATGGCTTTTGATGCACTCCTGTACTTGAGTCCAAATGCCACATTATCGAAAATGGTTTTATGGGGGAAAAGTGCATAGTTCTGAAAAATTATACCCAGGTTTCTCTTGTGAATGGGAGTAGCATTAATCCTTACACCCTTTACAAAAATATCACCATGGGTGGGTTCTTCCAACCCTGCAAGCATTCGTAAAAGTGTTGTTTTCCCGCACCCTGACGGCCCCAGAAGTGTTACCAGAGACCCTTCCGGAATTTCAAGATCCATCTTTTTAACGGCAACAACTTTTCCATACCGTTTTTCAATTCCTTTGAACTTTACAAATGCCGTATCTTTTTCCTGTTTCAAAGCCATACGCTCCCAAATTATCCATTAAAGTCATCTTTGAGCAAATTAATCTTCAGGCCCAGGCCAGGGCCTGAAGACATTTGTGGTTAAATTACTTGCCAGCCATTACCCTGTCCCATTTTTCAGCCCAGTCCAGCTGGTGCCCATTCCAATAGGCAGGATCTGCAAACTTATACCCTTCAAGTTTACCTGTAGGGTCATATGCCGGTAATTTTTTAATTTCATCCGGCATGTCAACTTTTGTCGGGTCAAGACTTGACGGATAGCCCTGGCCGATGGCAACAGCTTTGGCAGCCTCAGGTTCAATCATAAAATTGAGTAGTTGTTGTGCCACGTCAAGGTCTGTTCCCTTAAGGACATACATGTATTCCATCCAGGAATAAGTGCCGTTCGGTGCAAGGTATCCAATTGGGTGTCCCTCTTTCTGAAGCAGGCCAACTCTGCCTGACCAGGCAACTGTTGCATAAATATCGCCATTTCCCAGAAGACTCATCAGCTCGGAACCGGATGCCCAGTATTTTTTAATCATGCCTCTTTGTTCTTTTAAAGCGGCCCAGACTGCTTTCTCGTCTGTGATATTGTTTGGGTCCTGTCCCGTATGAAGGGCTGCATACCACATGTTGGTGATGTGATCGCCACCCCATGATCCAAGTTTTCCATCAAGGCTTTTGTCATATAATAAAGATGCGCCAAGTTTTTCAGCTTTTTCCTTGGATATTTTATCTGTATTATAGGCAATACCGGTCTGACCTAAATCATAAGGCACGGCAGAAAGGGTTCCCTTGCTGATTGCTTTCAGGGTATTCGTCATTTTGCTCATTACATTCTTGAGATTGGGTATTTTACTTTCATCCAGTTCAACACCAAACCCGAGATCTGTATAGCGGGCATAATCATAAACAGCGCTTAAATGAGCGATATTAAATTCTCCACCGGGTGGATAAGAGGCTTTTACCTGTGTTAAGAATGCCGCCATACCTGTAAAGGCGGCATCAATCACTTTAACTCCAGTGGCTTTGGTAAATGGATCAAATGCAAATTTTCTCAACGCTTCAGAGGTTGAACCGCCCCAAGAGTGGCAGGTAATTGATTTTGCGGCAAATGCATTTTGAACAAGCCCGAAAGGTCCGCCTAAAAGCCCAAGTGCAGCACCTGAGACACCAATGAATTTTACAAAATCACGTCTTGAAATGTTGCCTTGCTGATAACTTTCATAAACATCATCAAACTTTTTTTTCAAATCTTTTCCCATTCTTTTTCTCCTTTTTCCTTAGAATTAAACTAAATAATATTATGCGCCATCTTGATGTTTAACTTTTATTTATTTGCCGGGTCCTTTTGCAAACTTTCTTGAGATATATCCTGCAAGAAGCGGGGTTGAAACAGTAAGAACAATCATGACTGCCCCCAATGCGTTTATCTCAGGACTGATTGAATTTCTTAACATACCGAATATTTTAACGGGAACGGTCTGGTTCTGGGCCGTTGCCCAGAAAAGGGTTGCAGTTACATCGTCAAAAGAAATGGTAAACGCAAAAAGCATACCGGCAAAAATAGCCGGTGCCAATAATGGAAATGTTATCTCCCTAAATGTTTGAAAAGGGCTGGCACCAAGCGACAGCGCAGCTTCTTCGTATTCTTTTTTAATCCCAACAAGCCTTGCCTGTACAATCAGAAGGACATAGGGCAGTGTCAGAACCACATGACCAATCAGCAACAGGGCAAAACTCTTTGGCTGCTGTAGCCATCTGATAAATAACAGCAGGGCAACTCCCAGTATAACTTCAGGGATCATTATCGGGGCAAGCAGAAGTGTGTTAATAA
>Ga0257119_1001267_pt1 | contig 18308 bp, 16 predicted proteins | sample SI112_200mmetaG_FD_190179 | JGI IMG/M metagenome (GOLD analysis project Ga0257119, IMG submission 190179) | Marine microbial communities from Saanich Inlet, British Columbia, Canada - SI112_200m | ecosystem: Environmental > Aquatic > Marine > Inlet | place: Canada: British Columbia | collected... | reverse complement strand
ATTTTTCAGAGTATGCATTAAAACTATATTCAAAAACAGATACAAAAAAAATCCAGATGGACTATTGCCAGAAAATGATTAAAAAACCGGTAACCGACATAGAAAGATTTTCAAGAATCTGGGAAAATCATGTTATTTCTTTAAAAGATTCCTATGAAATGAATCCTTGATCGATTAAAAGCCAAAAAAAATTATTCTTTTTCAAATGTTGAAAAGAGTGACTATTCCAGCTTAAATGAGACTTTTAATTTGGTACGATAACCAACAATTCTGTTATCCTCCAGCCGCATATCCATCTTGACAACCTCGGCTACCCGCATATCGCGAACTGATTTGTCAACGGCTGCAACAGCAACCTTGGCTGCATCTTCCCAGGAAGTTTCAGAAAATCCTACCACCTCAACTATTTTGTAAACACTTTCTTCCATGACAATCTCCTTTCAAAGGTTAAAAAAAGTTGTAATTATTCAGCTCTTACGCTTGAAACCGCCCTGTCTGATGGAAATTTTTTTCGAGGTTATTTGCTTAACCTCCTGCAAATATCCATCAGACAGGGCTTTGGAGATAACTTTTTTTAAAGGGCTGAACAATTACAAAAAGTTTTAGAAATAAGTTTGGTACAATTTTAAATTTGCGTTGAAAGTTATTGGGTCAGTTGGTTAATGATACAGTGATCCAATCAGTTTGCATAGTAATTTTTATAGAAAATAAAATATTTTTGTAAAATTGTACATATATACTTACATTACCTACAAGCTATGAAGAAATTCCATATCTTTAACCTGGGTATTTTTTGTTCCAATAATCAAAACTTCTATTTTATTATTCTCATTTTTCTTAAAATAAAGACGACCACTATATGCAAACAAGATTTCAAAACAAGGTGTTTTATGCTTTTTACCGGAAAAAACTTTTCTCTTTATAATGCTCCCATCTGAATTTTGATCTAACAAGAGAACACATTCTTCCACCTTTATTTTCTGATCATCATTTAAAGATAAATACCCTGAAATCGCCTTTCTGTTCATTTCAATATTTTTGTAAAGTACTGCAAAGTGTTTAACAATAAAATCAAATTCTTTTCTTTTGTTGTTAGAACTTTTCCTTCTTTCATATTTTTTTATTTTCGTTTTAAGTTTATTGATCTTTTTATCGTTTTCATATTTTAACTCATTAAATGAATTGAGCTGGGCTTCAAGGGAAACCATTTCGTCAAACATTTTTTCTTCATTTATCTTTAATTTTTTTTTGTCTTCCTTAAATCCGACTTTTAAGGATTTGATAGTTCCAAGCAAATTGCGACGTTCTTTTTTCATGTTTTCCAGAAGCGTCTTATTTGATAGTTCCTCTTTTTGCAGATCATCGATCAAACTAATTTGTATTTTATTATTTTCTTTTTCGTTTAAACTGCCAATTTTATAAAAAACTAAAAAAATCAATATGGCAAAACTGAAATATGCAATCAAAATTAAATTGGCAATCCTGGAGCCATGACTAAGGTTAATCTTAACGTTAAACATCAGCCCTGCATTTAAGATTTCAAAATTACGTTTGGCTGTCTTGTCAATATTTTCTTTTTTTTGAAAATTTTTCATAAAGACATCAGCATTTATAAAATCAGCATAAAGCAGTTTTCCCTTCTGAGTGGTGATAATGACATTGAGATCAAGACCCATATATTTAACCAGATTGTCTGTTTTGAAAAATGTGTGTATATTCTTGAATAAATGTTCTTCAATCGTAATAAATCCTTCTAAAAGATTTGATGTCTCCCCAATTGAAATATCTTCAATTTTTTTTAAATAATTTTGATTTAAATATTTTTGAGCAAAATTCAATGTGGTAATATATAAAACTGGTGTAAATACCAGACAGAATATTACCGTTTTTAATGGGAAATACCTCATTTTTACTTCCGAATTATTTTAAAACTGTCATAATAACTTTAAATGCTATCTTAAAACTCATTAATTATCAAGGTATTAGAAGACCCCAAATCCATCATCAAATTTTCATTTGCTGGCTGGCCATGGGGTTGTGTACTATCCCTCTGGCCATCAGCAAGGTGCCAGAAGCAAGGCGACAAGGAGTGACGAGTGAGGCGTATAAGTCATACTCCGCAGGGAGGAACGACCGCAGTCAACGTAGCAGGTGGTATCTTGATGGTGGATCAGGGAGACTTGTCACCTAATCCCTTTCCGATTACCTGATTTTAATTACCTTGAAAAATCAGATCAATTCTCCTATATTATTTTTGCTCTTTTAGTATTGTTTAAAAGACAAGATAATATATGAGCATTGGATTTAAAATCCATCTAAATTATTTGGAGGACGCAATGAAAGCCAGTATGAAATTCTTTTTTATCTTTATTGTTTTTTGTTTTACTCTCAGCTGTCAATCTGAACAGGAAAAAAAAGAAGCTTTTTTTAACAGCGCAGACAAATACTATGCACAAAAAGAATATAAAAAGGCTGAGATTGAACTTAAAAATGCAATCAAAATTGACCCTAAATATATTCAAGCCAATTACCTATTAGCCGAAACCATGGTAAAACTAGGAAATTTAAAGGGAGCCTTTGGACAGTATTCCAAAGTAGTTCAAATAGATCCGGATAATCATAATGCACAATTAAAACTGGCTGAATTCCTATTCCTTGGCAAGCAAATCGATTCTGCCATGGAAAAAATTGTAAATATTCTTGAAAAAGAACCTAAAAATATAACGGCCTTGCATCTCAAAGCCCAAATATATCTTGTGAAAAAAAATTACGATCAAGCAGGACCCATTTATGAACAAATTTTAAATAGTGACGTAAACAACATTGGAGCCTTGCAGAACCTGGCAAAAATTAAAGAAATTGAGGGCAAGTCTGATGAAGCAGAAAATCTTTTATTAAGAGCCATCAAAATTGACGGGCAGAATTTAAATTTATATTCTGTCTTAGCCGGATTTTACAGTAAACACAAAGCATTCAAAAAAGTAGAATCTCTACTTCAAGAAGCAATAGCAAAAAACCCCACAAATGAACTGGCGTATATTCTTCTGGCAGGATATTATTTTAGTCAAAAAAAATATGACCAGGCTGAAAAACTATATCAGGAAGCAATTAATACTGGGAATAATGCGGCAAAATCCTATATGGTCCTGGCAAATTTTTATAATCGAATCAAAGAGGTGGAAAAAGCTTTGGATTCCTATCAAAAAGCTTCTGCCCTGGAACCTGAAAATTTATCAATCAAAAACACTATAGCAAGATTTTATTTTATTCAAAAAGATTTTGACACAGCCAATACACTTGTTGATCAGATTCTTTCCAAAAGACCGGAATACAATCTGTCACAATTACTTAAAGCTGAAATCCTGCTTTCAAACAAAAATTTTGATGCAGCTCTGCCTTTAGTTGAATCATTAGAAAAAAATGAACCAAAATCATTTGAGGTTCATTATTTAAAGGGGATCTACTACATCGGCACAAACAAAACTGATCCGGCAAAAGAATCTATTTTAAAATCCATAGAACTAAATCCAAGATTTTTAAAGGCCCGGCTTTTAGCTTCAAACCTCTATCTGTCTGAAAAATCATATGACTTGGCGCAAATTGAAGCAAACCATGTTCTCGATCTTGATCCAAACAACTATAACGCCAGGATAATCAGGGCAAGTGCCTTAATAGGATTGAAGAAACCCGAGCAGGCCAAAAATGATTTTTTAAAACTCATGGAACTTTCACCGAAAAATCCCATTGCTTACTATCGGATGGGACTCTTACAGGGCACCTTAAAAAAATATGATTCCGCCCTTGGATATTTCTATCAAGCATATGAAAAAAATAATTTACTGCTGGACTCATTCTTACAAATTATAAACATCCATGTCTTGAAAAAAGAATTAAAGAAAGCCCATGAATTATGCACAAGGCAATTAAAGATTGTTGAGGGTAACAATAACTCCAAAGCCATTATTCATAATATTCAAGCACGACTTTTTTTAGAACAAAAAAATCCTGAAAAAGCACAACAATTTTTCACCAAGGCTATTAAAACCAATCCACAGCTTGCTGCTCCATATGACGCGCTTGCAAAATTATATTTATCAAACAAAGAAAATAACAAAGCACTGGATCAATATCATTCACTTTTAAAAATAAATCCAGACAATGCCTATGCACATATGATGATTGGGACTATTTATGACAGTGAAAAAAAATATGATGAAGCTGCAAATCACTATAGACAGGCCCTGAAAATAAATCCTGATTATACCCAGGCAGCAAATAATCTTGCATATCATCTTGCAGTTCACACACAAAATTTTGAAGAAGCGCTGGAGCTTGCCCGCAGAGCCAAGGAAAAATTTCCGGAAGATCCTGCTATTGCTGATACATTAGGTTTGGTATATTATCAAAAAGGTCTGTATGGGAATGCTGAGATTCAATTTAAAGATGCTTTGAAAAAGCTGCCTGGCAATGCAGACATTCATTTTCATCTGGGTCGTAACTATGCAAAAAAAGGGGATAATCAGCTATCAAAAAAATCTTTAACCCGCGCCCTTGAGCTTAGTAATGATTTTGACGGCCACAAAGAAGCCAAAAAATTAATCGATGAACTAAATTGATATTTATTAAACCATGAAATTTCAAAATTTTACCTATTCAATTCCCTGGAACCTTTTTTTAATAACCCTGGGAAGCATTATTGCCGGCATCGGTTTAAAAGCCATTGTCATTCCCCACGGAATGATTACAGGTGGGTTTTCCGGTGCGGGAATTCTCGCTTTTTATTATACCAAAATTTTTACACCGGGCATCTGGTATTTTATTTTAAATATCCCTGTCTTTATCTTTGGCTGGATCTTTATCAGCAAGCGCTTTTTATTATACAGTCTCTACGGTGCTGTTATCCTGACCCTTGCCATAGATTTGATTCAGTTTGAAATTCAGGTCAAGGACCTGATGCTGGCTGCCATGGCCGGGGGAACCATCATAGGGGCCGGATCCGGCATTATCTTTCGTTCTCTTGGCTCTGCAGGCGGGAATGATATTATCTCAATTATTTTAAACCAGAAATTCGGTGTGCGCATCGGTACATACAATTTTTCTTTTAATTTTGTATTGTTTTTTTTCAGTTTCGGATTACTGGATACTGATCTGATTCTCTATTCCATGGCCATGAGTTATATCACCTCCCAGGTAATTGAATATTTTATTACCCTGTTTAACCAGAGAAAATTAATCTTTATCATCTCAGATCATTCCAGACAGATCGCTGATGAAATCATGGAAAAACTAAATAGAGGCACTACCTTTTTAAAAGGAGAAGGGGCATACTCTGGAAATAAAAAAGAAATTATCATGACTGTTACCAATACCTTCCAGATCAAAAGAATCGAAGAAATTGCATTTACCATTGATCCTGATGCATTCTTAATTACGGAAAATACTTTTAACGTATTAGGCAAAGGCTTTTCCAAAAGAAAAGTATATTAAATATTACCCCTTTTATTCATAAGTAGTGTGCATTTTAGGATCAAATGCCTCTCTTATACCCTCACCAATAAAAGTGACCGTCATAAGGGTTATGACAAGAGCAGCCACAACTGAAGAAACAATCCACCAGGCCTCCATATTCTGCCAGCCCTGGGATAGCAGTTCCCCCCAGGAGGGTGTGGGTGCAGGTAGCCCGAACCCTAAATAATCAAGTGAGGTCAAAGAAACTATCCCCCCTGAAATGGCAAAAGGAGCATAGGTCACTATCACGGAAATGGTATTAGGGATAATGTGTTTAAAGATAATGCGGGCATGGGATGCGCCAAGAGTCCTAATTGCCAGAACATATTCGCGTTCCTTTTCCTTATATGTCATGGTCCGCATCACCCAGGTAATTCCGATCCACCCGAAAAAAACCATGATTAAAAGTAAAATCATAAAATTGGGTATCACTATGGAGGCAATAATAATAATCACATATAAAAAGGGAATATTACTCCAAATTTCAATAATCCTCTGGAAGATTAAATCAAATTTACCTCCGAAATATCCCATGGAACAGCCAATGGTAATGCCAATAGTGTAATTTAAGAACAAAAGAAAAAAAGAGAAAATAATGGCAGTCCTGAAACCATAGACCAGACGGGCAAGAATATCCCTGCCCACATTGTCAGTACCAAAAAAATGCTTTTCATTAAAGGAAGGGGGAAACGGCGGATATTGATTAACCTTTAAGTCATTCTCATAGGGGTTATAGGGCACAGGAGGCATAATAACTAAATTTGACGTATTTTTATATTTCTTTTTCAAATCTTTGTAATTGGTTTCATATTCATAGTCAAAACCAAACACAGATCCCGGGATCATTCCTGTATAAGTTGGAAAATATAGTTTACCATTAGAATAGACAATTATTGCCCTGGAATTGATAAAGACTTCGGCAAAAAGTGCGACAAAAATCATGACAAGTAAAATAACAAATGACCATAATCCCCTTTTGATGGAACAAAACCGGCGTATTTTTTTTAAACCGGAAGGATTCATAAGGATCATTTAAACCTCACCCTGGGATCGACAAAAGCAACGCAAAGGTCCGATAAAATATTACCCACCATAAACAACAGGGAAGAGATAACAAGTATGCCCATTACCACAGGGTAATCTCGGTCCAGAATTGATTCATATCCCAAAAGTCCCATGCCGTTAATATTGAATACTGTTTCAATCAAAAAAGATCCCATTAAAATAATGGAAATATTATTTCCAAAACTTGTTGCTATGGGGATCAGGCTGTTTTGCATGGCATGATTCAATATGGCTTTTTTAAAAGGAAGGCCTTTAGCTATGGCGGTCCTGACATAATCGGCAGACAGGTTGTCCATCAGGGTGTTTTTCATCAAAAGTGTCATCATAGTAAACGACCCTATGATATAAGAAAATAATGGAAGAATGGTATGCCAGGCAATATCCTTGATTTTTTCAAACAAACTCATCTCTTCAAAAAATTCAGACGTGAGGCCTCCCAGGGGAAACACATCATAATTGGATGAAAACAAAACCAGCATAAGTACCCCTGCCACCCATCCTGGAATGGCATAGCCCATGAAAATAATAATGGAGGTGATATTATCAAATCCGGTTTTATGCCGGACAGCCTTTGCCAGACCAAGGGGAATACAGACCCCGTAAATCATGATCAGGCTTAATATGCCAAAATAAAGAGAAATGGGAATTCTGTCTTTTATCATATCCCAAACCGGGTCATAATAACGCGTGGATTTGCCAAGATCACCCTGCAGTACTTTTGACAGCCAGATAAAATAACTGGTCAATACAGGTTTATCAAATCCATAATATTCTTTTAATTTTTGAATTTGTTCTTCAGAAAGGGGTTGTCCACCGCCCGGTCCGGATACTGTGGATGAAGATGACCCGCCCTGGTTTGTCTGCATGGCCCTTGTCTCAGCAATAATTCTTTCAATGGGGCCTCCTGGCACAAAACGAGTGATGGTAAACACCATAATGGTGATACCGATGAATGTCGGTATCACCAAAAGCAAACGTCTTATGAAATATGCGATCATGACATAATTTTATAAACAGATTCAAGCGCCTGATCAAGATTTTCAGGTTTTGTACCCCCGGCCTGGGCCATATCAGGACGACCGCCGCCACCGCCGCCCACTATTTTAGCTGCGGCTTTTACAATATCGCCTGCCTTAAAATCTTTTGTCAAATCATCAGTAACAATAGAAATCAATAAGGCTTTTCCATTGGATTGGGCACCTAAAAGGATTACTCCGGAACCTATTTTTGTTTTGAATTTATCAGCTAAATCTCTTAACTGGGAAGGGTTTTCAATATCAACTTTTTTTGAAATCACTTTAATCCCATTGATTTTTCTGATGGTTTTATCCATATTTTCAACAGACTTTGAAGCAATTTTTGCCTTTAAGGCTTCAAGTTTTTTTTCAAGGTTTTTCTTATCTTTCAACAAGGCTTCAATCTTTGATACCACATCTTCTTTAGCCCCTTTTAACAGACCTGCAGCTGATTCGATAAGACTTTGTTCTTTTTGGATATAATCCAGCGCTGTTTGACCGGTTGCCGCCTCAATTCTTCTGATACCGGATGCAATCCCCCCTTCTGAAAGGATTTTAAATAGCCCTATATCACCAGATTTCTTTGTATGGGTTCCTCCGCAAAGTTCTTGGGAAAATAACCCTTGTGATACAACCCTTACCACATCCCCGTATTTTTCTTCAAAAAGTGCGGTTGCCCCTTCTTTAACCGCCTCATCAATGTTCATCTCTTTTGTTTCAATTGAATGATTTTCGCGAATCCTTAAATTGACCTGATTTTCTATTTCCTGGATTTCTTGTGCGGAAATTGATGAAAAATGGGTAAAATCGAATCTTAATCTTGTATCTGTCACAAGAGAACCTGATTGTTTTACATGATCTCCCAAAACATTTCGTAAAGCTGAATGCAGAATATGCGTGGCAGAATGGTTTAAAGCAGTATTCTGTCTTTTTACAGGATTAACCTTGAGATCAAATGAATCCCCTTTTTTAGCCTCGCCCTTTTTTACAAAACCTTTATGGATAATGATCCCGGTTGGATCTTTTAAAGTAGCTATAATATTGATGACACAGTTTTTATTTTCAAAGATTCCTGTATCACCTGCCTGACCACCTGATTGTGCATAAAACACTGTGGCATCAGTTACGATTTCTATGGTATCACCTTTTTGGGCTGTTTCAATTTCTTTATTATCTTTAACAATAATAAGTACTTTTGATCTTCCTGTAATATCTTCATATCCTTTAAAAGAGGTTTTCACTCCTTTTGAGGTCAAGGTTTTATAAGCTTCGCTGACTCCTGTGAACTTCCTGGAAGACTTTGACCTTTCTTTCTGTTTGGCCATGGCCCTTTCAAACCCTTCTACATCAAGATCAATACCCATCTCTTTTACATGATCAATAATGATGTCCACAGGAAATCCAAAGGTATCATAGAGTTTAAAAATTACATTTCCAGGAATCATGGAACTCTTTTGCGAGTTTAATTCATCAATTGTGACTTCTAGAAGTTTCATGCCCGTATCCAGAGTTTCAAGAAACTTTTCTTCTTCATTTTTAACTACATTCAAAATAAAGGCTGAAGAATCTTTAAGCTCGGGATAGGCTTCATCCATAATACTAAAAACCACCTGAACCGTCTCATGGAGAAAAGGTTTCACAAGCCCGATACTTCTTCCATACCGGATGGCCCGCCTCATGATACGACGAAGTACATATCCGCGACCTTCATTTGCGGGAATCACTCCGTCACAGATCAAAAAAGCACTTGCCCTTGAATGATCGGCAATGACCTTCATGGCTACTTCAGCCATGTCAGACTCATGACGTTTTTTCCCTGAAAGCTCGCTTACTTTTTCCATGATGGGAACAAACAAATCAGTGTCATAATTTGTTGGAACTCCCTGGAGGACGGAAATCACCCTTTCAAGTCCCAGGCCCGTATCTATACTTGGCTTTGGCAATGGTGTCATATTACCCTGTTCATCTTTTTCAAACTGCATGAAAACAAGGTTCCATAATTCAAGCCACCTGTCACAATCACACCCGACTGCACAATTTTTATCATCACAGCCAAACTCAATACCCCGGTCAATATGAACCTCACTGCACGGTCCGCAAGGCCCTGTATCTCCCATGGACCAAAAATTATCCTCTTCACCCAGCCTTACGATTCTATCCTCTGGAACCCCAACCTGATCACGCCATAGATTATAGGCTTCGTCATCTTCGTGAAATACGGAAACCCAGAGTTTATCCTTGTCAAACCCATACCCGTTTGTGAGAAGATCCCAGCAAAAATCAACGGCTTTTTCCTTAAAATAATCGCCAAAAGAAAAATTGCCAAGCATTTCAAAAAAGGTATGATGCCGTGCCGTATATCCTACATTTTCAAGATCATTATGTTTCCCACCGGCCCTGACACATTTCTGGGCAGTTACGGCAGTTGAATAATCCCTTTTCTCATCTCCTGTGAACACACGTTTGAATTGTACCATTCCGGCATTTACAAACAAAAGAGTTGGATCATCCTGTGGTACAAGAGAAGAAGATCTTACCTGCTGGTGATTGTGTTTTTTAAAATATTCAATAAAAATTTTTCTGGCTTGATTGCCTGTCATGTCACAACTCCTATTTCCTTCGAACACTCATTCAGTAAAATATTATTCTTTGGCTTCTTTTTTTTTATCATTGGTGCCAAGATCTGCAATGCCAAGTTGTTCTCGAACCTTTTGCTCAATTTTTTCAAATATGTCAGGGTTATCAATTAAAAAAACTTTTACATTCTCTCTTCCCTGACCGATTCTTTCGCCTTCAAATGAATACCATGATCCGCTCTTGTCCACAATGTCAAGCTCAACACCCATGTCAAGCAGATCCCCTGTCCGTGAAATACCTTCCCCGTACATGAGATCAAATTCAATATTTTTAAAAGGTGGCGCAAGTTTATTTTTTACGACTTTGACTTTAGTCCTATTACCGATGATTTCCTGGCCTTCTTTTATTGGAGAGGCTCTTCTGATTTCAAGGCGCATGGAAGCATAAAATTTCAAGGCATTTCCACCTGTAGTTGTTTCAGGGTTCCCGTAGACCACACCAATTTTCATCCGAATCTGGTTAATAAAAATAATGGTGGTATTGGTTTTACCAATGGTACCTGCAAGTTTTCTTAAGGCCTGGGACATGAGTCGTGCCTGAAGGCCCATATGGGAATCACCCATTTCTCCTTCAATCTCAGCTCTTGGAACAAGAGCTGCCACAGAGTCCACGACCATAATATCAATGCCACCGCTTCTGACCAGCATATCTGCAATTTCAAGGGCCTGTTCTCCTGTATCAGGCTGTGACACTAAAAGCTCATCACAATCCACTCCAAGACGTTTGGCATAAGACACATCCAGGGCATGCTCGGCATCTATAAAAGCTGCAATGCCGCCATCTTTCTGGGCCTGGGCTACTGCATGGAGTGCCAGTGTTGTCTTTCCCGAAGATTCAGGACCATATATCTCAATCACCCTGCCTCTTGGATATCCACCAACTCCCAGAGCTTTGTCCAGAGCAAGGGAACCTGTTCGAATAACGGGCACAGCTTCAATTGCCCTGCCCCCCAGTTTCATGATAGATCCTTTGCCAAATTGTCTTTCAATCTGGCTCATTGCTGTTTTTACAGCCTTTTCTCTTTCCATAATTTTATCCATCCCTTTTCTCCTAAAATATGCCTGATAAATATATAATCCTTAAAACTCCTGCAGATAAAATACCCGCCATAATATCATCCAGGACTATCCCTGCTCCCCCTGAAAAATTATTTTCAAAATATTTCACAGGCCCAGGTTTCAAAATATCAAAAAACCTGAATATAAAAAATCCTGCGACAATCGTATAGATGTTAACAGGAACAAAGGACATTGTTACAACATATCCCGCAATTTCATCAATAACAATACAGCCTGGATCTTTCTTTCCCATGATCTTTTCAGCCCGGTCAGAAAAATAAATTGCAGCAAGGATTAAACCTGCAATATAAATCCCTGTAAAAGATGCTGGAATTATTAAGAAAACAAGTGCAAAAGGAATTGCTGCAATAGTTCCAAAGGTACCGGGTGCAAAAGGAATTCTACCTGAATAACATCCTGTAGCTATAAACATTATGAATTTTTGATTTAAGATCATTTTGCAGTTCTATATTCTGCATCAGTCCCTGTCAAGTGGGTTTGCATCAGATAAAATTTGGGTATAGACATCTTTTAATGGAATCTTTTTTTCCTTTGCCACCTTTTTTACAACATCATATTCTGGAACAAACCGGATACTATTGTCGGGATTAGTGATTTTTTTTACCTGCAAGTTTCCAAATAAAGTTTCAACAAAGATTTTTTCCCTTAAAAGAAAGGATCGTTCACTTTCATAATGCCTCACACCTATGGATGTGGTCTGGGCCAGTATAATTTCAACAATATTATCCAGGTCCTGTTTTTTGCATATCACTTCAAGTTGAATCCCGGGCCTGTTTTTTTTCATATGAACAGGAATATAACAGACATCAAGCGCTCGGTTTTCAAACAGGATTTCCATTAAAAATCCCAGAACCTCCGGGGTTGTATCATCCACATTTGTTTTGACAACTTGTATGGATTCTTTATGAACACAAGTTTCATTTTTTGTCTTATCGATCAGGGGTTCTCCCAGAATAATGCGCAAAAGATTGGGAATACTTGAACCTGTATCTCTTTTCCCTGAACCATAACCAACCTGGTTCATGATCATTTCCGGCATGCGCCCAAAAGATGAAGCAAGGGTAGAAATAATGGCTGCCCCTGTGGGAGTAACAATTTCTGTTGTTGCATCAGACGATCTTACAGGAATATCCTTTAAAATGGCCAAAGTGGCTGGAACAGGAACAGGTATCTGTCCATGGGCACAGGTCACAAATCCAGACCCCAGAGGAATACTTGACGCATATACTTTTTCAATGCCAAGATATTCCACACAGAGAAAAGAGCCTATAATATCAACAATGGAATCTATGCCGCCGATTTCATGGAAATGAATCGTCTCTATATCTTTACCATGAATATTGGATTCGGCCAGGGCTATTTTCTGAAAGGCAGAAAGACTGTTTTTTTTCACTTTTTCAGGCAGAGGACTGTTCTCAATCAATTGCCTGATTTCATTATAATTTCTTGACGTCCTGCCCTCATCAATGATGTCTACAACAATATCAGTGGCTTTTAAATGGTGCTTGTATACAATGCGCGTCTTTAATTGAAAACCGGTTAAAACATGGGCTAATTTTTCTTTTAACCAATCAAGGGGTACACCAAGATCAATCAGTGCACCAAGAGTCATATCCCCGCCGATACCAGAAAACATATCAACATAGGCAATCATCGAGAAATTTCTCCTGCGGCATGAGCCTTTAAAATCTCAAGTACTAATCTTGCTGCAGCCTCCATATCCTTAATGGCAATAGATTCATTTAAGGTATGAACATCGGTCATGCCCGTTCCAAGAACTCCTGCAATAATTCCTTTACCAAAAAACACATTTGCATCTGCCCCACCGCCGATGGTTTTGCTTTCCAAAGAGATACCAATGTTTTTGGCCGCTTTTCTGGCTAGTTTAATTGCCTTGTGATCTTCGGTAATATTTGTAAGTGTAAAGTCATTTTCAACTATAGCTTCTATTCTGGGGAGGCCTGAACCGTCTTTAAACAGATCTGCTGCAGAGTAAAATGCATTTACAATATTGTCTGTCACCATTTTTAATTTTTCAACATCATGGCTTCTGGCCTCCCCGTGGATTTCAACAAATTCAGGAATAATATTGGTTGCAACTCCCCCTTTAATGGTACCCAGATTACAGGTAGTTTCTTCATCAATCCTGCCTAAATTAAGCCCTGAAATAGCTTTAGATGCGATGGCAATAGCACTGATTCCATTTTCAGGCTCTGCACCTGAGTGGGCGGCTTTCCCAAAAATTTTTAAAATAATCTTGTTTGCGCCAGGGGCTTTTGTAACAATCCCTTCTGTATCTGTTGAATCAAGGATATACCCGAATTTTGAATCCATTAAGGCAAAATCAAAATTCTTTGCTCCAAGAAGGCCTATTTCTTCACAAACAGTAAAAACCAGTTCAACAGGCGGATAATCTATTTTATTTTCAAAGATAACATCCATGACCTCAAGAATAATGGCAAGGGCAGATTTGTCATCCGCACCCAGGATGGTTGTTCCGTCACTTTTAAAAATACCATCCTCAAACTTAACCTTGATACCCTTTCCCGGCCCGACTGTATCCATATGACCTGATAAAAATAAAGGTTCTACATCAACATTTCCTTTAAACTTGGCCACAAGATTGGAGCAATTGCCTTCTACCTTTTCTTTTGCTGCATCATAACAGACACTTGCACCCATTTTTTTCAATATATTTTCAAGGAAAAGGGCAACATCCTTCTCCTGGCGTGAAAGTGAATCAATCTCAACAAGGGTTTTGAATCTTTGGGCCAGCCTCTGTGAATTTATCATTTGTCAATCCTTTGGTTAATCAAGAGTTGTAAAAGCAGTATCATAAAAACAATATGGTGAATCAAAGGAATAATATATACTAAATTTTCTTTATTAATTCTATATTTAATTACTAAGGGTTTCCACCCAAATCCACCATCAAATTTTTGTTTGCCTGCCGGGCCACGGGTTGTGCACTATCCCTGGCCATCAGCAAGGTGCCAGAAGCAAGGCGACAAGAAGTGACGCGTGAGGTGTATAAGTCATACTCCGCAGGGAGGAACGACCGCAGTCAACGCAGCAGGTGGTACCTTGATGGTGGATCAGGGTCCACAGTCCTTATTGACTATCATATAGATCTGAAGTATTAAATTGATATCTTTCATTAAAATAAAGGAGAATCATGTTTCAGACTCAAATTACAAGGATGCTGGGAATAAAGTATCCCATTATCGGCGGTACCATGATGTCGATTTCCAAAGCTGATTTTGTTGCAGGCATATCAAATGCAGGCGGCCTTGGTATTCTTGCTTCGGCCATCTACCAGACAAAAGAAGAGTTTGGGGAAGCAATTGATCGTATAAAGGAACTGACGGATAAACCCTTTGCAGTCAATATCAATCTATTCCCCTCAATGAGACCCATTAACAATGATGACTATGTTGATGTTCTTGTGGAAAAAGGGGTTAAGATTGTCGAAACATCGGGCCACTCCGCCCCAAAAGATTTATGCGCAAGATTTAAAGATGCCGGCATGACCTGGATACATAAATGCGTAGGTATCCGGTATGCAAGAAAAGTTGAAAAAATGGGGGCTGATATTGTCACTGTTGTGGGGTATGAAAATGGAGGCGCTACGGGGAAACTGGATATCGGCACCCTGGTTCTGATTCCTGCAATAAAGGATGCTATTGACCTTCCTGTTATAGGGGGCGGGGGAGTATCTGATGGTAGAGGGGTGGCAGCGGTGATGTCGCTGGGTGCTGAGGCTGTCATAATTGGTACCCGTCTTCTTCTGACAAAGGAATGTCCCATTCATGACAATTTAAAACAGGCGCTTTGCAATGCCAGTGAGCTTGACACTATCCTGATTATGCGATCCATCGGTGCAACACATCGGGTCTGGAATAATGAGGCAGCACAAAAATGCCTGGAGATTGAAAAGGCAAAAGGTGATTTTGAAGAAATCCTTTCTGTTGTAGCAGGAGATAAAGCCAGGTCAATGTATAGTGATGGAGATATCAACCTTGGTGTTATCGCCCTGGGACAGGGGGTTGGACTTATTCATGACATTCCGACAATTAAAGAACTTTTTGACAGAATAATGGGTGAAGCCAGGCAGAGGGTATCCCAGCTGCTTGCATGATAACACTTCAAAAAACACAAAACCAAGGAGAACAAATTGAAATATATCTTAACAACAGAAAAATCAATTGATCTTCAAATCCGATTTAATCGTATCAATCCCTATTCTTTCAACCATTCTGCCCATGCGTTCACGTTTTGAGTTTAGTTTGTAGTAATCAATAACCTTGGCAACCATATTCTTAGCATTTTCAAATGAAAGGTCTTCTACCAGTATGTCAGCCAGCCTTGGTCTTGCCGAACCATTGCCGCCAATCATAAGTGTCCATCCATCTTTAAGTCCATAAAGGGAAATATCCTTGATACAATTTTCAGCACATTGAATTTTGCAGCCGCTGACTCCCATTTTCATCTTACTTGGAAGCACCATCCCATGGTAAACTTTATCTAATTGCATTCCCATTTTAAGGCTGTCTTGTTTGGCAAGACGGCAATACCTTATCCCCGGACAGACCTTAATACTTCTGACACAAAGCCCTGTTGCATGACCGGCATCCATTCCAAGATCATCCCAGATTTCATCAACCTGGTTTTCTTTGATACCTAAAATAGCAATTCTTGCCGCACTTGTAATTTTTAAATCAGACACATTATACTTTTCTGCCACGTCTGCAAGCTTTCTTAGTTGATCAGGGTTTACCATCCCGCAGGGGATATGCGGAGCAATGGCGTAGGTCTGGTTTTCCTTGCCCCTTTGACGAATTACCCCTTTTTCACCATCTTTAAGCATACCTGTCTCCTGTGTTATTTTTCCCCTTTTAAATATTTAAAATTTAACCTTTCCATAATTTATACCATACCATAAAGCCTAAGGACCGCAAAGTTTATAACTTGAACAAAATTGCTTGTCTTTTTGAACCTTAAAGGGAATGTCGGTTAATAAAATCTGGTCATGCATCATGAAAGACTTCCACTTCAAGGGTTTTGGGAGATTTTTGAATATTGACTTTACCTGTTCCACATATTTGTGGAACAGGTCCTTATCCGCCTTGGAAACTATGGACCCCCTTTCCCTGCTTAGCCTTTTAGAATCAAGCTTTGACAACAATTTTTCCACCCTTTCAAGGGGTGTTTTACCCACCGTCAAATACCAGGGGCCTTTTTCCATTTTAACATCAATGATTTCAATGGTTGCTTCAATTGTTTCTATGGCTGATAAATTTTTTCATAAAAGATTTTTTGCAGCGCTTATTCTTAGTTTCATTGTATTTTGAAATGAAAAACAGTAAAATCGATTGACAAATAAGGGTCTTCAGGTGTACTGTTTTTCCTTAATTTGAATGCGGAAGTGCGCGGCTCACTGGTGGGGCCCTCGGACTTCAAATCCGATGTGAGGCGTTAATACCGTCTCGGGTGGGTTCGATTCCCATGCACTTCCGCCAATTAATCTAATAAAATCAAAATGTTATATTCAAAAATCTTTTCTTAAACTTTACCAAGACTTTACCAGAAAACTACACCCATGTTATATTTTGAATAGAACAAATGCTATTCAATGGTCATACGAATTGAACCCAAGGCCACATACCAATAGCACAATCTATACAGCATCCAAAATGCTTGGTCAGAACTGACTAAATATATTGTACTAAAAATCAATAAATAAAAATTATAATAATCAACCAGAGAGACTCTCATCACCCTATATGAGATTTTTTTTGCTGGAAAATTCAATAATGAAAGGTGGTGATTTAACATGTGATTAACAATTAAAATTCGTAAACACTGGTAATTATACTCAAGACTTGTTCCACAATGGAGCAGGTCTTTTTTTATTTAAAATCAGGAGACAATTATGGAAACCAAAGAAGATAATCAAAAAATCGTAGATGCTTTATATATTGTTATCGATGAATTTGAAGAGAATCCTATTACAAATTTTAAAGCGAATGATACCATGCTGGAAATCCTTTCTGAACGCGTTGAAATAATTATGAACAGATGATCTCAACCGTTTCTCAGTTTATTTAACTATAACCTTTTTGGAGGTGATGCTTATGAATTAAATTAAAATATTGATGTTTTTTTAGCAAGTGGCTTGTCTCCATAGTGGTGGCAAGCTTTTGTTATTTAACCCAGTCAAAAAGAAAGGAATTCTAAAAATGACTGAAGAAAAAGTTAAATCTAAGACTCCAAGACCCAAAAAGGTCAAGGACTTTGACAAGTTGGCAATGGTTGCATCGGATTTGAGTTATGAAATTTTTCAACCCAAAGTATCCGGTGAAAATGAAAATCAAACTGGTCCCATGATGGATTCCACATCAGTTATAGAGATCAGTCATGTTCAAAATCATGAGTTTTCAAAACAGATAATTAAACGAGCAAAGAAAGCTTTTGGCCCATCAAGATTAGGAAAACTCAAAGAGAAAAAACCTGGGAAATACCTGGAGGAAGCAAAAAAACAGGTTGAGGAATTGTTCTCTTGTATGGAAGCGTTGATTGCTCATACATCTGTTTTTACAGTTAGTCTGCTTATTGCTATTGGGCTAACCCTTGATGATGTTGAAGATTACTGGGGGAAAAAATCCAAGTATATGAAATGGCTAAGAGCAAGTTTTGGTCATAGACATCTAAGATATTTTCAGCATGCCAAGCAGCTTGCTAAAATGGGTGATTTTGCTCGTAAGTATGCAGCTTTGGGTAAAAACAGATTACTTGATTTTGCTCGGCTTGGAATAAAGCTTGAGGCAGAGGATGGTGATCTTTTGTTCAAGCATCCGTTCCAGGATATCACTGATGACCCCGATGGCCACCCAAAATCCCCCAGTCGTGGCCACTTCAAAATCCCCCACCTGAAGATTCCAAAAATCTGATGTAACTGCTGAAAATCGGAAAATTTGGGCAAAAGGCGACAGAACGTTTAAAT
>Ga0257119_1001261_pt1 | contig 18355 bp, 10 predicted proteins | sample SI112_200mmetaG_FD_190179 | JGI IMG/M metagenome (GOLD analysis project Ga0257119, IMG submission 190179) | Marine microbial communities from Saanich Inlet, British Columbia, Canada - SI112_200m | ecosystem: Environmental > Aquatic > Marine > Inlet | place: Canada: British Columbia | collected... | reverse complement strand
TGTATTCTATAGCAGCATCTAAAGCGCCTGTTTGTGCAGGACTAAGAGATATCTTAATAGCACCTGTAGCGCTATTAACAACAGAGACTGTCATACTCACAGGTGTATCGTCGTAGTATGACTTAGCCATTTTAGCATCAAAACTGTACCCTGAAATATTTAAATCTGTACCTGCAGAGGAGTCGATAGCCATTTGTAGCTCCCATGAAGAGCCTTGCTCAATACTTAAATTATAGATACCTGCTGACATAATTAAAATCCTTAATAAAATCTCACCACTTTTGGCTATTTACCATAAAGGGATTTATACTTGTTAAAAGGTGTACACTAAATTATTTTAATGACCTTTTCTTATATGTTATTATATCAAATTCCATCAAAAAAGTCAAGACATAAATTTTTTATGCACCTTGTAACTCTTTTATCTGTATTGCTTGTTTTTCTACCATATCTTTTAGCTCTTTTATAGCTTCGATGTATAATGAATGCAAAGCATCATATTCTACTGTTTTGTAAAGGGTGTCTTCCTCTCCTGTTTGTAAAGGTAACTTCTTCTCTCTGATTGCTTGAGGTAGTACTTTTTCTACTTCTTGTGCGATTACTCCTGCAGATCTTTGACCATTATTCTTACGTGTAAACTCCACTCCGTTAAGTTGTGAAACTTTAGTTAGTGCATCTGTTACTGGGGTAATACCTGTTTTTAAACGTTCATCAGAGATAGTAGTTGAATATGCGACAACATCGCCATCAGCGTGAAAGTCGCCATCTGCTTCCATACGGAATTTGTTATTTCCGTTTATATAGAAATCTGTCTTAGTATTATTAGTCCAGCTAATATAGTCGGTGCTGTCTAACCCTACTGAAGGTGTAGTAGTAGAGGTAGTTACTGCTAAAGTTCCTCCTACTGTCGCATTCGAGGTTACGGCTAATCCAGTACCCGACGACTTTAGGCAGTTAATAACATCAGTACTGTTAGTAGTGCCCCCAACATGTAGGTTATTCTGAGTAGATATTCCTCCTGTGACTTTAAGAGCACCAGTCGTACTACTAGTAGCCGCCGTTGCGTTAGTTAGAGCTAGTGCGGCTGAAGTATCTATACCTACTGCAGAGAACGAAGATCCACTATACACCTTTAGAGTAGTATTTGCAGTATCGTAAAAAAGCTGCCCAGCTACTAAAGAAGTAGTAGGTGCCGTTGCAGCACTATTACTACTTTTAATGGCAGTTAGTGCGTTATTTAAATCCGAGCGTGTTGCTGGAAATGATTGATTTGCTATGCTATAGTCGTGTGTTGCCATAATTTTAGTATCCTGAACTTATCCAATTGAATGTTTTTTGTGTAGCAGTTGAGCTACTGTTATAAAATGTTACTGTAAACCCTGAAGCAGTACTACTACTTATAGTCCAGTAATCCCCGGTATTTGAATCTTGAAGAGTTATACCTACCGTAGGTACAGTCTTATAAGGAGTAGTATATGAAACAACTTCCGTACCATTATTAGTACCAGAACTAGTAGTTACTCCTGAATTTCTTTTTATCTGATCTGGCATATCTACCGTTACAGTTAGTGCATCTAGCTGCACATTATGTGAAGTATTAGAACTAGTTAATTTAGTTCTAAACTCCACCCCTCTTGCGTAGTAATCTCCTATGTAGAAAGGTATCCACGAACCCCAAGTAGGTGAAGAAGCAGGGTCATCTTCAGTAATGCGTATCTCCAATACAGCATTTGTATCAGAAATATCAGTACCATCAAATAGTCCTGATTTACTATCAAATAGCCCAGTAGATACATCAAATAAATCTAGCACAGATACGCCAGTACTAGATAGTGACCCCGTAATTCGACTAGTATATATAGCTCCTAAGTCTATAGCTTGGTCTGTAAAATAGTAGTAACCTAAAGCAGGTATATTCCCCTCTATCTTATAATTAGCCTGGTCTGTTTGACCAAATATATTATCCGCTAAAATTAAATCATTATATGAATTGATAGAACTAACAGTAGTTACTACGGCAGTATCTAAGTTTCTTATTAACCTATTATCGTGAGTACCGGCTACAAAAGTAGCTCCTGTATCCCTCATCATATTATTAGGCACCTCTATTCGGTACCCTTCGCCATCTTGATTATCAAAAATACCAGAAGATAGTATTAGCTCTGTACCATCTACTCTAGAGGATATAGTTGCTGTTGTATTATCTGTAGTATTTCTAACTATTTTACCTATGTATTCATCTGTAAAACTTGCAGAAGGGTCGTACAGTCTATCGTACCCAGGCTCTACTTCATAAGTATTAGTATCTTTATCATCAAATATACCGGAAGCCAGCGTAAGCTCTGTACCACTTATATACGTGGATACTGTAGTAGTAGTAGCATCGTTGGTGTTACGGACTGTTCTTCCTACCAGAGCAGACGTAAAGCTTGCTCCAGTATCCCTAAGTCGGCTGAGCTCGTTATTAACCGTATAACTATCCCCTTCTTTATTATCAAATATACCGGAAGCTAGAGTCACCTCATTAGTACTAGTATAAGAACTAATTGTAGTTTCAGTACTCCTGGTGGAGTTCTTAACTACGTTGCCTACCATACCAGAAGTAAAACTCCCTGTATTATCATATAGCTTACTACTGCCTGCTTCAATATCATAGGAATGTGTGTCTTTATTATCAAATATACCGGAAGATAGTACTAATTCAGTGGAGCTAGTAAAACTAGATACGGTTGCAGTAGTAGAATCATTAACATTTCGTACAGTTCTACCCACTAGCGCGGAAGTAAAGCTTGCGCCGGTGTCCCTAAGAACATTAGGCCCTGCCTCTAGCTCCCAGGTGTCCCCGTGATCATTCTGAAATAAACTAGTAGAAAGGGTGACTAAGTTAGAGCTGTCCACTGTGGATATTGTGGCTGTTCCTCCATCTGTAATATTTCGTACGGTCCTTCCTACGTCTGCAGATACAAATGTAGCCGAAACGTCCCTAAGTTGTGTATTTTTTGTCTCGAGTCTATATGCATCTCCCGAATACCCATCAAATAAGTCAGAACTTAAGGTAATTCTTGTTCCACTATCTACAGAAGAGACCGTTGCTGTCGTATTGTCTGTAGTATTGCGTATAAGGTTATTCAACCAACTAGAGTCAAAAGATGCGTTGTCATCCTCTAACTTATTAGTTGTGTGCAAAATATCGTCAAAGCTCCCGCTTCTGGAATCAAAGTTACCAGTGGCAGAGTCCATAAAGTTAACTGCTTGATATTCTGTACTACCAGCATTTAGTATAGCGTTATGAGTGCCCGTAGATCTAGCATCATCATGTGTACCTGTTCCGAAACTATCGTGCGTACCTGAAGTAATATACTCATCATGTGTACCCGAGGATACTACATCATCTTCGTGAGTCCCTGTAGTATAATAAGCATCGTGTGTGCCCGTACTTAAGCTAGCAGAGGATAGTTCAATAGTATTATCACTAGAGTCGTAGAATATATTAGAATTTCTAGAATCATTAACTCCTTTGTCCGCAGTATTAGACCCAAATAACGTATGTTGGTTAGATGTGTGTACTACATTAAGAGCTAAAATATCCGCAGTATTAGATTTTACAAAAGCAGTATTCTGTGACTCATTACCCGATGAATCTAGTGCTTTTATTAAATATGATCCCGATAATAAAGGTGCTAAATAGTTATCTGTATTACCCGGCACAGTTTTAGTAACATCAGTAGACCCTGCCCAAGTTACTCCACTAATTTTACTAGTATGACGAATCCAATATGAACCCCCTATAATTACATCTAAGTCTGCAACAGTAGTCCAAGATAGATATGCTTTATCCCCTTGTGCAACCATATTAAAATTAGTTACGTCTCCAGGGGCACTTGTTTTACCGTATATCTCAGCCTCTACACTGGCATAGGGTGAATATATCATTAGAAAATTCTCCTTGTTTTAACTCTAAATTCTAAAGTTCCTGCAGGTGCATCATCAATAGTGATGCTCTGCGCAGAGGTCTCCCCCATTGAAGTCCAGTTTGTAATAGCAGGAGCCTTTCTTCTCCACTCTACGTAATAAGACGCAATGTACGGGTAAGTAGTTGCTGTACCGGCCGTGTTTGGAGCATCCCAGCTAAAGGTGGCCCTGTTTTTTACGTTGCCCATTGAATCAATATACAATTCTTCACTAATACTCATATTAGTAGGTGCAGGTATTGGGTCACTTGGGTTAGGTAAACTACTAGTAGATTTAGAAGAGAACGCTATATTTTCTTCAATATACCCATACTTGGCCTCGTGGTACTTAAGTGCGGACACTTCCACTATATTAGAGCCAGACTCCCTAGTCATTAATACTCTAAAGTCTTGTGCCTCTACTGTACCTATCTCTTCTAAAATCCACATATAATTAGTAGTAGGAGTATTAGCAAATGCGGAGGTTACCGTTATCTCTGTAATGCTTTCAGTAGTACCAATAGTAACTACGTCTTTTGTCTCTACCCATACATAAGGTTTCCACTCATTATCTACGTGGGCGTTTAAACAAGTTTCTTGAGTTGTCTCACCTTGTTTAACTCCAGACTGTATACACGCTTCTTCAGTATTAATTAAAGATAGTTTGTATGTTTTACCCGCGGTTACTGAAGTAGCTGCATCTAATTTAATAGTAGTAGTTGTACTACCTGAGGCTATTCTGCCCCCATAACGTACCCCTGCTTTGTGCGAGTCCGCTATTTTAATAATATCTCCAGGTCTAATTGCAGCACCTTCCATACCCGTGGAGAAAGTCACTGTTTCAGTTTCATACCTTTCCGTATACAGAATCCACTTTCCTACTCTACGTGCCTGCCCTTGAGATGTACAGCCTATCGCACTTACATCTGTCGAAAATATCTGGTTATTAGCATTTACAATTCCTTGTGCATCTTCAACGTACTCAACGTTCTGCCTATAAAAGTCTTCTGGGTTGTTCCAAGTAACGTGTGCTACATTGTGTCGCTGTTTTCTGGAAGTACCTTCGTATGTAAACTTACCTTCTATAACGTTGGCATCTGAAAAGCTCATCACGGGGTCTTTGGGCGCGTCCTGCACAGCAGAGATTTGCCCCTGTTGCCAGTATATCATTCCTCTAAATATGGAGGAAATATCATTTAGTACTTTATACGCTTCGGCCCTGCTCTGTAAGTACATATTACATGCAAATCTAGCCTCTTTATTACCCCAGCCGTCGTCAACCCCAACAAAGTTGCCAGAATTGTCCACTGCGTCACAGTACTTAGCAATCTCATAAAGGGACCACTTGTCTAATTGGTTAGCTGCTAGCCACTTACCCAGCCCGTACCTCTCATCCGTACATAGGTCATACATAACCCACGCAGGGTTACAGGTCCACTCTGTGTCGAATGTGCCATCCCACGAACCTGAGTATAGAGTCCCTCCTGCAGCGGTACCTGTCCAGGTACCTCCTGCTTGGGTACACCTGTCCTTACGCCTATACCCGGATAGAGAACAATGCCCGGGGTCGTATGGAGTATAGTTACTAGGGACTTTTACTTTTACACCCTTTATTTCATATCCACGTTTAGGAATACTAGTAAACTGTCTAGCATCTATCTGTAGAGCCATTAGGGCACTATTAGGGTACCTTAATTTATTGTCTATAATTTTTGTGTATGCACCAAAGTATAACTCATTACTTAATTTAGTAGAGGTAGAGTCTGCTGTAGTTCTTTCTACCTTAATAGCAATTTGTGTAAACCCCGAAGTCTTCCAAGCAGAAGGTATATCTAACCTGAAGGCTCTTTCGTACTTAGACGAAGTCTTACCTTCAAAAGAAGAGGACTTCATCTCTACCCAAGAACCATTATTGTCCTTTTCTAAGTATATTTTGAAGGCAACACTTGAACCATGTAGGTCTCCTCTATCGTTATCCCCATCGAGTAGTGCGGGGGTATACAATAGTACGCGCACTGCATCTACAGTAGTCGAGCTAAAAGATCTAATGAGAGCACCCGGGGCTGCTTTCTTTACAATGACGCCTACCGGGACTTCCTGTTCTGTACCAGAGAAACCGGGGATATATGTCTGAATATTAGTACCTTCCCTAGTAGCATACGTAACATCGTCAAAGTTATAGTTTCCTGCTGAGTCCTTTAAAGGTGTCTCGTTTAGGTATATAGACTTTTCAGCTGCTAGTAGTCCTACAATTTCTCCTTCGGAAACTAAATCAACTACGCGTGCTTTTGATGCAGAAAATAAGGAATCGTCATCCTCTGTAGCACTTCCTCCACCTCCGCCTTTGCCTCCGCCTCCCGAGCCTCTTATCCAATCTTTCTCACTCATGGTGTGTAATCCTCCGGTGAAACTCCTGAGCTAATAACTGCTCCGCCTACCATAAGCTGCCCATAACATACGGGTATAGCCCCTCCCTGCCTTGTCGTATTATCGGCTCCATTAAAAGAGTAATTCTCTGCTTTAGCCGCATCTGAAAGAGGAGGAGGGGTAGGAGCTAACATAGCTGCTATGCCTCCTAATATTAAAGCTCCTCCAAACTTAACTGCCATCATGCCTGTAGAAGACAGTGCTGTACCCATAATAACCCCGGACCCTTCCCCCGCTAATACTGCAACACTACCGGGGTCCGCTAAAACTACTCCCGTCTGAATAGCGATATAAATCATCAAAGCACCTACAATAATTTGGCCAACCCCTCGTTTTGCTCCTCCAATAACAGGTACAATTTTAATATCCTGTCTACCTGTAGGATTTGAAAGTTCTCCTGTAATATTCACTAATTCGTTGTTTCCAACTATTACTTTATACCCGACCCCTCTCTCTTCCGAAGTACTAACAAACTGTCGGAAGCTGGGGTTGTTTGCCATTAAGGCTCTTATAGCTTCAGAAGGGGACTCAATATCAAGTTCCCACTCTTTACCATACTTCTCCGCTAGTTCCCCATATAATTTTACTTTCTTTAACATAGTGATTGGTGCCTTAAATGATGCGTGGTATGCTTTCTCCAATATCCGCCATAAAGCTCCCTATTAGATAGTCTACCGTGTACGTGATGTAAAATTTTATCGTCTCCGATGAAAACTGCCGCGTGGTTTGGTACAGGTGAAACTAATTTTATAAGAAATATATCATATTTTCGTATATCATCTTCATCTTTTATCTGTACAAAACCTTGTTCTTTATAGTTATCTAAGTATCTATTCTCGCCTTTATCCCACCACCCGTCTTGACCACTATGACACTTAAAATCTATATTTAATTCTTTTTTGTAGTAATCTCTAAGTAATGTACAACAGTCTAGTACTCCATAGCTGAACTGTCTACCTACTATAGGGGCTTCGTACCCCGAGGGCTCCCAGCTATGTAATCTGTCCCCTGGCCAGCTTAAAATATGCCAAGGTTTATTAGAGGTTTCGCAAGCAACCTTATCCGCTTCAGAGGGTTCACACCCCTCATTAGGGTGTGAGTGACATACCCCTATAATTGCCCCTATATCCTCTGCATCTGCGTAACTTACTGGGTCTATTATAAAGTGCTCCTCAGCAAACTCTGCAATATTATTAGCAGGGAAGTACCTCTCTTTCTTTCCTACCCCAATAATGAAGCCGCAGGCTTCTTTAGGGTAAGAGTCTTCCGTGTGCTTTCTAAAATCTTCTAAAGTCTTTTCATTCATTGGGTTATCCCATATTAATACCAGCTCCAGGGAACCCCCCAAAAGGGCTCTCAACTGACTCCGGAAATCTAAGTTCACAAGCATTGAAAGTTTTAGCACAAACATCGTCTGAGGAGGTTACTACTGTATTGTTATTAACATCCCAGTAATTAGCCCCAGAGTATCCACACTCTGTGCCTTTGTATAACCAAGGGCAAGAGTTAGCAACTACAGTCCTAGAGGGCAGCTTTACTCCGTGTATGTCATGTGCTGCAGTTAGCTCAAACTGAATATGAGTACGAGTCTCAACGGCCTTCCTATCTATGTACCAAATCTCATCAGAGAAGTGTGCAGTATCATCGGCCAAGGCTGATGCATACCATATGCCTGGCCCCGTTGCAGCTTCGCAAGTAGTTTGGTTATACGCTGTCCAAGTACCTACGGAACCATTCTTATTAACATCTAAACAATCTGACTTACTTAAACTAGGGTCTCCTCCAGACTCCCCTGTGCACACTCCTGCGACAGGGTACCCGCTAGTATAACAGTAATTGTCTAGATACTTCGCAAAGGTCTTCTTTCTAGTAACTTTTGACCCTATCAAATCATCATAACTATTAATAACACTAGATAATATAGAGGTAATATTAGCTACCGTGACTGTAGGTCTAGGGATTGCTCCCTTTCCTGAAAATTCAAAACCTTCTGCCTCAATAGGAAAGGCAGAATATTTATTACCTTGCCATACTATTTCTTGAAGATTTTCGTTCTGACCTGAGTGCCACCTAAGAGTAGGCTCAGAGGAAGGGGCACTACCTGTAGTCAGGTCAAGTTCAAATAACTCAATAACGGCCCCAGGCTCAAAGCCATGAATATCACTAGTAATTTTATCGCTCATGGTTCAAATACCTTTGTAAAGGTTGCTGTAATAGTTTGGTGACCTGATATATTATGTTGAGTACTCCACTTTTCACACTTATACTTTTTATAAGGGTAAAGAGTGTAGGCCTCCGCACTAGAAATTATGTCCGCCGCTAGAGATAACTGAGTAGCACTGTCTATAGCTGTAACTGTGGTAGTGGTGCCCCCGGAATCCGTGACCGTAGTATTTAGGTATCTAGCAGTAAAATACTGACTAGTATCTATCAACTTTTTAGTGGCAGCGCTGGTAGCCGTGCTAGATATGTCATACCCCGTAGGGTACCAATCAAATGCAGTTACGCCCCCTTGATCCTCTAAGAATTTGATGATCTTGTTGGCCTCGGCGGAGGTACGGTTCTTCCACGTTAAGTTCCAAACTTCGGGGGTATTATTAATACCCGCGGCTACTCTCTGTTCGTACCCATCTCCGTACGTTGCAGCTAGAACCCTAGGCTTGCTGTCTGCCTTAAGGCCTCTATCTGGGTTAATATTTACTTCTGTGTTAAAATTTGCCATAATTAATAACTACTTAGTAGCCCTCCCGGTCTCTGTTGTTCAACTAACTCTTGCTGTACTGCTTGAGATACCATGTACCCAAGAGCTTTAGCTTTATCCCCGTCCATACCACTATTAGTATCAGATTCCGCGTTCCCATCCTTATCAACTGTAACATTAACTGTAACGTTATTTTCAGTAGAGCCCGCAGACCCCATTACTGGGATAGACTTACCATCTGGTAGCGGCACTACCGCTTCGTTGTACTTACCTTCACCAACCAAACCAAGAGTAGGTTTAGTAACAGTTCCGCCGTTTGCAAAGGCTCTGAAACCCCCCTTAGCTACACCACCATTAGCGAACCCAAAAAAACTATTTATTGCACCGCTCATCATATTTGTACCTACCTGAGATAAGGAATTAGTAATAAATGCTCGGGCATTTAGGTTATCATTTTGTATCTGGGAATTAAGATTTGATGCCATTGATCTTCTTAAATCCGTACTCAGTTGGTTAGTAGTAGCATCCCCTTTTGGATCAGTAACGGGGGCCGGCTGGCCTGGAGATACTGTCGTAGGGGTCTTAATGTCCAGAGGGTTTACAACCTCCACCTTAGTAGACCCGCCTCTTCCATTTGAAGCATTAATCGCTGCAGTTAGTGCTGCGTTCTGTAACTCTAATGTTGGGGTACTTAGAACAATGCTTTCCAGTTTCTGCCCTATGTTACTATCGGCATCTACGCTATAAGGGTTGGTATACTCAAATTTTTGCGGTGCTTTCATTTGGTCTATAGAATTTGTGCGGTCCTTAATACCTAGAGCCTCGTTAATTTTCTCTCCAATTCTTAAGCCTATATTCCAGAACATCTCTAAAACATTGCCCTCGTCTAGCTCTGATGCCGTAGGACCGTAATTCCCTAGAGGCCTATTCGTGTCTGAAATGGCTCTCTTCTTGAAAGAGGATCCCCCATTCATTAGCATCTCTGTAGGATCCGTAGTATACTCGCTAGTAGCTTCCTTCGAGGGGAAAAGAGTAGGAAGTATCTGTAGTATAAGCTGCACCAACATACTCCTAGCATTTTTCCCGTTCTTAGGATCGAATACGTTGCCTAGAGCTATAGACCCGTTCATGGACTGTATCACTTTAGTATCTAAAGTCTTGGTTAGGCCCTCTAGGGCAGGTATTAACCTAAATAACTCTCCTTGTCCTTTACTGTCTGTGCCTTTAGCCTTAGACTGCCCGTCCTGGGCATCTTGTAGCCATTTGCCTCTCTTATTATTCTTCCATTTTCTCTCCCCCGCACGAACTCTTGTATCTAGCTCATACCACTCAGGCTGAGGGGTACGTTTACCATTCGCGTTAATCGGGGAGTTGGGGCCATACTTCTTAAGATCACTAGTCTCAAAAGACCCATCTAATGGGCTACGCCATAGAGTTTCTCCTTTATAAGAGGCCTTTCCGCTCGATATCATTCTCTCAAATTGTTCGTTTATTTGCTGAGCGATATTAGCAGGTACTTTTATCCAAGGCTCTACGTTTTTCTTTATATACCCATCAGCGTTATTGCGACTGGTGACAATATCCTGCAAAGCTTTAGGAAGAGTATCTAGGGCCCTATCACTCTTATAAGTAGGATTAGCCAGTATTCGTAGCATTTCCTTGAAGTCCTGCGTATACGAGTTCCACATATACTCAGGAGTTACGTCCTGTACAGTAGTACCTACCTGAGCCTTGGACATTGCATCCACAGTTCTTACTATAATCTCTTCTATGTTTTGGCCCTTGGTATAGACTGATTTATTAAATGAGTCAAATATATCATTCTTAACCGAAGCGTCCCCTGATGCTGCAAGGTAATTCTGTTCCTTCCAAAAATTTTGGTAGTCTTCTCCACTTTTAGTAAGATAATTGTTCCATTCAGGTTTGAAGCCCTTAAAAAGGCTGTGAGCTAGCTCATGTACAAGGCTCTCGAAATCACGTATAATCAGTAACCCCTCTTCCTGGTTAAGCCCTCCCCCTAATGTATTGCCTTGCGGGTCTTTGAAACTCTGCACCAGTCTAATTCTTAGGTTTTCTAGTTCTTTTAGAAAGAAGTCTGGGTTCTGCTCTAAGTAACTACCTGTTGAGAACTTACCCATGATTTCAGTATTAACGTCTAGCATATCTTGTGCATCCTCGTCATTACTATACCCCCCTACCTTGTACCCGGAGGCGGATAAAGTAGGCAAGTACTTACCATTGGAAATATCCTTCTGAGTTACAGCTACTATCTTCAACTTATCTATAGCTTGCTCCAATTTGGAAGGTATAGCGTCTAGTAAATCTTGAGCTTTCTTCTCTGCAGCCACCCTTTTATTAGAGTTATCAGTAAACTCTTTAGACCGGTTTTCCCAATATAATTTATCTTCCTCTGACATAGGGGGTCTAGCAAGCTTTTTCAGTTTATTTTCTACAGAAACCGTTTCAGTACTCTTCTCTATAATCTGTACTGCGGTTTCTGTAGAAGACGTAAAATCCTCGACAGCGTCTACTGCACTACTAAATACCTTCTTTATACTCTTTATATCCGTACCGACATTTACTCCACCTACGGGAACACTTATCTTTGTAGTATCTGAGAAAAGGTTTTTGAACCATGAGGAAAACCCTTCTGAATCTTTATCTGTGGGTTTATTATTTACAATATCGCCCGCCTTGCTTTTAATTAAGAACTTTTGATACTCATCCATAGTAGATACTCGACCTTGGAGGGCTGTATTAATTTTTTTCTGTAAATCAGCGAAATTGCTCATTACAAACCCTTCAGCAGTAGTAGACTCTTTAATGAAGCCAGACAAGTGCTTCTCGAACCAATCTCTTTCGGTTTTATCTGCAAATATTGATGAGTTCATAACTATGCCTGTATTACCAAACATAGAGTCATACGCCAACGACTCCGCCTTCTTGGCGCGAGCCTCTGGGTCAGATATATCAACTACTTGAATTACACCATTAGATAGCTGGTTTAGCTGAGCAGATATAAGCTCTCTCATATCCTCTAAGGTTTTCATTAACTTATCTCGTTCCGATGGAGGAAATATAGCATTAGCTGCATCTTTCCCAAATATGGATTCGGTTGCAGAAGCTAGTAAGGACCTAGTGCCCTTAGTTATAAAGCCGCTAACCATTTCTCCTGTAGCATCCGAAGCTGTCTGTGCCAGAGCTAGACGTATTCTATCTTTTGTGGATAGATCATCGTCCGGTTCCTTTCTCATAAGTGCGTCAGAGATTACTCCGCTAATTGTCTGACCCATGCCCGCCAGGGACTCTTCAAAGAATAGTTTTACGGGCGCATACTGCTCTGTAGCCTCTAATTCTTTTAACTCTTTCTTTGTCTTTTCAAAAGCTAATACCATCATGGCTAACTGTGTCTGTTTTTTGATATTATCATTGGACTTATCCAAGACGTTCATCTCTAGCTCCAACATATCAGTTTTAAGACTAACTAAGTTTGTGTGTATTCCTATATTGTCAGACTCTAGAACTATTTTGTACAGCTCGTCTCTGATTTGTTTCTTCTTAGCTTTTAATAACTTACCCTCTTCGGTAAATAAAGAGGTCCACTTCTTCCAAAGTTTCATGCCGGAAGTAGTATTGAAGATATCTTTCCCAAATTTATTTCTCAATAAATCCATTGCATAAGTTACTTTCTGCGTTTCTTGGAATGTTTCATCTAGAGAATTGTTTAATTTATTAAAAGCTGTATCAATTACCTGAACTTTGTGTGCTTCGAAATCTGCATCTACTATGAATTCATTATCCACTAATGCAGCACTGAGAATATCCGAAATGGTTTGTGTGGTTCCCGCAACTTCATGGAATCTTTTATTTAATTTGCCTGCAGTTCTGCTAGCGTGCTTTATTTTAGTATCTATATTGTCTATAGTTTGTTGAAGTTGCTTCTCTTCCTCTGCTGATAGCGTTTCTGACGCTATTCGGAAGGCAAACCTACCCTCTGCTATTTGCTTCTCTTTTTTAAGGTTTTCTACTAGTATTTTAGATTTTGCTTCTGTTGCAGAAGTGCCGTACTTATCTAAGTTTGCTATTTTTAACTTATTAGCCTCTAACTCCGAGGATAGTTTTAGTTCTAGGTTGTACTGCTTCTCTGCGTCTCCTCCCGCTAGCTTATGAACCATACGTCGAGCTGTTGCATTATACGCTTGTGTCTCTGTTAATGAGGAGTCTGCCTTCATTACTTCAGCGTACGTCTTTCTCCAAACAACCGAGTATTCATACGCCTCAGCGGTGCCCTTCATTTTAGTAATATCGTTTATACGCCTCTGCGCCGCATTTTTATCTTTAGTCTTCTGCTCCTCGTCTGAATATATCCTATTTTGAATAGCTATTAAACCTTTTTGGGCTACTTTTAATTGAGTATCCCAGTGTTTAAGAATGGTCTGTGCGTCCTCAGGAAGTTTTGAGTAGTTTGCTCCAAACATATTCTTATCATTCAGTTCTCTAAACTTAACAGTATCTGTAACTAGCTTATCCGAGACCGAAGCTATAGACCCTTTTGCAGACTTCGCGAAGTCCCTAAGGTCTCCTCCCTTAATCATGCCTTTTAGGAAGCTGTCACGTATTTTTACTAAGTTACCCATAGAATCAGTTAAGTTCTTTATAGCGTCTGTCTGAGACTTAGTTACTTCCGCGTGTAGTTTTGCAGCGGCTGTTAAGTCGCTATAGTAAGACAGTGCCTTCTCTTTGGACATATCTAGCTCATCGCCTAGCTTTCGTACTGCTAATTCTGGAGTTAATGTACCCGCGTTTACTCCGTCTAGTACAGATATTACTGCATCGGCAGCTTCTTCAGAAGTCTTAGTAAGTTTATACAATCCTTCCTTAAGATTGGTAAAACCATAATAAAGTGCCCCTAACCCTCCTACAATTAAAGTTACAGGCCATATAAGTGCCGATAGCCCTGCTGCTGCTACCCCAAAGAAACCTGTTGCAGCAGCGATGGCTGCTCCCCAGGCTGTGCTTATGGATAGTATCCCTGTGGCGAGTGCCCCCGCTCCTACAAGAGTAGATGCTGTACCTACCATTAGCTTCTCTGAAGCGCCTGCGTTAGGGTCTATAGAGCCTACTAGTTTGTCTCTAAGACTTGTATCTTCTTTGAACTTCAGCCACTCGTCGGGGGACATAGTGAAGGATAAATTGGTTAAAGCCTTTCCAATAGACTCCTCCAGCTTATCTGCTAGACCTATACCTACTGAGTCCATGAAGTCGTCTAAAAGGGTTCCCCACTTATCTGCGGCAAGTGCCTCTGAGGACATCATTTCAACAGCCTCATTCATAGCCTCAGATAGACCACTGGCCATATTATTCTTTGTCTCTGAGGACCTAAGAGAATCCGCAATAGAGTCCCCTATATTACCCCGTGTGCTTACCTGCTTTTTCATAGCGGCCATAGATTCAGTAAGGGTATCTGTCAGGTCGTCTACGGCCTTGTGTGCATTAGTAGCGGCCTGATTCCAATCTAGTATTTCTCTTCCTATCCACTGTACCATCATTTTGATACTTAGAATAGATACCGCAAAATTCAAAGCAGTACTCATTGCCTGTAGTGTTAAAGTGAACGCGGATGCTACTCTAGATGACTTAGTTAACTCAGTCTTAAACTTATCCATACCTTTAGCGGTATTGTTAGTATTAAATACTAGCAGTTTGAACATCGCCCCTAAGCTAAAACCTTGAGCCTTTAATATGGAAGCACTTCTAGCGCCTTGCATAAAGGAAGCACCTGCATTTGCCACATATTTAGTTGCATTTAGGGCTGCGCCTCCTACACTATGTAAGCCTTCTACCAGTTTAAGTACGAAAGATCCTCTAGAAGCTTTTGAAATATTTTGAATCTCTTTTCCGAACAATTTAAAACTGTTTACTGCCTTATCTATTAGGTCAATTTGAGCCTGGGTAGCTCCCTTAAACGCCGGAGTCTCCACTGTAGGGTCCTTAACTCCTAGATCTTTTTGTCTCTGTAAATCCGCCTTTGCATGTGAAAGGGCTAATGTTAGCCCTTTACCCGCACTGGTACCCATATGCTTGCCTAATAGCTCTGCCGCAGACATATTACCTTTATTAGCCATTGCTTTACCGAGAGCTTTACCACCCCATTCCCCTAAAAGGGAGAACAGCTTCTTGCCGGCAGTCTCCTGCCCTTTTAGCATTACCGAACTTACCCCGGAAGATAGTAAGAAATTTCTCTTAACCTTTTCTAAAGTTTGTCCTGCTTTTAATAGGGTTTTTGAGTAGCTGTCTAGCTTAGCGCCCATGTCCTTAAAGACAGGGAATACTTTAGATAACAAGCTTCTAGCTACTAACAGCATTATACCTTTCAACAGGTTCTCTGCTTCCGCAAGTTTATCTATGAAAGGGGTTAGAAAAGTAGTAGCTCCAGAACCTACGTTTAGTAGTATATCAGTGAAACTAGCGCTTAATTTCGCGAAAGCATCCGCAGGTATGCTAGTAGCGATGTCCCCGAATTTGCCCTCTAACTGCCCCATAATAGCTGTATTACGTGCGGTTAGCTTCTCCATCTCAGTAAGCTCTGTAGTAGTCTTATTTATAGAATGAGCAAAATCTTTATATACTTTATCAAGTCTAATAATTACACCTAGCTCGTCTAGAATTTCAGGCTCGGCCTTTACAATACCACGAGTCAAACGATCCATCGCATCGCCCATATTTCTACCAAGAGCAACCGAGGCTGCACGAGCACCTTTAGTCATTCTTTCGATCTGTTTAGCAGTTAAACCTGCTGTAGTCGCCAACGCCGTGCTGGTAGACGCTTCCTGAAAGTCTAGCATATATCCAGAAGCTTTCTGAATAGTTCTAGCGATCTGTGCCATGTTCTTACCAGTTTGAGCGGCGTACTCTTGCTGTCCTTTTAGTAGTATTCCGAACTGAGAAGCTCTCTGTAGAGCGGTATAAGCAGCAGTTAGCGCAAATACACGTGCTGCGACTTCTGCGTAGGCAGGAACCAGCACGCCTTGCATTCCTTGAGCTTGTTTAGAGAAGTTTTTAGAGGCGTTAGCAGACATCTTGGCATTACCCTTCATATTTCTATCAAGGTTGCCAGATTTCTTATTATTTTTGTCGACTGCTTTATTAAGCTTATTGACGTCTTTGGTCTTTTGTTTTAAAGAGCCATTGTCATCAACTGTAATCTTAATATTCTTATCGTACTTTCCTGCCATTTTATTCTCTTCCGCTAAGCCTTAGTAGGCCCCGTCTGCTGTTGTTGCTTCTGCTTCTTATTAACGTGTTTTGCGTACTTCCCGTCAATAATCTTTACCAGCTTGAATATTTCTTTTTGGTTACTTACTTCAAGTAACTCCATAACATCTTTTATCCCGGCCATTTGCTTGCCGAAATAGGTACCACTCATACCATCCCATTGGTCTGTCAAATAGTTCCAAACTTGAAAGGCTTCCTGTATTTCATAAGGAAAAACTACTTCTTCCTCATCTAAGGTGGACCAATCTACCTCCATACCATTCTCTTCCATTTGAATCATCATATCAATGCGTTTTTGTTTATCGAAGTTCTCTCCAACGCCTGTAAAATGATTATCTATCTGTTTTGTCCAATAGTCTAGTTGCTCTTCGTAAAATTTGCAAGGTCACCTACGACCTCTGTCAGCCATGAATCGAAGTCGCCTGAGTTTTGCATTAAGATTTCTGCATTATCGTGGCTAAAAGGAAGTTCAGCTTGCATATCTGCAATTTTGTCCTCATCTACCGGGATAAGCTGAACTAAGTAAGTCATCTTTAAGCCTTTCCAGCCCTTGATTACTGCCTTAATGTACTCTTTAAGGAAAATTTCCTCATTAAGCTCTTCTTCTGGCTGTCTAGTTCTACGATTAATTTTCGTAGTAACTGCCTTTTTACGTAGCTTTAGCATCTCGTCGCGTGCTAAATAAGTAAGTTGTACCTCGAATCCTGGGTAACCCGGAAACTCGATTGTCGCTGTTTTACTTGAAGTAAGTAAGTCAGATAAACTCTGAATACTTGGTGTTGCTGTTGTTGTTGCTGTTGTCATTTTGTATATCCTGTGTTTTATAAATAAAAAAGTAGGGCACCTAAGCACCCTACTAAAGACATTAAATATTAAGTACTAGTTAGTCCTTTATAATTAACTGTCATTTCGTCTTCTCCAGCAAAGTCACTTTCTAGTGCTGTGAAGTTAACTGTAACACCCATAACATCTGCAGTATCAATAGACGGAAGCTCTAAGTGAGCTCTAGGAATATCGAATTGTACAAATGGAGCGCTTGCGCCACCGATTTTAAGATCAATGTCAAAAACGTTTGTTACGTCAGGTGCTGCACCATTGATATCTGCTAAGATATCATCATACATAACCTTTGAACTTAGTGCTGCTGAATCTAAGTAACAAGTAAAGTTGCCAGAGATAGCGCGAGTTCCAACTTGGTGATCAATTGGTGTATTAATCTTGCCTAGTTCTTCTGCAGTTACGAACGATAAGCCATTATCAATAGTAACATTTCCACCTGTTAGAGGGAATGTGTAAACTTTTGAACTACCAGAGATTGTAGAAGTCAAAGTAACAGTACTAAGTCTGTTAAGGATGAAGTCAGCGTCTGTGTTAGCTACTACGTATCCGTCAGTTATATGTGCCGCCTGATCTGGATAATCTGCGTCTACCTGTGTAACTGAAGTAGCAAATCCTGTCCAAGTGATCTGAGCGATACCATCAATATCAAAGTCAATTGAAGCTGATGTAATACACATATTAGCCAATTCGTACGTTAATGATGAATCAGAAAAAGCGAACCAACCAGTAAACTTAAGTAGCTGGTTATGCTCTGAGTCTTCAAAATCAATAGTCATATCTGTTGTGTCACAAGCGATACCACCTGTAGAGGTATTATTAGTTTGTGTATTAGATACTAAAGCGTTCCAAAGTAACTTCTCAGTTGCTGAGTGCTTATCTGAATCTGCGCTGTCTGTAAAAGGACGCATGTAAGTAGTAAAACTCCAATCAACGGGCTCTAAAGATGTATTGAAGATCTTTTGACCACGTTTAGGTGTTGCACCTGCTTCGTTTAGAGTTACATTCTGTGTACCAGTTGCCTGTGAGAATGAAAATCCGTCTAGAATTGGAATCTCGAAAGTATCCGCATCTGAAGGGTTAGTACCTGTACCATCCCAGGTTGATGTTCCTGCTGCCACGTATGACGCATAGAACGTTGCATTTCTGCTTAAAGATAAAGCCA
>Ga0257119_1001259_pt1 | contig 18374 bp, 17 predicted proteins | sample SI112_200mmetaG_FD_190179 | JGI IMG/M metagenome (GOLD analysis project Ga0257119, IMG submission 190179) | Marine microbial communities from Saanich Inlet, British Columbia, Canada - SI112_200m | ecosystem: Environmental > Aquatic > Marine > Inlet | place: Canada: British Columbia | collected... | reverse complement strand
AAAATTTTGTATATATTTTTTTTTGTGACAAATTACAAAAATAGTTACATTTTTTTCTTTAACAAGATTTTTCAAAAAACTAAAAACAAATTTTGCATTTTTTTCATCCAGTGCCGCTGTAGGTTCATCGAGCAACAACACATCTGTGTTTTTTTGTAGTTTCATTGATATTGCTAGAATTTGCTTTTGCCCACCAGAAAGATTTTCAACAGGGATGTTCATTGGAAAAATGCTTGTTTCCTCAAGAATATCTTTTTCATTTTCTCCGACCATTTTGTTCATTCCTGGGTGCGTTTTCATTCTTGAAAACGTTAGATTTTCTTGTGCAGTAAATGGTAGAACAAGCATGCTCTTATAATCTTGTGACACAATAGATGTGTTGATCTTTGTTTGTTTTCCGCTGTGTGTTATCATTTTTGGTTTGTTTAGCAAGTTTAAAAATGTTGATTTTCCACTGCCGTTTTCTCCTATGATGTAGTGTATGGTGTTTCGTTTGAATGTTGCGGAAAAATTTTTAAACAAATATTCTTTTTCGTTGGAAAACTTAAATGAAAGATTTTTTACTATAATCATGATTTATACTCCTAAATTGTCATGTATTTGTGTTGAATTATTTTTTTGTCTAAACATATAAATTAAAATAAAAAGAACCATAAAAGACTGAGCCATGTTAAAATATTTTAGATTAATACCACACTGCAAAAGTAGCTGTGTTATTATTACGTAAAATACGGTTCCTATTATTGGAACAACTATATTTATTGGCTTATTTTGTTTAATAAACAGTTTTCCTACTATAATGCTCAACACACATAAAATTATAATTTCTGTTCCCATTGTTATTTCTACAAATCCACAGGTTTGGGAAAACAGAAATCCAGAGACTCCTGCCATTGCATTACTAATTGCACAACCCGCTAAAAACACGTATGGGGTAGATATTTTATAATGTGATAAAAAATGGGCGTTGCTTCCATATATTGCAAATGCATGTCCAAGTTGTGCACGAAACAAAAAATATGCAAAAACAACCACAAACAGTGTTGCTGTGAGTTTCAAAAGAATGTCCGGATAAATCTGGGAGCTAAAAAATTCGGATAATATTTTTAGAGGAACTCCTGTCATGTATGATCCACCTAACAAGCAGATTGTTATTCCGTGAAAGATCCCCAAGGTGATTATAGCCGAAAGTAAAAATGGAATTTTTCCGTATTGGTTTATTGTTCCAGATATTATTCCGACCAATGCCCCACCAAAAAGACTTCCAGCTAAAGCTGTTAGTAATTGAATATAGAACGGTGCGTTAGGCAAAAATGCAATAGCTTTTGTGCTAAAAATAGCCCCCATTACAAATGCTCGCTCTAAGCTTAGGTCGGGTATTTTTAAAAGAGATATGCTGATATATGCCCCTAATACAAGGGGCATATACATAAGGGCCTGTTCTATTGATGATAAAATAATTAATTTCATAATAAATTTCCCTGTTGTGTTTGTCCTTTTTCTAAAAGAAGCAAAGTTTTTTTATCAATTTGTAGCCCTTGGCTTTTCATTGTCTTGGTGTTGACTTGTATTTTTTGTGAGCACAATGGCGAGTAGGCAATTGTATTTGCAGGAATCTTTTTAAATAAAACTTTGTAGGCCATTTGTGCGGCATTGATACCGTACATTTTTTCGTCAACGCCAACAGCGATAGCGGCTCCACGTGTTCCGGTGTCTAAGTCTGAAGCTAAAAGTGTTATTGAGTTTCTGTTGCACTCCTTTATAAGAATATTGGCTCCAGAGACGATAGTGTTATCTATTAAAACCAATATTGTATCGATATTTTTTATCGATGATGGGACTTTCCTTGCTAGATCCCCAATATTGAAGATTTCGGCTTTTATTACAGACATTCCATTTTTTTCAAACTCTTTTTTGGCTGTGTTTGAGTCTTTTTCAAGCTGAGGCGTTTGAGATGGATCATATATGATTAGCATATTTTTTGCATTTGGCTTGAAAAGTTTCAATGCTTGCGCTTGTAGTTCGGGGTTATACTGATCTGTTATTCCTGTTATTTGGTTGATTTCGCTTTGTTTTATTCCGTACTCTTCTGGATTGGAAACTGCAGCAAAAACAATAGGTGTTTTTGTTTGTGTTTTTAGCAATGCCTCCTTTGCCATTATTGTTGGTCCTGCGGCAATGGTAAATATTAAATCAAACTTGCCCATCGAAGTATCTTTGGCCTGAGACAACATAAGAGTTTTGCTGCCATTTGCGTTGTATGTTTTAAAGGTGATGTTTTTGTTGCTATTTTGTTGCAACGTTTCTTTAAATCCTTTTTCTATTTTTTCAAGAGAAGGGTGTGTGGTTGGTGTTAATATTGCCACACAATATTTTTTTTCTTTGTCGGCCGTATTTTGTCCTATTTTTTTCTTTTCGGCTAGAAAGCATGAAGGAAGGCAAAACAAAACCATAAAGACTATCATTTTGGTGTTCATAATTATCCTTAGTTATTGGATATATTTAATGCCGTGTTTCATGTATTAAAAACATGTTTGGGCACACAAATAAATTAAAATTCGCTTACAAATTAGAAATAAAAAATGGTGTAAAAAAGAATAGTTTTTATGGCCAAGGCCAAATGACTGATGGTTTTGATGTGAATGTTATAAAAAGAGAAGAAGAGAAACAGTGCTGGCTTTTGCCGACAGTCATTTTTGGATTCTGAAAAATCATCATTTTTGTTCTCCTCGGAAAACATTTACACTAAAAGCCACTACATTTTCCACTTTACGGTTATTATAGAATAATGTCAAATTGAAAACTTTAGGACGAAGATGAATGATATTTATAAGACCTTAAAGGATCTTAAAATTAAGTTTGTTCAACATGACCATCCACCCTTATATACGTGCGAACAAGCGGAAAAGTATTATGTTGATATTAAGGGTGGCAAAAGCAAAAATTTGTTTTTACGTAATGCAAAAGGGAACAAGCATTATCTTGTTGTTGTCGAAAGTCACAAGTCTGTTGATTTAAAATCATTAGCAAAAAGTCTAGATGAGAAAAATTTGAGTTTTGCATCTCCAGAGCGACTTGAAAAACGCTTGGGATTAACACCTGGAGCAGTTTCTCCATTCGGCTTGATTAATGACAAAAAAAAAGAAGTTGTTGTTATTGCTGATTCTGGATTGTTTGAACACAAAAAGCTTCATTTTCATCCAAATATAAACACAGCTACTTTACAGATTTCATCTGAGGATTTTAAAAAGTTCTTAAGCTGGACAAGCAACAACATTAAATTTATTAAATTTTAACATTGTTGCTTGTATTAATTATTTGATAATGTGCGTGAATTTTTATTTTGTGTTAAATCGGTTTTCTATAATTTCCCAGTCAATGCTGTTGAAAAACGCCTCTATGTATAATTTTCTGTTTAAGCCGTAATCTGTTATAAATGCGTGCTCAAAAACGTCCATTATAACAAGGGGTTGGGCCCCAGTAAGGTGTCCCAAGTCGTGTTCGTTGATCCATGTATTGAACAAGGATCCGGATTGTTTGTCTTGGTATAAGACAACCCACCCAATTCCGCGCATCATTCCTGTTGCAATAAACCGTTCTCTCCAGGTTTCAAATGATCCAAATTGATTGCAAATTTTATCATAAATATTTTTGTTATCGGAGGCTTTTATTGGAGTTTTGGATAAAGAGTCAAAATACAGTTCGTGTAGTCTCATTCCATTGTATTCCCAGCCAAATCGACGAGTTATCTCTGCATGTTCTAGAGAACCAGGATGTGTGTTTTTTCGCAGCTCAATGAGCTTGTTTGTGTTGGCTACATAGCCCTTATAAAGCTTAAAATGATTCTCCAGAAGTTGATCGCTAAACCCAGCCAACCCAAATAGGTTTTTATATTCTTTTGTTTTGTACATATTTTATACCTTAATATTATTAATTGTGTTTTAAACAACTTGTTTATTATAGCTTTTAAATATAAAAAATAATTGAATCGTTGTTGTTTTGTCGGTATGTTTTATTCAACGTTTTTTAGTTAAGTATGTTTTGTGGGGAATTTGTGAAAAAAAATATCGTCTTTTTAATGCTGATCCATTTTTCATTCTCATATTCTGGAGATCCTGGAGACCTTGAAACCCCTTTGCTTCGACATGGAAGTGTTCAAGAGGTTGGGCCGGTTCAATCGAGTGTTGTTTATCTATCATCAGAGGCAGGCGTTAATGGTTTGGTGGGTGTCTTGGATCGTAAATTTAGGGAAAACCCAACAGAGGCGACATCTAAAGGGTTGATATCCAAGTTTGTTCGATATTGTTACGATTTTTGTGGCGTGATTAAAGAAACAGACTCAAGCGAGTTTTACGATGGCTGTTTTAGTGGCATTTGCTCAAGCCTTTGTGGCTATGAAAAGAAAAGCAATCTGTATTGGAATGTTCGGATTAAAGCAGATGGTCTTTGGGAATGGGCAAAAGAAAATTTTGATGTAGATTCTTCTGGTGATGGTCGAATAGAAGAGGTTAAGGAAAGAGTCGAGTTTCTGACTAGGGGTATTAATGAGTTGCTGGCAGGAGGATGGGGGGCTTGTGTTTATGACAAAATTAAGGGGCACTGGGCGCTAAGTTCCCGTGCTTTGCTGGTAAAAGAAACTGAAGAGGAAAAGCCTTAATTATTCTAAAGATGATCTTTGAATCAATTTTGTATTAATTTTGTTGAATTTTTTTTCAAGCTCCGTCTTTGTCAAAAGACCTATTTTTGCATCCTCGTATTCTATGACAGAGCAAGCATTAATGACACCTTTTGTAATTGACTCTTCAATTGTTCGTCCATCGAAAATTTGTGCTGAAAAACATGAACCAAATGCGTCGCCAGCGCCCAAGGTGTTTACAACATTAACGTCTGGGCTGGGGCAAAAGAAAACATTTTTTTTATTGGCAACGTATACACCTTCAGATCCATTTGTGACGACAACAGTTTTTGGTCCGCGGCTTAAAATGTCCTTGAAAAAATGTCCAAGGTTAAAATGTATGTCTTCATAGCATGTAAATGATTGAAAAAGCTCCGGACCGTCTTTTTTGCGAAGTCCACACTTTTCTTTGCTTTTGGAGGATTGAATGTAGTCATTTTCTAGCAAAGAGCGCATAAACTGTTTTGCTTCGCTGCTGTTTAAAATAAAAATATCAACAAACTTTAGTGCGTCTGCAAGGGTTGTTGCTCCGTCTCGCAATTGGCTTATTCCAGGGTTTGTTGCTACCTGTAGGCCAAGCTTTTTTGCCTTTTGTACAAGAGTTTTAAATATTTTTGAAGACTTCCCACTCAATGATGTTACGTATAAAAAGTTATTATTTTTAATTAGTTTTTCTGAAATGTCTGTAATTTGTAAACTTGTGGTTATTCCGCGGTAGGCAAAGATAGTTCTGTCGCTTTCAAATGATGGGATAATAAACGAGCGTCCACTTTTTCCTTTTTCTGATATTACAACATGATCAGTGTTAACTTTTTCTGCTCTAAGCTTTTCCAAAATTCTTTCGCCACCGGAATCTTTTCCTACCTTGCAAATGGTGGAAGCTTCAAAGCCTAAACGACTAAATGATACTGCTGAGTTTGTTCCGCCACCGCCGGTATAATAATTTAAATCTTTTACTTCAAGTTTTCCGCCGTATTCTAGAAGTAAAAATGACCTGGTGCCAGTTTTGTTAGAAATTTTTAGAGTTTCTGAGTCTTCGTATTTTATGAATGTATCGGTTGTTGCTCCACCGACTGTAATAATTTTTTTATTCACTTAAGTCCCTTTTTTTACTTTTATTTAAGTTATTCACAATTTTGTAAATAATCAATTTTGGTTCATTGTGGCGAAACGTTAACAACCTTGAAGATAAGCATTTTTTTGACATTTTGGCAATAATTTTATATAATAAAAATGCGTTATATATGTGCCATATTGGCATTTTTTGCAAATGGGGGTTTGCTATGAAATTGAATAAAATTATTTTATTGTCTTTATTTTCGTGTCTTTTTTTTAACAAATTAATTTTTTCTTCGGAGGCAGCTTCTTTAGTGAGGGCAGAGCGGGCAGAAATGCGTTGCGAAGAGCTTTTACATCGCCTTGGACTCTTGAGTGCAGACCGGAGTGCTTTACTTGAAAGATTAGCAGAGCATGAGGCAGAAAGAGGGGCTGTTATGGCTCAGTTAGAATTACATCGATCTAGAAGTGAAGATTTGGCTGCCCATGTTAAAATGGGGGCAAATAAGAAGTTTGTAGGGCTTATTAAGTCGTGGCAACAAAGAGATTGTGAGGGGAGGAAAAAAAGAGCAACTGCTTTGGCTTTGAGAGAGCATAAAAGAAAAATAGCAGGTCTCAAAGGTACACTTAGAATGGCAGATTACATGGTCAATCAACTAAGGGGGCCTAGGCATAATCCATTTTTTGGTTTTGATACATCACGTTATTTTGCAGATGTACGTGACATGGAGAGGCGTATTCGTACAGAAGTTGGTTTTGTTGATACTGGAGAGCGTGATCCATCAAGACACCGTGCTCCAGCAAGAACAACAAAAAGATTCAGATTAAATGCGCATGGTAAAAAAACAGTTATTATTAAAGTTCTTCATGGCACTCAAATGTCGGATAGTGAGAGATCTCATGGGTATCTTTTTGGTCGAGGTAACGACCCACAAGCAATGTCTTGGAGGGCGTTGGGTGCAATGTTTGCTGGAAATGATAGTGATACGGAGATTGTATTTGATGTATTTGAATGGTCTGGAAAGTTAGATGAAGGTGATAGGTCTGCTGCCGGAAGATGTTTAGCCGAAGAAATTTTTGAAGACAAAATACATTTTCCAGATGCCGTTGTTTGGGTTTTTGCGCATAGTCATGGATGTAACGTAGCAAGATGGGCTGCCTCTTGGTTAACAAGGAAAGAAGATCTTTCTGTTGTGGCTAGAGAGGGCAGAGATGGAGATTTATTAGAAGTTGTTATAGATAATGCAATATTTATTGCTTCACCAGATGCAGATTCCCCTATCAATCCATCAAGGAACCCTGATTGTGGAAAAATAACTTCTATTATTCACTTTTGGGGAGATAACGATTTAACGGGTTGGTTTGGCGGGTGGATTTCTACTGGAGCAACAACATTAAGAACTCCGCATTCAAGCGATAATGGCCAAACAGTGAGGAACATAAGATTGAAAATTAACGGCTGTGGTGTTAATCATGTAAGCATTAAGCCTTTGGTTCCAAGGTTTTTGCCTCTTATTTTAAAATATGTTGGGGAGGCGTTTCCAGTTTGTTATGACCTTGTTGTTAATGTTGTTTGTCAAAGGAAAACTGGACAGGTTCTTATTGAGGGAGCTATAGAATGTACTGATCATGCGTTAATGATTATGCAAGATGCTAGGCAATATACGTGTCTTATACCAGAACACATTAGAATAGCTCTTGTCCGATCAATGGAGATAAGTCGCAGAACACAAGAGGGTTTTGCCGAAAGACATAAAGGATATTCTATTGTTGGTGAAAAAGGTGTTGTAATGGCGTTGCCTGCGAAATTGTATGATGAAATATACTCTTTTGTTACAGGGGATAGGGCTTTACTAGAAGTTGTTCTTCATTCGGGCTTAATGCCAGGAGAATGCTTAAGACCTGGAGATGGATCAGGCGGTGGCGATGGTCTTGGTGCTGGAGGGGCCGCCACAGAGGTTCCAGCAAAACCGCTTACTGCAGTCGATACTAGATCTACAGCAGCAAGAGCTCGTAGTAGATTTGGTGCGCTTGATAGTATGGTTCGCGTTGATAGCGATGAAGAAGAGGCCAGGTTGGAATCCATGAGGAGAGTTGCAGAAAGAATAGAGAAACAAAGAGCTGAGGAGGCGGCTAGGTTGGAAGACATGAGGAAAGTTGCTGAAAGACTAGAGAAACAAAGAGCTGAAGAAGCGGCCGCAGGGCCTGCGTTGGTGCCAGGAGCGCCTGATTCTGGATCGGTTTCACCAGGTTCAAGTGGAGAATCTGAAGAGGATGCGGTGGAAAGACGTAGAAGGTTTAAGCAGGCACAAAATATGTTTGCAAAAGGAGTAAAGCCAAGAGAAGTCTAAAGGCTGTTAAATATGAAATAGAAAAGCCGGAGTTGAAAAACTCCGGCTTTTCTATTTTTACTTGTTTTTTAAATTATTATGCTCGACCATGTTCTTTTTTTGGCATCAACACTCGTTTTATAACTTCGTTGGCTGACTCTACCCAAATAAGATCGATTCCTTGAAGTGTTTTTTCTAATCCAATAATGTCGTTTTTGTTTTTGTATGGAAGGATTACATGAGCAATTTTATTACGGCGAGCTGCTAATATCTTTTCTTTAACTCCTCCTATTGGCATTACGTCACCACTCAAATTGATCTCACCTGTCATTGCATACTCAGCGTTTATTTCACGGTTGGTGAATACAGACAATATTGATGATAGCATTGTAACACCAGCAGATGGACCATCTTTTGGAATTGCGCCAGCAGGTACGTGGATGTGTAGATCTTTTTTCTCAAAAATTTCGCTTGGGATTCCAAATTCTAATGAGTGCATTCTTGCATAACTCAAAGCTGCTTGAGCAGACTCTTTCATAACATCGCCAAGTTGTCCTGTCAAAAGCAATTTCCCGTTTCCTGGCATCAAAGCGGCCTCAATTTTTATCATTTCGCCGCCGAAGCTTGTCCATGCAAGCCCATTTGTTACACCAACTTTGCTTTGTTTGTCCAGAATGTCTTCTATAAATAGTCTTGGTCCAAGAAATTCTTCGACATTTTCTTTTTTAACTATTTTTATTTTTCCGTCTTCAACAAATTTTCGTGCAACTTTTGAGCATAATTTGTTAATTGTTCTTGCAAGATTTCGAACCCCGGCTTCTCTTGTGTAGCTCATGACAACTTCTTTAATAACATCATTGTCGATTACTATATCTTTTCCTTCAAGTCCGGCTTCTATTACAGCCTTTTCTACTAAGTGACGTTTTGCGATTTCAATTTTTTCTTCAAAGGTGTATCCAGCATGATGAATGATTTCCATTCTGTCTCTTAGTGGGCCAGATATTGTTTCTAATGAGTTTGCGGTTGCTATGAATATAACTTTTGATAGATCAAAATTTACGCCAAGGTAATTATCGTAAAAAGTTTTGTTTTGTTCTGGGTCAAAAACTTCTAGCATTGCTGCAGAAGGGTCTCCCCTGAAATCTTGCCCAATTTTGTCAAGTTCATCGATTATGATAACAGGATTTCTGGTTTTGCATTTTCGTAGAGCTTGTACAAATCGTCCTGGCATTGCGCCAACGTAAGTTCTTCTGTGTCCTCTAATTTCGGATTCGTCTTTTACTCCGCCCAGTGAAATTCTAAAGTATTCTCTTCCCAGACTTTTTGCAATTGAGTGGCCCAGGGATGTTTTTCCGGTTCCTGGGGGGCCAACAAAACATAAAATTGGTGAATGGCTATCTTTTTTAAGATTTCGAATTGATATGAAGTCCAATATTCTGTCTTTAATATTTTCAATTCCGTAGTGATCGGAGTCCAAAACTTCTTTAGCGTGTTTAACATCAAGATTATCTTCAGTTTCTGTATTCCATGGAAGAGAAAGGACCCATTCAATATAATTTCTTGTAACAGTTGACTCCATAGAGTCTGGTGACATTTTTTCTAGTCTGCGCAACTGACGGGAAACTTCCATATGTGCGTCTTCTGGTAGTGACAATTGTGCAATTTGTTCTTTGAATTTTTCTATATCTTCTATGTCATCTTCGCCCAATTCTTTTTTAATTGCCTTAAGTTGCTCACGAAGATAATATTCTTTTTGTGATTTGTTTATTGATTCGCGCGCGCGATTTTTTATTTGTTCCTGGACTTCGGCGACCTCGAGTTCTTTGTGTAGTAGAAGATAAATTTCTTCTAAGAATTGCTCTTGTGAATCTTTTTCCAAAAGATCCTGTGCCTCTTCGACAGAAATATTTAAATGTGATAGAATAAAGTCGGCAATTTTTGCAGGGTCGTCCATTTTTGAAAGAATTATATGAAAGTCTGGGCTGAATGATTGACCGGAAGTGGCCATTTTTTCAGATAAAGCTTTTATGTTATTTACTTGTGCTTTTATGTTTGTTGCGTTGGCTTTTGTATCGTTTTCAGGAAGTTCAATGGCTACGTTTAGAGATTCTTCTTCTGTGAAAATTTCTTTTACTTTAGCCTTACAAATTCCTTGGACCAAAATTTTTACGCCACCTTCAGGAATTTTTATCATGCGCATTATGGTCGCGACGGTTCCCACATTATATAAATCCTGGATTCCTATTGCTTCGCCTGAGCCATTGTTGTTTTTTGCTGCTAATAGGAGGACGGTTTTTGTATCTTCGATTGATTTGTTTATTCCTTTTATTATTCGTTCATCCATAACAAGAAGAGGGACGATCATTTGTGGAAAAACAACAACGTCCATAGTTGGAATAACAGACAGTATCTTCGGTATTTTTTCTTTAATATTTTTTTCTAGTATTGCTTTCATTTTGTTTCTCCCCCTCTTTGGTCCTTACTGCTTTTGTCTTTTTTCTTTTATTACTACTTTTTTTCTTCACTACTTAATATAAAAAATATTGTTGAGGAAAAACAATATTTTTGCTTTCAAAGATTGAAGATTCCCTGTAAATTTAGTAATCGAATAATTTTATTTCAATAGATTGTTATACTAACTAAGGAATAATTGGTGTCTAAGCAAATATCTTTGGAGAACATATCAAAATCTTTTTCAACTGATAATCGATTTGTTGAAGTTTTAAAGAATATTACATATTCATTCGAACAAAACAAATCCTATGCAATTAGTGGAGTTTCTGGATCGGGAAAATCTACATTAATGCATATTATTGCTGGATTGGAGCCCCAAAGCAAGGGTGCAGTTTATTTTGATGGAGTTAATATTGAATCTTTTTCAAAAAAGCAAAAGCAAAATTTTTTGCGATTCTCTGTTGGCCTTGTTTTTCAGGAGCCTTTTCTTATAAATGAGCTAAGCGTTTTAGAAAATGTTATTGTCAAAGGCCTAATTGTAGGGCAGACGCTTTCTGAGTGCAAAAAAAGGGGTTGCGAGTTGCTTGAAAAAGTTGGCTTGAAAGATAAAATAGATTCTAGGCCCCATGTGCTTTCTGGTGGTCAAAGACAGCGAGTTGCTGTTGCCAGGGCTTTATTTAATCCTGTTGATTTTTTGTTGGCCGATGAGCCTACAGGAAGCCTAGATCAACAAACTGGATCAGAGTTAGTAGAGTTTATTTGCTCATGTAAACAAGATTGTGGTGTTGGGCTGATTGTAACGTCTCACGACGAAATGGTTGCTTCGGCAATGGATTGTGTTTTGGAGCTCAAAAGTGGAAAGCTAGAACAAAGAATATTCTGATGAAAGAAAGAACAACAATGAAACAAAAAGTAGAAGATGCGTGTGAACCAAAACCAAACAAAAAGTATAAGGGATCTATAAGGGGTAAAGGGCTTTTAAGCAAAATGTCTCAAGTTAGTGGTTCTACTTTATTAAGTCGCGTTTTGGGAATTATACGTGAGATTGTTCTTGGAAGATATTTGGGCGTTGGAGTTTTGTCGGACACCTTTTTTGTTGCTTACAGTATTCCAAATTCTCTCCGTAAGGTTTTTGCAGAGGGGGCCCTGAGTGCCTCTTTTATTCCTTCTTTTGTAAGGGTGTTGAATAAAAAGGGTGTTTCGCCTGCAAATAAGTTGATGACCTTAGCATTTTTGTTTTTTGAAGGTATTGTTCTTTTGTTGTGCTATGTTGCAATGTGGCATGCAAGGACGTTGCTTGGAATCATCGTGCCTGGGTGGTCGCCAGAGCTAATAGCAAAAACAGTTCCGTATTTGCGGATTTTGATGCCTTTTATTTTTTTCATATCAAGCAGTGCGCTACTTTCTGGAGCTCTTAATTCTGTGCATCATTTTTTTGTGCCAGCTTTTTCTCCGGCAATGCTAAATATTGTGTTTATTTCTGCTGTTTTGGTTTGTACTTATTTTGGTTTGCCGATTGACTATCTGTGCTACGCAATTTTATTCGGGGGGTTTCTTCAATTTGTGGCACATGTTGTGACTTATATAAAATGTAGTTTTTCTTTTGAGTTTTTTGATAATGAGTCATTAAAAGAGTTTGGCAGAGTTATGGCAAAGTTTATTCCATGTATGTTTGCAATGAGCATTGTAGAGGTAAGCTTTTTTATTGATCGTATTTTTGCTTCTTATTTACCGTCAGGTTCAATTTCTTTGTTGTACTATGGTGGAAGTTTTATGCGCATACCCCTTGGTGTTTTTGGTGTTGCTTTTGCGGTTGTAACGTTTCCTGTGCTTGCTCGCATTGCAATTTATGCGCCAAAGCGATTGGGATATCTTTTGTGTGAGTCTACCAAGTTTTTATTTTGGATTATGATACCGTTCAGTCTTTTAATGATGTTTTTTGCGAAAGATATTTTTTACACGTTGTTCATTTCTCGTTTTTCTATTGAGCAGGTATTTCTGGCAAGACAAATATTGATTGCGTATTTGTGCGGTTTATTTTTCTTTTCGATTAATAAAATACTTCTTAATACCTACTACTCATTACACAACACAATTTTGCCGGCATTAATATCGATTGCTGGAGTGGTTGTAAATGTGATTTTGAACTTTATTTTAATTTATTTTTTCAAGGCGACAGGGCTTGCTCTTGCAACGTCACTAGGGGCAGGGCTGTTCCAAACCGCTGCTTTTTTGTATGTTTTGAAAAAACGATTTAATTTGCCGCTTTATGAAACTAGATTTTTGTTGTTTGCGAGAAATTTTGCAGTGCAACTTTCGGTGTTGGTTCCCGTGTTTTTGGTTTTGTATTACCTGTGTGAATCTTGTATTAGATCATTTTTTGTGTCTTGGCAGACTTTCTTTTTATGTGAGTTTGGTTTGTGGCTATGGGTTGGTCCGCTTGTAGGAGTCATATTTTTGTTAATGATTTTTACAAGAAGATTTTTTGGAATAAAAATATATTTTATTGATTGAAAGTATTAAAGGGGGTAACTGATTATGATAAAAGAATTTTCATCTGGTGCGGTTGTGTTTATTGTTTCTAGCAACAATAAGGTTTTGTATTTGCTTCTTAAGAATGATCAAGCAAATTATTGGGATTTTCCTAAAGGAAAGGTTGAGGCAAATGAAACAAAAGAACAAACAGCAGAGCGAGAAATTCATGAGGAATCCGGTTTAAAAGTAACGTTGTTGGACGGTTTTTCTGATATTATCAAATATTCTTTTACCAATAAAGCCGGGCAGCAGGTCTCTAAAGAAGTAACTTTCTTTTTGGCCCAAGCGTTCGATGACAAAGTAACAATTTCTCATGAGCACGGAGACTACACGTGGCTACCGTTTAAAGAGGCGTACCAAAAAATTACATATACAAATTCACGCAAAGTTCTTGAGAGAGCAAACCAGGTTTTGTTGCATATCATCTAATTTGTTAAAATTCCCTTGTAAATCTATGGGGATTTTTTAGCATTAGAGTTGAATTATTTAATTTTAAGAACAACGCAAAACAAAAAGCCTCGGAAAACTTTCCGAGGCTTTTAAATTGGTTGCGGGAGCTGGATTTGAACCAGCGACCTTTGGGTTATGAGCCCAACGAGCTACCAGACTGCTCTATCCCGCGATTTTTAATACAAATTTCAAAAAGTGCTTATATATAAACAATTTTAAAGATTATGAGCTTATTGTCAAATTTAATATTAACTCGCAGTCGTTTAATCAAAGATCAACCTCTCCTTCTAGCAATGCATTTTCGAATTCAAACTCTTTTTTGAGGTGCTCGGCAAGTCTACTATCATATTCTTCTTCTTTTTCTGGAGTTGACGGACGCGTTGTTAGCAGCTTGTTTTCGTCTTCTCCAATGTGTTTGTGAAGGCCGCAAATTGCTCCAGTCGCCCTTTGTTCTTTCATGATTTTAAATAGTTTTTTCTGTGATCCTGCAAATCCGTGGTAATGCTCATCGTCATCAAATCCGTCGACATGTTGGGGGCTATCTTTTTTTGTTTCTTTTCTTTGTATAGCCAGTCTTTCTGTGCAAAGATGACAGTGCGAATGTCTTGCGCCATAAGAATCGGCATCTTCCTCAATTGTTGTGTGATCGTCTGGGGATATAATTGTTAATTCAGGTAGCCTTAAATCCACAGCTCCGTGTCGTAATAATTCACGATAAAAGGGGCTTTGGGTAAACTGTCTAACATGACCCATTTCGTGAAAAGTGGCCGCACGTAAAAATGCGAGGCCGTGAAAATTTTTAATTACTTCTGAGTTTACAAAAATGAGTCCGTAATGAGTTAGCATAGGGGCAGAAACTTTTTTTTCTGCCATATCGATTGTCCCTTCTTGAATCTCGTTGCGATATTCTTCTGGTATCATCATTCTGTCTGCAGCATGTTTTGCAATAATTTGATAAAGCTTTGGTGCTGGCCCAGGGCTAGAGTATTTTTCTCTAAGATGTGGAAGAATTTCTCTTGCAAAAAGTTGTGGGGTAATGCTGCCAAGGCATCGGGCTAAAGGTTTTGCGACTGCGGTTCCCGCTCTTTTTAAGAGAGCTGCACCATCAATCTGGAAGCATGTAATAGCAATTGCTAAGGTAAAAATATACTTTATTTTTTGTGCTAAAATTTTCATCTCAATCTCCAAAAATAAACTAAACATAAATCAATAGTTAATATAAAAAGTATACATAAAAAAAATTCTGTTTGTAAAAAAAGCTTTAGTTTTTTTAAGTGGCCTTTTATTTTATGGCTTCAACTATAATCGTGGCTGTGGCGGTTGTTTTTGAATGTGTTAATGAAAGGTGCATTTTTGTTTTTGTGGGTAAATTTTCGGATATGCTTTTGTCTGTTATAAGTGTTGGTGCAGAGTAGGTATTGCGAATGCTCGCTTGTTTACACATAGAAAAAAAAGAAATTTTTGTTTTAGGTATAAATGAACACAAGGCCTTGTAAAAAGCTTCCTTTGCGGCAAAACGTACGGCAAATCGCTCGGCGCTTTTTGCTTTGCATGATAAGCAATAGTCTATTTCGTGTTGGGTGAAAACCTTTTTAAGTTTTTTAGTGGAGTAGGAGTGCCAATTGTTAAATCGATGTATTTCTACAGAGTCTATGCCAATACCAAGGATCACTAGTATCCTTTTTTTTCAAACATGTGGTCCAGAGAGCGATACATCAAAGCCTCTTGTACGTGTTTGGTGTCAATGTTTTGTGTTTCATCCAAGTCTGCAATTGTACGTGCCACCTTAAGAAGTTTGTGATATCCGCGCATGCTTAAACTCAACTTTTCAAAAACTTTTTTAATTATTTCTTTTGCTTGCGGAGTTAGTGTGCAAAATTGTTCAATCTGGTCTGTAGATAAATTGGCATTCCATGTTGTTTTTCCGTTACCACGTTCTTTTTGTTTTTTTGCGGCTTTACATACATTTTCTAAAATATCTTGCGAACTTTTTACCTTGGTTGTTTTGTCTTCGATTGTTTCGTACTTAACGGACTGGATGTTGATTTGTAAGTCGATTCGGTCGAGAAGGGGCCCAGATAATTTGTCCAAGTATTTATTAACTCTTTGTGGTGAACATGTGCAATCCTTACGCTTATCCCCCCAGTAGCCACAGGGGCAGGGGTTAAGAGCGGCTACAAGAACAAATGATGCAGGAAAGGTCACAGATTGATTTACGCGTGAGATGTTAACAACTTTATTTTCAAGTGGTTGCCTGAGTACCTCGAGGGTATCACGTTTAAACTCTGTAAGTTCGTCTAAAAATAAAATGCCATTCTGTGCGAGACTAATTTCTCCCGGCTGTGGATATGTTCCCCCACCGGCCAAACCAGCTTGTGATATTGTGTGGTGTGGGCAACGGAATGGTCTTTTTGTCATCAATGGTTTAGTTCCGAGCTTTCCGGATACAGAGTAAACTTTGCTGGTTTCTAAAATTTCCTCAAATGACATTTGTGGCATAATTGTTGGCAACCGCTTTGCCAACATTGTTTTTCCCGCTCCGGGAGCGCCAATAAATAGGATGTTATGCCGACCAGCGGCAGAAATTTCTAGTGCGCGCTTTGCCTGGCTTTGTCCTTTTACTTGAGAAAAATTAAGAAGTTTTTCGGATTCTTTTTCTATGAGTTGTTGAAGCAGGCAGTGTGTTGGTTGAATCTGTTTTTCTCCTTGAAGATATCCAATTAATTCAACTAAGTTTTTTACTCCAATTACCTCTATGTCCTCAATGAGAGCAGCTTCATGTTGATTTTTGTGTGGAACAATCATTCGGCATTTTTTGAGCTTTGTAGCATCAAATGCAATTGGCAAAACCCCCTTTACAGGTTTAATGCTTCCGCTTAATGAGAGTTCTCCTAAAAATAGAGTCTCTTTTAAAAATTCTTTTGAGATGTTTATAACTCCTGCAGCTTGTAAAATTCCAATGGCAATTGGTAGGTCAAAGGTTGTACCTTCCTTTTTTAGATTTGCCGGAGCCAGATTAACAGTTATTTTTTTTGGGGGAAGAGGAATACCAGAATTTTTTAACGCAGTTCTGATCCGTTGTCGACTTTCTTTTATCGCTGTGTCTGCAAGACCAACAATAAAAAATTCCATTATACCAACGGACAGGTCAACTTCTACTCTCACTTTGTATGCGTTTACGCCAATTGTTGTGGCAGAATAAATTTTTGTATGCATAGAAATAAAAAATATTTTTTAGATTGTTTACAATATAGATTTTCGGCTAAGCTTAGCACCGAATTAATATTTATGGAATTTTGTTGTTTTTTAAATGTTTGCTTTTTAAGTTGTTTGGTGATAGAACTTTGCTCCAACAAGTTTATTCTTTTCTTTGGCCTGGAGCGTGCAGTGAAATATCCATCTTTCATTATAAACTTAATGTTTTATTTGTTTTGGATATCTTTATTTTTCAGCACAGGTACACATGTTTTTCCTTTTGAGGTTGGACATTTTGCTGCTCGGGAGTTGCCAACATATGAAAAAAAACAAGCTGAGAGGTTTTCTGACAATGGTTTTTTTTCACGTATTGATTTTGTTCGACGGGAAGATTTTTTTCTAGGTCGTTCTCATGTTTTTCCTGCCCATAGACATGCAAATGACAATCAAGAAAATATTCAACGGACAGAAGAGCTGCAACTACAAATTCGAATAGAGCAGGAACAAAAAAAGCAAGAACAACGACGAATAATAGAAAAACAAAGAAAAAGAGTTTGCGTGTTGCTTCATGTTGGCTCTGTGCCGGTGGAAATAGTTGATCAGGTGAGAGGCGTTGGAAATGAGCATGATCAAATAATTTTTATAATCGATAAAATAAAAAATTCTCCTGACATGTAAAGATATTTTTGTGTACCAAGTGGAATTTTAAAAAGATATGAAAATGAACTGGTATTTAATTCTGATATATCAGAGCAAGACTGTGAGATTTTAAATAATTTATTCGTTCAACAGGAGTTTTGTGCGGATGATGAAAAAGAAAAATATAGCAAAGCTTTAGAACGCTTTAGAGTTTGTTCTGAAAATAAACATCCTGCATATAGAAAGCTGTTCGACATTAAAGTTGCCTTTGCAAACGATGGCAAACATCATCCAGCAGCTGATTGTTCATCATTTGAAGCCGGCCAACAGAAAATATTGGATTCATTGGACAATGCATTAAAATGGCATGAAAGCTTGGAGCCTAATGTCCGCCCAATTATAGCATTTGTGTTGCAAGATATAGAGTCGGCATACCAATTTTCTACAAATGGATATCAAAAAGAATCAGGTAGAAAATTGGAGCAAGTGCAAAAACTTCTTGGTGAAAATAAATATGGGCAACAGTTTGATAGAGTTCACCTTGTTAATCAGTTCAAAAAATATGTAGAACCAATTGCAAATCGAATTGATGATAACTGTGCCTATAAGTGCAAGGGTGAATTTGCAGACGAATATCTTTTAACTGACGAAGAGCAAAAGGAATATAACGTTAATGGAAATTCGCTTTTTATGCGAATGAACCATTTTGCTAATCACAGAAAGTTGGAAGATCTTCGCAAGGTAGATTTCAAAAAACTTACACATTATTTACTAGAAAATAGAAAACTTTCGTATAAATCGGCCAAAGAGCATGAAGCCCTTTTTGTTGAGCAAAGTAATATCTATAAAAAGACTTACGACAACCAAACGGTTGGCCGTTATCACAAGCGAATTGTTGCAATTGAAAAAACAATGGTAGCGCCAAATAACTTTCAAATACAAAGATTGGAACTTTCATGGCAGGTGCATTCGATTTTGTGGACCCATAAAATTGCCCCGTATAAGTTTGAGCAAGTCATGGGTAACGACACACAAATTCA
>Ga0257119_1001237_pt1 | contig 18594 bp, 15 predicted proteins | sample SI112_200mmetaG_FD_190179 | JGI IMG/M metagenome (GOLD analysis project Ga0257119, IMG submission 190179) | Marine microbial communities from Saanich Inlet, British Columbia, Canada - SI112_200m | ecosystem: Environmental > Aquatic > Marine > Inlet | place: Canada: British Columbia | collected... | reverse complement strand
GACCCGTAAAAACTGGTTCAACAGAAGGAACTGAACTATCCCAAACATTAACAACATTATCATACGGAAGTATAATTAAATATCGATCATCGGCAGACCAAGCAATACGTCTTATATCTCTAACATCAGTAAACAATAAAGATTCATCCAATGTCTCAGGATTTATTACAAAAACATCATTATCATCAAAAATCGCAATTTTATTTCCAAATTTTGACCAAGCAAAAGTCCCAGCATTATGTCGGAAAATAGGCTCAAACGAACGGCTATCAAAAATAACAACCTCCTGCCAATTACAAATTGCTACAAAAGAACCATCTGAAGAATAAGACATCTCATACTCGTCAAAATTAGAATATTCTATATCAGGAGCAAAAATACAATTGTGATCTACCACACCAGAACTGGTATTAAAAGCGTAACTCTGCCCATTATCAAAAACAGCTGTAATTTGCCTACCACACGGAGACCAACAAAATGCTTTTAGCCGGCCGCCTATCACAGGGGTAAAGTCTACAAAGCACTCTCCCGTACCAGAATTAAATATCTTTACGCCAAATACTTGGCCAACAGCAAGCACGTTTTCATAATAAGGAGACCAAACAATTGAACTTTGACAATCATTGCTTGTTATTTTTTCACAGCTTATAACACAATGTTGGATGTTATCCGCAGAATTGTAAACAAATACGCTTGGGCTATCACCATATGAATTTGCAAAAGCATATTTTTTTCCACTCGCTGAAAAATCAATACCACCATATGACCAGCAACTAGTATGAAGATCCTCTGGTCTTTCAAAAGAATGGTTGAGTCGCAAATCAAGTTCTTCTACAAGTCTTAACATTAGGGTCTCTGGCAAAGGTGTTTGTCCAGAATCCACAAATTCTGTTGTTAATCCTAACCATGTAGGAAACAAAGTTCTATTTATAGAGTCTAAAAGACTCTGTATCCCATTTTCTAAAACAAAAGTAACTATGTATTCCCTTACAATACTTGAAAATAAAAAGGCACTAACATGCTCCATTGCAAGCAATAAATCAACTTGTTCATTAAAAGATAACCTTTTTTCATCTATAAAAGCACAAACATTATCTTTCAACTCTACCGCATCATGGGAAAAACAATCTTCTAAGCAGTTTTTCACAAGTCTTAACGCAACAATGCCAGTAATAAACAATTGTATTGGCATTTTTGGAAGTAAAATAAATTCATCTGGCAAAAATGTTTTGGCCTCTGCTCTAGCCAAATTATCATATGATATATCAACAAAAGCCTCATTATCTTCATTAAACTCTCGAGCTACAAACCTAACAAAACCCTCTGGCGGTTGCTCAACTCTATAAGCTGGTTCTGCAACCACACCTGTAACATCTGGCGCTGGATCATCTTTACTTTCAAGAGCACCATCTGAAGCAAAGCAACCAAATATACAATTTAAACAAAATATAAATGACAATAATAACTTTTTCATCTTAATAACCTCCATAAACCAAATTTTACAATCTAGCCGCTCTAGGCTTTATTAACAACAACAACGCAAAAGCTGGAACTTTCTTGTATAACTATTTACCCTTGCCCTTAGTTCTATTGGCAAACTCATATAAACAGACTTTAATCTTTTTGCCTTATCCCAAGAAACTACTTGCCCTGAAAATATTGAGTGTAAAAATACCTTTTGTACAAGACTAAGTTGATCTTCATAAGGGTTTGACCAAACTCTTGGCCGATCGACACCAAGAAATGTAACATGTCCATTTAAATCTGTAAGAACAGCCACTCTCCAGCTAGCATTCCTTGAAAAACTAAAAGTCTCTAGTGTAGACAGGTTCAAACAACTTATACTTCTTTCTTCTTGTACAAATAAACGATTTCCAACCATATACGTATGTCTAAACGGCGTACCAGTAAGTTCTGGTCCAACAAAAACAGGCTCCGTTCCTCCAAAATTGCCATCCCATACATTAACTCTTCCTCTAAAGGGAATTGGAATAACATACTTGTCATCCATTGACCAACAAACCAACCTTGTATCGCGATGTTCATCTATTTCATACAAAGTCTCCCACGAAACTGCGTCAACAACAACAACAATGCCTTCTGAAGTCATAGCCAGCTTGCTTCCATTGTTTGACCAGTCAGACAACAATCCATCTCTCTGATAAAGCAATTCTGTAGAAACACAATCAAAAACCTTAATGGTGCTATAATCGCCAATTGACAACCTAGAACCATCAGGTGAATAAGAAAGATTATATTGTAAAAAATCATTAGCTGGAGGCCCAAAAAGAAAAGAATTTATTACTCGCCCTGTTTCAACATCAAACTTATAACAATTACCATTTCCAAATACAACCGCAATTTCATTTCCATCTGAAGACCAACAAAAACCTCTAACCGCTCTTTCAATGCCCTCCATATCATCAATAAGAAGGTTTGAATGAACGACTCCAGTATCGGTATTAAAAACCTTAACACAGCCAACTAGCGGAGCAATTGCAAGAAGATTATTTGCTGATGGCGACCATTTTATAGAGTCATCTTCAATATAAGCTGTAACACAATCAATAGCTAAAACTTCTCGACCACTAGCTCTGTCAAAAACTCTCACAACTGGCGCATAATCTTTTCGAAAAGCCTGATCAACCATAGCAAACCTTTCTCCATCAGGAGAAACAGCTATCCCTGAGCTTTCATTACAATCTTTATCACACGCTACGGACCTTTCAAGATGTGGCATAAGACGTAAATTTAATCTTTTAATTAGAGTTTCACGAAGAGGACTTGGAAGTCTGTGGCGAGATTCTATCAAACATTGTAAACCATTTTCTCTGACCATTAAAATAATAGAATCTGAAATAACATTAGAAAAATCAAACGCCCCTAAAGAATCTAAAGCCTTTAATAAATCAACTCTTTGTAGAAAAGAAAGTCTATTTTCTTGTGTAAATCTTAAAATTTGTGCTCTGTCAGGAGAACCATCATCCAACTGATAATTTATTAAGCAATGAACAGCTCCTCTTAAAGCTTCAAGGCGCACAATTGGCAATGGATGCACAGAATCATTATCTTTTGAACCTGTATAAACATCTGTAAAAGCTTTTAAACACTCAGCTCTAAGCAAGGCTTCTCTTGGAATATCAACAAAAGCCTCAGGGTCTCTATGTTCACCAATACCCTCAGAGGCTACAAATCTAACAAAGCCCTCTGGCGGTTGCTCAACTCTATAAGCTGGTTCTACAACCACAGCAGGAACACTTGGCGCTGGATCATCTTTACTTTCAAGAGAATCATCTCCAGCAAAACAACCAAAGACACAATTTAAACAAAACAACAATGATAATAATAACTTTTTCATCTTAATAACCTCCATATAACCTCCATAAAAAACGGCCTATTTTTATACCATTTAATAAGCCGAAAATTCATTACTTAATTACAAGGTTATCAATTACAAATAGAAAGTCAGCCACTTGTTTTGCCCTGGCCGAATTTTACGATTAGAAATAAAAATACTGGTAAAAATAGAAACTCAAATTGATGCATCTGGTCGGATGTGATAGATTGTTAATTAAACACATTTAAAGAAAAAAACTTATGAAAAAAACACTTTTTAAACTTCACTCTCCATTTAATGCGGCTGGCGACCAACCAAAAGCAATAGAAATGCTTGTAAAACAACGGCCAGGACAATCAACTCTTTTGGGAGTAACAGGCTCTGGAAAAACTTTTACAATGGCACACGTAATTGCGCAGCTAAACAAGCCGGTTTTAATAATGTCCCCAAACAAAACATTGGCCGCACAATTATATGAAGAATTTTCACTTTTTTTTCCTGAAAACAAAGTATGTTATTTTGTAAGTTATTATGATTATTACCAACCAGAATCATACCTTCCAGCACAAGACATTTACATCCCAAAAGAAACAAAGATTAACGATGAAATTGAACGCTTACGGGTTGAAACAACCGCTTCACTAATAACACGAAAAGATACAATTGTTATCGCATCTGTTTCTTGTATTTACTCACTTGGAAACCCAATAGACTACAAAAACCTTTCTATTCCTTTAAATGTTGGGCAAAAAATAAGCCGAGAAGACATTATAAAACAGCTTATTTTCACTCAATATAAACGTAATGAGGTGCAACGGACTTCAGGAACATTTCAGGTAACAGGAAATACAATAGAAGTTCAACTGCCATACCAAAAAGAAAAGCTTAGAATTGAACTTTTTGGTGACAAAATTGAAGAAATTTCATTTGTAGAGAAAAAAAACAATAACGTAGTAAAAGCTGTAAAAGATTTTGTAATTTTACCTGCAAAACACTTTGTAACAACAACAGAAAAAAAACAGGCTGCGCTAAAAAGCATAGAAGCCGAACTTGAAAATACACTACCCAAAATGGAAAATCCTCTTTACAGGGAACGGCTTAAAACAAGAACAGAAAATGACCTTGAAATGCTTAAAGAAATTGGATGGTGCAGCGGAATTGAAAACTATTCATCACACTTTGATGGCAGAAAAAAAGGACAGGCTCCATTTTGTTTGCTCAACTTTATGGGGAACGATTTTTTACTAATAATTGATGAGTCTCACATTGCAATGCCACAATTACGTGGAATGTATAAAGGAGACCAATCTCGCAAACAGTCATTGGTCAACTTTGGATTTAGACTACCTTCCGCAAAAGACAATAGGCCTTTAAAATTTGAAGAAATTGAAAGCTTTTTCAAAGATGTCGTATATGTTACGGCAACCCCTGGAGAATATGAACTTATTCAATCAGAAAACATTGTTGAGCAAATTATTCGGCCAACAGGCCTAGTTGATCCAACAATTTCTATACACTCTAGAAAAAATCAACTAAAACACCTTGTTGAACAAATAAAGGCAACAACAGAAAAAGGATTCCGCTCACTGGTCATGGTAATGACAAAAAAAATGGCTGAAGAACTTGCACGATATTTGGAAGATGAAAAAATAAAAGTTTGTTATTTACATTGCGACTTAAAAACACCGCAACGAACAGAGCTTTTACTAAAACTACGTCAAGGTATTTTCGACTGCATTGTAGGTGTTAATTTGCTTCGAGAAGGAATAGACCTTCCAGAGGTGGCTTTTGTTGCAATAATGGATGCTGACCTTGAAAGCTTTTTGCGCGACAAACGCTCTTTTATTCAGATTATTGGTAGAGCAGCACGGAACACAGAGTCTCACGTTGTTTTATATGCAGACAAAAGAACAAAGTCTATGCACAACGCAATAGAAGAAACAAAAAGAAGACGGAACATTCAACTTGAGCATAATAAAAAACACAATATTACACCTCAAACAGTACAACGCGATGTTACAAAAAGCATCACATCTCTTCAAGCAAACATTGCAAAAGCATCAAAACTAAAACAAAAAATTGACGCTTCACATTCAAAACAAGAAGCAATTGCACGAACCATTGTGCTTGAAAAACTAATGCAAGAAGCCGCACAAAGCTTTGATTTTGAAAAAGCAATTGAGCTTCGTGATGAATACCTTGCTCTTCAGAAAAAACACAAAATTTAAACTCGTGTTTTCTGTGGAGACATTACCCCTCTATATTTTTCATGCTGTGTAGATGCTATTGCAGGACCAAATTCTGGTGATGGAATATTAAAAATAGTGTCTTCTCTTACAAGATACGCATCTTTTTTAAGGTCATACAAAATTCTTGGATTTGTTATGGCACCAACTGGAGAAGCCGCTCGCTCTTTTACAAAAACTTCTTTTAGTTTTTGATATTGTTTTACATGTATATCACCAGTTGGAATTAAAAGACCAATCTCCACGACATCCTTGTTTTTACCAACAGGATTTTTTGTAATAAGCTTCCATTCTTGTTTGGAATATTCGCTCTTTAAAGAATAATGACCACACCCAAAAACCCATAAAATAAGGCTTGTTTCACCTTCTTGGCCAGCAATATTACTTATTAATTTTTCTTTAAATTCTTGTTTGTTTGGATCAACTTGAATGGTATTAAACTCTTCTTCTTTCCCTTTAATTAAATTTCTGAACAAATATAATTTGTTTTGTTTATAAATCTCCCAGCCATCATCGGCCCACCTTTTATTCAAAATGTATGGCCCAGGCTTACCAGCTAAAACATCTTTTGGTTTTTTATCAACAACCTGTGAAACTTCTTTTTTATCTGGCAAAGATGTAACTTTTTTATCAAAATAAGAAATTGCAAATGACATAAGATACAAAAACACAGCCATAGAAATTAGAATTGAAAAAGTGTAGAAAATCTTTTTTAACATACTCTCTCCCTTAATGTTTCATAATCTAGTTCTTTATATTTTTAATACACATACAGAATTATTGCAATGGATTTGTATCTACACATTCTAACAAACCCAAATACTCCATTTTGGAAAATTGATCTACAAAAAAAAACTAGTAAACTGTAACAGTCTTTCCTTATTTATAATAACTAAATTAAAGGCCAGTCAATGAAAAAAAATCTTCTTCTAACTTCTCTCTTTCTGCTTTTATTTGTTTCTTGCTCACAGTTTTCATCTTTTCAAAAGGAACCCATTATGGAATATCATCCATCAAATATAAAAGAGCTTTGTGCCCTTTTTGCACAAACACCATCTGAGCTTGAAAAAAACTACGCACAAGCAATAGAAGAAGTAAAAAAAGATCTGGAAGTTATCTATTCGATTAAACCAGAAGAAAAAACATTTAAAAACACTTTTTCCACTCTTGACGCAGCAAAAGGTGAAATAATGAAATGGATATACTTCTCAGAAGTTCCATTTTTTGTGTCACCAGACAGAAAAGTTCAAGAGACCTGCCAAAAAATAAAATCATCTAGCGAACAGGCTCTTGTTGAACTTATAGACAATAACTTTCAATTGTATAAAGCATGCAAAGAGTACATAGAAAAGAACAAATCAAATGAAAAACTAACGGAAATACAAAAATACTTTATAAAAGATATTATGCGCAAGTTCAAAAAAAATGGGCTGGACTTGCCAAAAGAGCAACAACAAAAAGTCACGACTGTTAGAAAAGAAATAGCTGCACAGTGTGTAGAATTAAACAACAATATAAATCTTGACCACAGCAAAATAGAGGTAAAAGAAAAAGACCTTACAGGCTTACAGCCAGAATTTATTAAAAACATACCACGAAATGAAAAAGGTTTATGTGTACTGGGTTGTGACTACCCCACTTACTTTACGGTTATGCCCCAATGCTCAAATGAAGAAGTTCGTAAGAAATTGTACATAGCATTTAATAACCGAGCGTATCCAGAAAATAAAAAGGTAATAGAAAACATAATTGCAAAGCGCGATGAACTTGGAAGTCTTTTGGGTTACAAGAGCTATGCCGCCTTTGAAATAGACGGGGAAATGGCACAAACACCAGAAAACGTCTACGACTTTCTTGATGATCTTGTAAACAAAGCACAAAAAAAATTAAAACAAGAGATAGATCTTCTGAAAAATGATTTACCAAAAGACATATCCTTAACAAAAGATGGAAAACTAAACCCGTGGGACTTGCTATACATTAGCAGGCGTTACAAGAAAAAACACTTTGATATCGACGAAGAAAAAATTGCTGAATATTTTCCCGCAGAACACACAATTGCAAAATTAGTTGAAACTTATGAAAAATTCTTCGACCTAAAAATTACTGAAGAAAAAACAGATTGCCTTTGGGACAAAGAGGTAAAAGCATTCCGAGTTTGCAAGGATGGTGGAAAAACATTTGTTGGATATCTATTGCTTGACCTTTATCCCCGCACAAATAAAGCTTCTCATGGGTACTGTTGTGACGCAATCGCCGTAGAAACGGATGGCAACACCATAAAACCCGGAGTTGCAATTATCATTACCAATTTCACAAAGGCAACAGCAGACAAGCCCTCACTATTTAAAAGATCCGACATTCAAACACTATTCCACGAAATGGGACACTGCTTCCATGTTCTTCTTACTGAAACACCGTTTTTATCAATGACAGGTTTTAGGGTAAAACAAGACTTTGCTGAGCTACCTTCGCAAATGCTTGAAGAATGGATGTTCAACAAAGAAATATTAAGAGACATTTCATGTCATTACAAAACAGGCAAACATCTTCCAGAAAAAACAATTGATACTCTTTTGGAGCTTAAAAGATTTGGAACTGGATTGTTTATTATCGGTCAAAGCAATCTTTGCTACTTTGCCTTGGAATTATTTAAACATGGCCAGAAAAAAGATATCGAGAAAATAGAAAAAGAACTACACAAAAATCTAATGTCAGATATTGCATACTGCAAAGAAGCTCATCACTATGCTTCATTTTTACATCTTGAGCTTTACGGAGCACGCTACTACGGCTATCTATGGACAAAAGTTTTTGCCTTGGATTTATTTGATTTTATAGATTCAAAAAATGGCCTGCGTGATCCAAAGTTTGGAAAGTTTTATGCTAAAACAATTTTGGCACATGGCGGAGAAAAAGATCCAGAAGAGATGCTTGTTGAGTTTCTTGGACGCAAACCAAACAACAAGGCATTTTTAAAAGATCTGGGACTGTAAAACTTAAGATCTCCGTTCGAAGAAGCCCATTCGATGCGTCCTGCGGACTTACTCAGGGCGAACGGAACGCAGGCTTGATTTGTATAAAGCGCTAGTATTTTCGTGATGAGCAAGCAAGAGTTAATGAGCACATCTAACATGGAAAAAGATGTTTGTATGAAAGCATAAATTCTACAGAAGTTAAAACTCCCGTTCGTCCTGAGCAACGTCGAAGGATATATTCGAACGGATAATTCAACATCAAGATTGATCATTTTTAAATGTTGATTTTTATTGTAAAGTCTGCCTATAGTTAAGGAAATATTAACCATTTACAAAAAGGAGAATCTTTTTATGAAAATGAATTTATCAGAAAAACCAAGAGGTTTTTTGTACATAATAGGTGGACTCGCATTACTTTTACACACTTTGGGCTGGATTCAAGTTGGACTTAACTACGTAATTATAATCGGTGCATTGTACGCAATTGTTTACGGATTTTTTATGGTCGACGGACCAAAGTACATTAAAAAACTATTGTCCGGCAAAAAAGCCAAAGAAACACCCTTAGATTAATCAGAATAACCAAAAAGCAGATAATTTAAGGGGCCCATGTGGCCCCTTTTTTAATTATAAATTATATTCAGAACCATAATAGAGGGCGTCATAGAAAGCATTCTGAACTTTTACGCCACCTTTTTTATGTTTTTTACATGCGTTTTATGAACTTTTTTAGGCGCATGTTTTTTTTCTTTTTTACATGATGACGCAAATGCCATTCCCAAGCCAAGCAACAATACAATTGCTAAATATTTCTTCATTTTTTTAAGCTCCAGTCAGCCTATTACCAATGTTTAAAAATCCCTGTAGTAACTTTAGGTTTTTGCCGAGACCCTGCCTTCTTAACACACTTGCCATTTTTAAAAACTAATCCCCGCTCTTTGCAATTTTTACTACTAGGTGGTACAGTGGGCCCTAAGTATCCACCACCTCTGTGTGGTCTAAGACAATGATGCAAACCCTGAACTTTTACACCACCTTTTTTATGTTTTTTTACATGTGTTTTATGAACCTTTTTAGGCGCATGTTTTTTTTCTTTTTTACATGATGGTGCAAACGCCATTCCCAAGCCAACTAACAATACTAATGCTAAATATTTCTTCATAGATTTTCCTTTTCTTAAATTACATCTAATAAACAAAAAAGAAGAAAGGCACTAACCCCCCTTATTTCATTAATTACTAATATGCCATTTGCGAAGCTTCTAATTGATCATAACAATAATCATCTTCCTCTCTAGGCTTGGAATCTGGCTCATATCCACCATGTTCATATTCAAACGCTCCTGGGTTACCCCACGCACAATTAGCCTTTATGCAGCTACTCTTAGTTTTTTGAGCGCCAGGATTAATACATCTACTAGACGCCGTAGGTTCTTCTGGCCCTTCAATAGACGTCGGACTCACTAGCATTTGCACTTTTACACCACCTTTTTTATGTTTTTTTACATGTGTTTTATGAACTTTTTTTGGCGCATGTTTTTTTTCTTTTTTACATGATGGCGCAAATGCCATTCCCAAGCCAAGCAACAATACTAATGCTAAATATTTTTTCATAGATTTTCCTTTTTAAGATATACCACCCTTTGGTATACACCTTGAACCATTACAAATTTCTGATAATTTACACTTAGGATCACAGACATTACCAAGGTAATGATACCCTTGAACCTTTACGCCACCTTTTTTATGTTTTTTTACATGTGTTTTATGAGTTTTTTTAGGCGCATGTTTTTTTTCTTTTTTACATGATGGTGCAAATGCCATTCCCAAACCAACCAACAATACTATTGCTAAATATTTTTTCATAGATTTTCCTTTTTTAAAGTTTAAAAGACAGGGGGCTGTCGCCCCCATTATTAAATTCATTCTAACAAGTTGCCTTAATAGACTGCTCCATGAGTATTATTAGGCACGCAGTATCCACCACCCTGGCAACTGTAACCGCTTCCGCAAGGAGGATTACAAATTCCAAAAGTCTTCTTGACTACTCCCTGAAATCCCCCCTTAGGAACACCTTTAATATCAAAGTCCTGAACTTTTATGCCACCTTTTTTATGTTTTTTTACCTGATGTGTTCTATGAACTTTTTTAGGCGCATGTTTTTTTTCTTTTTTACATGATGGTGCAAATGCAATTCCCAGGCCAACTAACAATACTAACGCCAAATATTTTCGCATAGTTTCTCCTTTAAAGATTACTTTTAACTTTTTTTATATACTTGTTACCACTTAAGGTCTTTTTCTAAATCTTCCTCTATTCTCCTTTCCCAATTTTCATGTTTTTTAACATGTGCACGTTTTGGGGTATGTTTTACTACACGATGTATTTTTTTAGCATGTTTTTTAGGCGCATGTTTTTTTTCTTTTTTACATGATGGTGCCAAAACTAAAACAAACAACATCGCAAGTGTAATGTACATTTTCATACATTTCTCCTATCACACAAAGTTAGACCGACTTAATTATCTCTTATCACTCATTTTTCATTGCTCTTCTCAGAGCCTTTACCCAAACCAGAAATCTGTCCGTGTACAAGCGGTTGGTCGTGAACTTTAATAACACGAATAGAACCAACGACTGTAATTTTATTTTCTCTAAATTTATTAAACACAGAAAGACGAACATCTGCCATTATGTCCCACATCATAAGAACCTTACTTGAACTAACAAATGCTCTTAACATAAATACAAGGCCACACTCTCCAAATTCATTCAACCTGACAATGGGTTTTGGACTTTTTAAAATTGAAATATTTTCATCCAAAACCTCAAACAATAACTCCATAACTTTTTTAACATCCGAATCATACGGAACAGTAATCAAAATATCGTCAAATGCATAATAGCTTCTGGAGTAACTCCAGTTAGAAACAACATCCTGCAAAATTTTTGAATTTGGAACCACTAATGTATAACTATCTTTTCTTCGCAAAACAACTGTACGGGGCGTAATTCTACGAACAACCCCACCAGTACCATCAGTAAGAACAATAAAATCACCAATTTTAACTGGACGCTGTATCAAAATAATAAAATATGCAACAAGATCATTAAATACATCCTTCAACGCCAGAACAAGACCAAGAAGAATAGGACCAATAAAGTAAATAATAATTGAACCGAAGCCTTCTTTTGAAAGACCAATAATGAAAACAAAAACAATAACAAAATAATGCAAAAGACTAGATATTGTATTGTGTATTCCTGGCTCTAAATGCAAAACACTAAAAACCCGCTTTAAGAAAAATCTGTCAATAAGATATGAAATAACAAATCCAAAAGGAATATAAGAAATAATCATTATAAAGTCTAAAACACTAACCTTCTGTGTTTCATTTCCAAATTGGAATGCGTAATTGGTTTGTGTAAACCACGAACCAATTACCGTTAGTGAAATGCTTTTTCCCCAAATATAGGATCCTATTAGAGCTCCCAATGCAACAAAAAACGCAAACAAAAAAACAATACCAAAACTGTACATTGTCTTGGCCTCATCAAACCTAGGCTTTAGGCCTTCCTCTGGAGTTGAATAGAAAAATGTTTGCGCAAGCAACTTCCTAAAGAAAGCATGAACTGTAATTAAAACCCATGCCAAAACAATGGTACCAATTGTTCCCCATAAAACATACAGAATAAGTCCCTCAAGCCCACCAACATAAGGATCGGCCATTATCATAACAACAATTATAGAGAATAGTATGATGTTGTAATAATCTTGGACAACTTCTGCTAGCCAATTCCATACTTTGCTACCCGTAGGAATGATGCTCAATATCTCTTCTTTTCCAATAAGCAAAATAAGCAAAACCCTGAAAATTATTGAGTATAACGCAAGCAAAATCATGCACAAACCAGAATGCTGCATAACGGTAGAAAACGCACTCCTGAAGAAGAAAATAACTATTGTTGAGTACATAAAAAAGGAAAAAACATCCAAAAACTTCTTTTGGAATGATACTGAAAAAATTGGGTACTTGTGCTTTTTGTTAAACAGGCTCAAATAAGAAACAAATTTTCTGGCAAAAAACGAAAGATATATAATCGAAAATAAATAAAATACAAGTCTGGGGAAGGTATATTGAGCAAATACTGTACTAATAGCAACCCAAAAGATACCCCATCCATACAACAACAACAAGTTTTGCTCAACAAACTCTATAACAACAGCCAGCATACAATTTATAAACATAAGGCCGTGGTATTGTTCCTTAAGCTTCAATAAAAACTTTGGCAACTTCGACAAATAATTTCTTAAAAAAGCAAAGATAAAAAGCAACGCCAACAATTTAAGAATAAATAGAAGTAAACCCAATGGATGCGAAGCCACTCTGCGCGCTAAAATAAAAAAGGCTGGAATACTAAACTTGGATATAAAAGAGGCCCCCAAAAGATACGTCCAGTGTAAAAAAGTTTGAATGTCTGGAATAATATTTTTAATGTCGTGTAGAGTAATTGCCTGGCTAGAACGATGCCAAACGCTGTCTGACCCAAGCTCATTAACAATCGCCGTAACCTGCTGGAGAGTCTCCCTTATCGTTGAAATAAACTTTGAGTACGCTTCTAGCAACTTCGCATTGAGATCAATTTGATCACCAACCAATTTTTGAGCCGCTGTAATTTTATTCAAACATACGTTATAATCACCAGCCCTCTGTTTAAATATTGTGTTTTTATCTTCTTTTAGCTTTTTAGAAACACCTTTAATATTTGACGCTGTCTTGTTTTTAATGCTTATATAATTGGTAACGGTACTTCTTTTATCCCTGTACAGACTTAATTCACTTTCCTGCTCTTTTTTAATTTTTGAGTACTGTTTTTCCTCGTCCTCAACTTCTTCTTTTGTCTTTAGACCATCTGTCGTTATTTTGTGCCAAGACTTCATAATTGAAACAAGTATTTCAAGAGAATCTACACCAGACTTTTGCATGTCAGACTTTGCCCGTAGCAACTCTATTTTTCTATTAAGAATATCTATCTGCGCACGCTCATAGCCAATTTCACACAGCGCTATATATTCTTCTGCTGTTTTTGGATCGACCACCCACTCATCAGCGCCGGGAGAGTCTGTCTTGATATCACTGTATTTCTCTGAAAGCTTCTCTGTTTTATCTTTATATTTTTCACGTGTTATAGAAAGTGTTGTAATTTCTCTAATCATAGCATCTTGCGTAGCTACAATATCTTCCTTTTTATCACTTAACTCTTTTTCAACTTTTTCTATTGCAGCCAAATCAACCTGTAAGGAATCTTTAATAAACTGTCGCTGATCCTTAAGAACACTCAACCTCTCCGATTCAATTTCTATGCTTGTAGAAATAAAATTAAACCGTTGCTGTGCATCCTCAACTTTTAATAATTCTAAATTATTTTGTTTTTTCTGAAGCTCAACCTCTAGGTCAAGAATCTCTCCTTGCTGTTTTATGCTAAATGATAAACTCTCGTCATCTTTATCTTCGCCATCTTTTTTTGACAAAAACTCTTTCTGATCTTTTTCTTTTTCTTTTAGCATAGCCTCTGTAGAAGATTGTTTATGCTTGAGATTTTCAAGATCTATTGTTGCATCACCCTTTTGTTCTGTAAGGTGAGCAAGCTTATCTTCCTGATCAAAAATTTTCCTATTATTCATCTCTAAGTCAGAAAAGTGGTAAACCGACCTACGGTCTAAAACAACACTTTTAAACCCTGAGTCTTTCAAGTAACTATTCAAAAGCTTTATGTGTTGATCAACAACCGAAAACAGTTGCTTATTGTAAATCTGCATATTTAAAAAGCTCTGATACTCCTTGCTCAAAATACCAATACATTTATTCAAAAATGCATGCTCATAAGATGGAGCAACTGTTAGAGAATTTTTGTAATTACTGGTTTTTCCATTAACATTATTAATGCCTGATTTTAAGGACGCCAAAAAATCATCTTCTTTATCACTCAAGCCTTTTTTATATGCTAACAACCCCTCTAACTGCGCCTGCTTTTCACCAACTCCGGTAACAAGCTTAACCGCCTTACTGTCGCCTTTTATTGCCCCAAGGCCAATCTTTCCAAGAATAGCTCCTGATTTTACAGAACTGAAAGAAGATAGAAGTAGAAAAGAAACAAGTAAATAGATAGATTTAATACTTTTCATAATGCTCCATTTTTCTTTAAGAAATGGATAGTTTTAAACTCTTTTACACAAGGATGCGAATAAACACATCCGTACAGCCAGGTGTCGATTTTTTTCTCGTATTCTAAATTTATGTTTAGTTTCATAATGTTGTCAATAGGTTTTGAAAATAAATTTACATATGAAAAATCTTCTCCTGGATATACTCCACATAAAAATAATAATTTTCCCACAAAAAGTTTTTTCAAATAATAGCTATCAATTTGCATACAGGTCCGATATAGAAATAAAATGTGCTCAAAAACATCTTGAGCAACCAAACCAACCGGCAAAAAAAAGTTGCACAACTCAAGAACATGATGAAAAAAAAGTATATCCTTTTTCATACACGCAAGAGGAACACTAACGACTTCTAAAGAATATAAAACAATAGAATTTCTTGTTTTTTTTAGATGATACTCAACAATATAACCAGGTGAAAAAGCAACAGGTTGTTGCTTTTTATTAGGAAAAGCACAAAATTTTCCATCATGCTCATCTAAAACAACAAGCTTATTAGAACAATTATCTCGTTTTAAAACAATTCCCCTGCTAACCTCGAAAATCCCAATCTCCTATTTTTTAATCCTGAACAACTTTTAATAACTATATGGCAAAAACCTTACATCATATTGTTTATGATTGTATCATTGTCTTTCTATTTTTTATTTTGAACAATAATAACTTCCCTACAAACACAATATCATAATTCCTGTATATATAAGAAAATATTTTATCATTTCTTCCATTTTTTTTTGGAGTTAAAATATACATTATTTTTTTATCTTTTATTCTTTTAATCTCTTTATTGCTCATAAACCTTGGCCAACAATCACCGGAATGCATAATTGACCGTGTTATAGGTTTTTTATTAAGTAGTGTATAAAAAAACGGGTCAGTGTTATAAACAAAAAAAGAAGAGTCTTTATCTTTCTCAACAATTTGCTTTATTTGTTCTATCTCCCTAAAAACCTCTGAATCTAAAAAGGTATGCAGTTTTTTACAATAACTCATTGGCCTATGCATTGGAAAAATATAAGTATCACCAATAATAGCCCTAAAACGCAAACCCAATAAAACGAACACTACAACTAAAATAGATAAATTAATGGCTCTCCATGAAAAGTTAAAGCTTTCTGGTCTTTTAAGAAAACAAATAAGAACAATAAAAAAACTAAGAACAATAGGAAAAGAATACATTGAAAGCCGAGGGCAATTAATACCCACCAATGTAGAAAAAATGAAAAGAAAAAAAAGAATAGTAGCCGGCAAAAAATAGAAAAAAAACAACTCCATTTTTCTATAGATTTTCATTTTAAAGAATGAAAAACATAAAGCTAATATTGTAAAATAAGCGCACGGCAAAAACACAAAAATAAAACATCGATAAATAGCTATCTTCAAAAAAGATAACTCTGCCAACAAAACACAAAAGCTATTGTTTAAACTTACAGGCGCAACAACAGAAAAAAATACAAGATAAATAATAAAAGCAATTAAGCCAATTGAGCAAAAATATAAAAATAACTTATAAGGCAAAAAGTCTTTTCTTTTTTTTCCTACTAACCAAAAAGACAAAACAGTAGATATCACCGTAAAAATAATTAAACGAGCCAACGATGTAAACATTGTTAAACGAATTGAAAGAATTGCAAAAATAAGCTTCTTAACCCCTATCCTTATTTGCGAAGGCAAAACAATTGTATTATAAAACAAATCATTCAATGCCCCGTTTGAATAGTAATATATTAGCAACAAAGACATAGAAACAAGCAATAAAAAAGACGGCAGCAAAACATCTAAAATCTTATTAACTTTTTGTTTATAAATTTTTTTATAAACAACTCCAAAGATAATAAAAGCAAATCCAGCCGCAACAGAAACAGAACCAATATCTTGCTTAATTGGAAAAGCCAATCCAAAAGAAAAATAACCAATTAATTTAATCCAATACTTATAGGCGCCGTTTTTACCCGGCCATGATACAAGCAGAACACCAATGCTGCCAAAAAACAAAGCATCAAATGTGTAAAAAGAAAATGGTTGATGTATAGAGCCGATAAACATAAAAAATAAAGAAAAAATATAAAGAAAAAACAATGGTATTTTATCTTTAATGTTTAATCTTTTTAAAAGAGCATTTATATAAACAAGAAAAACACCACATAAAACAATGGTTATTAATCCTTTCCACAGCCTAGAAATAATAATTGGTGGCAAAAAGAAGAATATTTTCTGCAAAAAAGCTTGTAGAAAAAAAGAACCTGGAAGCATGATACACATAAAGCCTTTGCACGGTAGTAATCCAGATGTAACTAAATCAGTAGCAACAATAGGAAAAAAAGTATCAACTGTTGTAAGGCCAAAATAAGAAGAAACTAAGTAAAAACTAAATGGCATAATTTGTGCCAATACACAATGGCCAATGTAACTTATATTATTTTTTTTAGATTTTAAAAAACCAAAAATTTTATTCATTAACCAATCCAATTAAAGTTAACCATTATTTTTTTCTGTGTAGTTTATCTATAGAATATAGTATTAAAGGACAAATTATCTTTGTAAATCAACCACCATTTTCCGCCCTTCTAACAGCTACACAGAAAAAAGACCCAACAAATATAAGCTTATAATTACTATTAATATAGTCCATAATCATATCGTTTTTATGTCCTTTTTTAGAAATAACAACAAGATTAACTTTTTCTTCTATTCTTTTAATCTCTTTTCTATACATAAAGCGATGAAAAGTGTCCGATAAGTGTACAACAGAAAAAGAAACAGGATTTTTATTCAAAAAAAGATAAAAAAATGGATCAACATTATATGCAAAAACTCTTGGTTCCTTATAGGTATTTACAACTCTTCTTATTTTAATCATTTCCTGGTAAAACTCTGAATCAAGAAAACAATGCAGCTGGTTGCAATAGCTCATCTGCCTTCGAAGTGGAAATACGTACACATCCCCAGAAATAGCCCTAAAACGCAAAATAAACAAAAACAAACACAAAATAAGCAAAGAACCATTAATTGCTCTCCATGAAAAATTAAAAATGTTTTTTCTTTTCATAAAAAGCAACAAAACCATAAAAAAGCTTATCACCAAAGGGAATGAATTTTTTAACAACCGCCCACAGTTAATACCGGCCATTGAGGAAAACAAAAAAAGAAGCAAAAAACATGACACAGGCAAAACATAATACAAAATAAAAAATCTATTTTTCCACATTTTATTTTTAAATACTGAAACCAAAAGTGCTAAAAAGGTAAAGTAGGTACACGACAAAAAGACATAAACCACACTCCTTAAAATTGTTGTTTTCAATGGAAAACGATCAGACAACATCCCCAGAAAGAGGATTCTCACAAAGCGAACATTGGATGCTACAAAAAAAAGCAAATAAAAAGAAAAAATAATCAACGATAACGCCAAAAAATACAACAAGCCTCTGTAAACCAAAGATTCTTTTTTTCTAAGACCAACAATCCAAAAAAGTGAAACTATAAAAATAATTAATGAAATAACTAGAATCGCCCAGTTTGTAAGCCCTACCAAACGCAAAGATAAAACTGAAAAAACAAATGATTGAATGCTTATCTTTATATAGGATGGATAAACAAACAACTGAAACCAAAAATCTGAAAGCGCCCCCTTAGAATAAAAATATAGAAACATTGACACAAGTGGCGCAAAAAGAAAAAATAATGGCAACAAAATCTCTAAAAAAAAGTTGTTTTTTTTCAATGCCGAGCGTTTTATTATGTAATTAGCAAAGACAAAAACAATACCAACAAACAATACCGCGACCCCAATGTCCTGCTTGCAACAT
>Ga0257119_1001213_pt1 | contig 18835 bp, 18 predicted proteins | sample SI112_200mmetaG_FD_190179 | JGI IMG/M metagenome (GOLD analysis project Ga0257119, IMG submission 190179) | Marine microbial communities from Saanich Inlet, British Columbia, Canada - SI112_200m | ecosystem: Environmental > Aquatic > Marine > Inlet | place: Canada: British Columbia | collected... | reverse complement strand
TAGATGTTTTCTGCGAAACCGGCGCATTCGACTTGGCGAAATCTCGCCAGATTTTAGAGAAAGCGGCAGCACTGGGCTTCCCGCTCAAGATCCACGCCGATGAATTTGATAATCTCGGCGGAGCGAGTTTGGCTGCCGAATTGGGCGCGGCATCGGCAGATCATCTTGTGGTCACATCTGATGAAGATATAGAGAATTTAGCGAATTCAGAAACAGTAGCGGTTTCACTGCCCTGTACCCCCTTTGGGTTGGCACATTGTGATTACACCCCCGCACAAAAAATGCTTGATGCAGGCGTGATCCTTGCTCTTGCCACAGATTGCAATCCCGGCACAACTTGGAATGAGTCGATGCAATTTGTGCTTGCTCTCGCCTGTCGCTCCATGAAGTTGACACCCGCACAAGCGATTGTTGCCTCGACGATCAATGCCGCCTACGCCATCCGCCGTGATGATAGGATCGGCTCTCTCGAAATTGGTAAACAGGCAGATATGCTGATACTTTCTGTGCCCGATTATCGTCAACTGGGTTATCGTTATGGAACGAATCTCGTCAAAAAAGTCATCAAACGCGGACGTGTCTACTCGGTAGATGTAGGCTATTATCAGACGGCTTAAAAAGGAAATCTTATGAGTAAAATAAAAATAGCATTTATTGGTTCTGGGGCGATGGCTGGCGCAATGATCGTCGGTCTGCTGCGCGAAAAATTAGCTTCACCTGAAAATCTCTTTGCAAGTGATCCGCGAGAAAAGCGTGGTGAGGAACTACGCGAAAAATACGGCATACAGCCTTTTACAGATAACGTTGCGGCAGTCAAAGATGCGGATGTAGTCGTTCTCTCCATCAAACCACAGCGATTAAGCGCTGTGCTGGAAGGGCTGAAAGGGAGTATCCCCAAAAACGCCTTGGTCTTATCCATTATTGCAGGGGCAACAATAGAGAAGATCAGTACAGATTTAGGGCACGGGAAAATCGTCCGCACGATGCCGAATACCCCGGCACGCATAGGGGAGGGCATCACGGTTTGGGTCGCGTCTGACGCGGTTTCTGAATCCCAAAAAGAGCAGGCGCAGAAAATCCTATCCGCTTTGGGGGATGATGTTTTTGTTGAAGATGAATACTATCTTGACATGGCGACCGCACTTTCTGGCTCTGGTCCCGCCTATGTTTATATGTTCATGGAAGCGATGATTGATGCGGGCGTTCATATGGGATTTCCCCGCCGCATTTCAGAGAAGCTAGTTGTGCAAACCATGCGTGGCTCGGTCAATTTTTACGAAAAAAATGATGTGCATGTTGCCGCGTTACGCAATCAGGTCACCTCATCTGGTGGGACATCTGCCGAAGCACTCTACTATCTTGAGAAAGCGGGTGTCCGCACCGCCATCTCTCGCGCAATTTGGGCAGCCTACCAGCGTTCGCTGGAGTTGGGGCGTGAGAAGAAAGAGCATGTGCCGAAAGACCAGTAGATTGTATCGGGGACAAGATTTTTTGACCGCTAATCCTCGCAAATAAAAAATATAGCAAGATATTTATATTGCATTACGAAAATCAAGGAGTTTCATTATGGAAAATAATTATGATCTGATCGTTATTGGCGCGGGCCCCGGTGGTTACGTAGCTGCGATCCGTGCCGCACAATTGGGACAGAAAACCGCAATTATCGATAAGCAATGGATGGGCGGGGTTTGTTTAAATGTGGGTTGTATCCCATCAAAGTCTTTGCTCAAAAATGCAGATGTAGCGCATACTCTTCTTAAGCGCGGCAAAGAGCTTGGTTTTTCTTTTGAAAATCTGAATTTGGACTATAGCGTAGCCGTCAAACGCTCGCGTAAAGTTTCCAATCGTCTCGTCAAGGGGATTGGCTTCTTGATGAAAAAAAACGGCATTGATGTTCATATGGGCGTGGGGAAATTGGTTGCAAAAGATACGGTCGAAGTTACCGACTCTGACGGCGGTGTGAACAGTTTGCAAGCAAAGAATATCATCGTTGCGACGGGAGCGAGTGCAATGGTTCCGCCCGCGTGGAAGATGGATGGAGAGAAGGTGCTCACCTATCTCGAAGCGATTACACAAGAGAAATTACCTGAGTCTGTCGTCATCATCGGGTCTGGGGCAATCGGTGTGGAATTTGCGACGGTTTGGAATTCTTATGGCGTGGATGTGACCATCGTCGAGATGTTACCGAGGATTGTCCCGATGGAAGATGAGGAAGTTTCGGCTGAGTTAACGAAAGCGTTGAAGAAGCGCAAGATCAAGATGTTGACAGGGCATAAAGTTGAGGCAATAGAAACCGTTGAAGATGCGGGGGTGAAGATCACGATCTCGGCTGGGGATGAGGAAAAGATTCTCGAAGCCGAGCAAGCCTTGGTCGCGATCGGCTTCCGTCCCAATTCCCAAAAAACAGGTTTGGAAGATGTTGGAGTCCAAATTGATGAGCGCGGATTTGTATCCATTGATGAAAAGATGGCAACCAACGTGCCCGGGATTTGGGCGATTGGCGATGTGACCGGCAAGCTGATGTTGGCACACGTCGGATCGGCGATGGGTATTTTGGCGGCAGAAGCGATTGCAGGAGAAGAAACGACACCGCTAAATTACGAGATGATGCCGCGCGCGACTTATTGCCAACCGCAAGTAGCGTCGTTTGGGATTACGGAAGCGCAGGCGATTGAGCGTGGGCATAAGGTGAAAATCTCGAAATTCCCCTTTCAGGCAAATGGAAAAGCACTGGGGCTTGGCGAATATGCTGGTTGGGTGAAACTGGTTGTGGACGAAAAATATGGCGAGATTTTGGGCGCACATATGATTGGCCCCGAAGTAACCGAACTGCTACCTGAATTGACGTTAGCACAGATGATGGAACTCACGCCCGCCGAGATCGCTCGCAACGTCCACGCGCACCCAACTCTGAGCGAGACACTGATGGAAGTAGCGCACACGGCAGAGGGAATGGCGATACATTCATAAAAACTTCAACGCGAATGTCGCGAAAAAAATGAAAAATACGCATAAATTCAAAATCCCCGCACTAGTATACAGTGCGGGGATTTTGCCTTATCTTCCTCATTCCCCTATCCAGTGGTATTATCGCGGGCATGTTTAAACCTATTATCTGGAAAACTTTCCCTCGTGATTTTCTTCGTATCCAAATTGGTTTTGCTCTTTTTGGCCTATCTATTGCATTTCTTATTCAAGGTAATTTAGGCACAGGTGCTTGGGGGGTGCTGGAAGTGGGAATATCCTATCTTCTGAATGTCACACCAGGCACAATAACCGTTGCTTCCGGGTTTACGGTACTGACTGGCGCACTACTTATGCGCGAACAAATTGGCTGGGGGACACTCGCCAATATTCTCAGTATTGGACCCTGGCTCGATTTTTTTCTTCGGCTTGTCCCTTCGATTAAAAATAATTTATTCGTGCAAATCCCCATGTTGTTAACAGCCATTCTGATGATGGGCTTTGCCAGCGCAATCTACATCGGTGTGAACGCAGGCGCAGGTCCGCGTGATAGCCTGATGCTCGGCCTTAAACGTACAAGAGGAATCAGTGTCCGAAAAGCGCGTACATTTATCGAAATTACGGTAGTAACCGTCGGCTGGTTAATAGGTGGTCCTGCTGGAATCGGGACGCTTGTTTTTGCCTTGTTAATTGGCCCCGCCATACAATGGGGATTTAAGATCTTTAAGGTTGAGCCACATCAACCACAAGATGATAAAATAGAGCACAGAAATTGATCATAAAGTCCATAGGAAAACGCTATGTTTAAACGAAATCCATCCTCTCCCGAAGACAATCAACCCATTCCATCTGTGGAACGGATTACCTCTGTACTTGGCAGTGGTGTCATCTGGCAGGGTGCTCTTGATGGCACTGGCGGTGTACGCATCGAAGGTGCGTTTGAAGGCAAAATCGCATTACGCGGTATGCTCGTCGTTGGCGAAACAGGGCGTGTCACCTGCGAGAATATCCGTGCCAATACCGTTATTGTTGCAGGTGCAGTGCGCGGTAATATCACCACTCAAAAATTGGAGATCCGTGCCACAGGTCGTGTTTGGGGAGATGTGGTCACAACCGCCTTCGTCACTGAAGAAGGTTCTTTCCTTCGTGGACAGATTCGGATGGAAGAAAGCGTTGACCTTGAGCTAGGTCCCGCCCCCGAAACAACTCCCGCCGAAGAAGCCGACGCAACCGCCCCTGATCCTGAACCTGCTACCGATAAATAAAAAAAACATCCACCCATACGCAAAGCCCCAAAAGAGATTCTAATCTCTTTTGGGGCTTTTTATCTGAAAAGAATTGTTTTATAGATGCTTGGGAACGCTTAGTTTTTTGCCACCCATCAAATGCAAATGCAGATGGTAAACCATCTGTCCGCCTTCTTTGCCTGTGTTGATGACCACGCGATAGCCACGCTCAGCGATTCCTTCTTCTTTTGCCAATTTCTGGGCAACGGTGTGTAGATGCCCAATTAAGATTTCATCTTCTGGGGTAACTTCGTTCAAAGAAGGGATATGCTTATTCGGCACAATCAAAATATGGATTGGTGCAGCAGGCTGAATATCACGAAAAGCAGTTACAAATTCATCGCTATAGAGAATTTCAGCGGGGGCTTCTTTAGCAATAATCTTGCAAAAAATACAATTTTCAGTCATATTCTTCTCCGTAAAAATTTACCCACTTAACATTTCTTCATATTCTTCGTTTCTTTGCGGTTCAAAATAGATCAAGGTGCTAATGTCGAGATTGCCCCATAAGTTGGCGCACAGACAATATCATAATACTCTAATTCAGTCGCTTTATTCTGCTCGGCATAAGCAGCGGCTTCTTTCCCTATTACACGAACTTCGTCGATATGCGCACCAGCACTTAAATCTATATAACGAGGCAGGGTCATCAAGGGGTCGTTCATTGCGCCCTCGGGTAAGAAGTAAGGACGCTGCTCATCTTTTATATCTGTCAAGGGAATCCAATTGAACATCATAGGGCCACGCGGATTTGTTGTAAAACCTAATCTATAGCCATACTCTCTCGCTATCTCAATTGGGCGTACCCCGAATCCGCCACCGGGCCAGATAATGGCTATGGGGGTATTCCCATAATGTTCCCGTATCCCTGCAATCGAGCCTTGTAATTCACCTACAAGATATTCATCGCTTGAACTATTACTCATCGGGATATTATGTATAACACCGTGCGCCTGATAATCTACCCAGCCTTCGGCGGCAAGAGCGGCGTTCTCATCCCAAATCAATTGCAAAGTATCGGGGTGACTAATAAAACCATTCGTCACAGTCCACCCATATTTTTCATAAAAAGGACGAAAATTATTGTTGAAATACTGCGCATAATGCCTATCATCCGACGTCAAAAGCACAGAACGCATGGGTATTTTCTCGTTACTCTCTAAAAAACCTGCCAATTGCGTTGTGTTGATAGCTTCAAAACCTTGCTCATGCAAATCTTCCAGGAGTTGGCGTAAATCATCTGCGCTAATCTGATTGGGTTTATCAACAATCCCCTTCGTGATGCTATGGATCATTACAACCATCACCGCTGTGCCGGGCGCGCTCTTATTAGGGTCCCATTTTGCGTTGAGATACTCACAAGTATCATCAATATAGGTACGCGGTATATCAAGAGAATGCAAAACAGGAGATTGATAAATCTCCGACAATGCTGGGGGCGTGCGAATCGCGGTAGGGCTGGGGATGGGAGTCTCTGTGGGTGAATCTGTTGGTGGGATGGCTTCTGCCGTTTGTGTATATTCGGCCTGAATAGTTGCCAACGCCTCAGCCGCGATTTGGGCTGGGTCGGCAGGAGTGGGCGTGAGATTTGTTGAAGAGCCGCATCCCGTTAATAAAACAACAAGCAAACCCAAAAGGAGGGTATGTCGAAAATATTTAGCAATCATAAAATTTTACTCAAGTTTTAATCCAGGCAATCCGCCCGCCGATTTTGCTTCTTCTGTACCCCGCAAAATGGCTTGTGCCATTACTTCAGCAGCGAATGCGCCAATCGTTGAGACATCTGCTTTTTTATTGCCGGTTGAGATGGCGAAAATCGTATCACCATCCAGCATGGTATGTGCGGGGCGGATCGTGCGCGCCAAGCCATCTTGCGCCATTTGGGCGACCTTCGTGGCTTCAGCTTTTGTGAGCTTTGCATTTGTTGCTACTGCGCCGATAACGGTATTGTCGCGCGTGGCAACTTTCATAATTGTGCGACCAGATAAAGTTTGCATGGTATGAAGCGTATTGGCAAAATCGCCCTCTTCACCAATTTTTAGGGGACCGACCTGAGCGGATCGCGCGCCAGCTAAAATTGCTCCCGTCTGTGGGCTAATTACGTCCCCGAAAGCGTTGACCGCCACAATTGCCCCGACGATGACCCCGCCCCCTATTTCGATGCTGGCTGTGCCGAGACCGGCTTTCATCGCGTTTTGCATCCCCAAAACCTTGCCAACTGATGCCCCCATTCCTGCGCCGATATTGCCGACATCCGTATTTTCGGCAGATGCCGAACTTGCGGCTTGATAGCCCATCTCAGCATCGGGGCGGATGTCGGCACTGCCAAGGGCAAGATCGAAGAGCACCGCAGCTGGGACAATGGGCACGTGTGCCACGCCCACATCGAAGCCGATTTTTTGCTCTTCGAGGTAGCGCATCACGCCGGTTGCCGCATCCAGCCCAAAAGCGGAGCCGCCAGATAGCAAAAGAGCGTGAATCTTCGAGACCATGTTGACGGGGTTGAGCAAGTCGGTTTCACGTGTGCCTGGCGCGCCGCCGCGCTGATCCACGCCCGCGACTGCCCCTTTCCGACAAAGAATCACAGAGCAACCGGTCAGCGTATCTGCATCCTGTGCGTGGCCGATCTCAATTCCAGGAACGTCGGTAATGCTATTATTCATTGCTTATTTTTGGCCGCTCATTAACTCAATTAATTCTTGCCACTCTTCTTCAAAAAAGTGCAAAGTGACGTTATTTAGCTCCATATGATAGGTGGTTTCGCCATCGGGTTCTTCAGCTTTCCAGAGCATATAGCTTTTGGTTTCTGCAAGGGTTGTCGTTTTTGGTTCTTTTGGTTCGTTCATTTTTTCTCCATTTTCTAATTGTGTAGATATAAAAAAAGCCCCCGCAGAGATTTCTCTGCGGGGGAGAGTGTTTGATTTATCCGCATCCCGCAACGAAGGGGAAGAAGGTGCACCAACGATAGGTGGCATCTACCCACCAGAAGAAACCGCCACAAGCACAGATAACGGCTAATACACCAACGCCAAGTACAACCGGGAGGGCAGTACGCTTTTCTGTCTGCGAGGCAGGTGGTGGTGCGACTGGCGCGGGGCCAGCAGGCACTTGCCCAGCATAGGCGTGAGGGGGTGGAGGGGGAGGCGTAACAGGTTGTTGACGTGGCGCCGCAGCCGGGCTAGATGATGAAGCAATGGTTGCATCAGGGTCAAAATTAAGGGCTTCAAACATAAAGACAATATCTTCACCGAATGAAATCATCTCTCCAGATTTGAGTACATGAGGCCCGGAAATACGCCTGCCGTTTATCGAAGTTCCATTGGTTGAGCCGTTATCTTCAATAACGATTTTCCCCCCTTGAGCAGACATCCGCGCATGTTGGCGCGAAATTTCAGGGTCGTTCACCGGTATGGTATTGCTTGGGTCGCGCCCAATAGTCATTAGGTCGGCGTCAAGGGCATAAATTGCACCGGGGTTGGGTCCATTACGCATTACAAGTTGATAACGAGCACTCATAGCTTCTCCTTTGGATAAGGCATGATTCTAATAATTTCTTTTAGTGTACCGATTTCAAAGAAAAAAGTCAATTAGCCCAAGGGGTTATTTTGTTTTTCTTTTACGATGAAATCAGGAGGAAAGAAAAACCCGTTCATATAAATCTGAACTCAATAGATTTTGTGGATCGTAGTGTTTTTTGAGTTTTCGGAATTTTTTTATGCTTTCATCACCGAGAAAAGCACGGGCTGTTTCTGGGGCAGTTTCGCTGTTTTTGGCGAAGTAGAAACGCCCGCCTGCGTTGAGAACGATCTTGTCAAAATCCTGTACCATTTTTGCCAATTTTTCTCGGTTGCCATTTGTGATTTTAAAATCGAAAGCCAGCGAAAAACCATCCAAGGCGTGCGAGAAGAGGAATTTATCGGGGCGGTGTCGTTTTGTTACACCAAGATAGGTGGGCAAGCCACGCTTTTGAGATATTCTAAGCATCTCTAGCCACGCATCGAGGGCGGTTTCTTTGGGTAGGAAAGATTGATATTGGATCAGCCCATTCTTGCCATATGATTTTTCCCAATCGGGGACATAATCGAGCAAAAAGTGGAAGGCGGCGTGAGGTTGTCTATAGTTTTTATCGCGCCCTACGATGTATTTTGCAGTGTTGACACCCCAAACGCCTAAATTATTCAACCCAAGTCCCATTAGATAATGCAATTTGGATTTGGGGACAATGCCGAAAAAAGTATCTGGTAATGTTTGGAAGTCAACGCGCATGGTTTCGGCTGGGTCAGGGTCTTCATCTTTTGCGAGATAATTGGCAGCATGGATTTGTCCACGCCCCAGAGATTTGTCGCGTGCCGTTCCATCGAGCCAACCGACGATATAGTCATTTTCTGGTGCGCCTTCGAATAACGCATCTAACTGATCTTTGAGAGTAGGCACATTCCATTCTTTTACATCTACCAAGCCAGAATAGACTCGTTTCATTTGCATGGTGACGGAGGTGAAGATGCCGAGCATCCCCATGCCACTGATCATTGCATAGAAAAGCTTACTTTTCTTTTTAGGAGAGCAGGTCACTTCTTTACCATTGGGCAATATCGCATCAAACTCAAGGATATTTTCGCCAATTGTGCCCATCTTGAAATTATTCTTGCCGTGGATATTCATCCCCAAGCAACCGCCGAGAGTGGTTTTCATCGTCCCGGAAACAACGGGAGGCCACCAACCATCGGGGAGGATATATTGCCAGAGGGATTCCAATGTCAGCCCGGGTTGAGCACGGATAATGCCTTTCTCTGCATCCCACGCTTGGATATACCTCAGCAAGCTCAAATCAAGGACGATCCCGCCGCCTTTGAGGGCTGCGTCGTTATAGCTTCGTCCCGCACCACGCGGTGCAATCTTCAAATTATTTTCGCGAGCAAAAGCAAAAATCTCAGCAATTTCTTCAACAAATCTGGGCTGGATATGGTAAACAGTTGCATCCAGAGAATGACTAAAATTGCCAAGATGGGAGAGTGTTAGTTTTTTCATTTTAAAAAGTCATTTTTCTGAAAATAATGGATGGGATATTTCGCAGGACCAGCATAATCCAGCGCCAGCGAGCAGATGTATATACTTCCTGTTTGCGCTTGCGCATGGCATTGAAAATATCGCCAGCTGCTTGTTCGGCAGAAATCGGGAAAAGAACGCCCTTTGCATCTTTGATCATGTCCGTCTCAACTGGTCCAGGTTTCACCGTTAGTACGTTCACGCCATAACGCGTCAGGCGGTTGCGCAAGGCTTCAAGGTAACATGTCAGCGCAGCTTTGGATGCATTGTACGAGGGATTGCCGACACGCCCACGCTCCCCAGCTACCGATGAAACACCCACAATTTGTCCACTTTTCAGACTTTGGAAAAGCTCCGCAACGGGATTAAACCACGCCAACGCACCGGTCACATTCACATCGAATGTTTGGTGGTCTTTTTCAAAATCATATTTTTTCAAACCGACCATAAAGGAAATACCAGCATTGTAGATAAAGGTATCAAGGCCTCCTAAATCGGCAATTATCTTTTTGAGCAATTCAGGAACGGATTCATGATCTGTCACGTCATGTATGTAGTAGACAGCACGGGTCTCGCCGTGTTTTTGATTGATCTCGTTAGTCAACTTTTCGAGCATTTTGCCGCGTCTTGCTAAAAGTGCGATCTGGTAGCCTTCATCAGCTAAACGCTGGGCGAGTGCAGCCCCAATTCCGCTTGATGCACCCACCAAAATTGCCCGTTTTTTTGGCGTTAGTGGAGTTGCGGTAGAAAGTTTATTTTCAGGTTTTGCCATTGTTCCTCCAAGAGAAAAAAGTCACAATCATTCTAACATAAGAGCAAATATCCGTTATAATATTTTAACCTTTTCCACAGAAAGAAACTAACCAAAAAATATTGTGATGCTGTATTTCTCTCCAAAAAAAACACAAAACAAAAGAAGATATAAAAAGTGTTATTTATCCATAATCTGGGAGCATGGTGTGATTGCACCCTCTTCTAATTCAGAGTATTTTATACGTTAGGGAAACTAATGACACCTATTCAAAACGAAATCAAACGCGTTATCAAAGAAACGCTGAGAGAAAGAGGGGTTGATTCTAGTGATCAGGAATTTATCATCAATCTTTTTGATTCTATGATAGCGACCTGATTGACTGACAAATCTCATAGAGTGTTGGTCTCAAATGGCATATAGACATCGATTTGAATAGAGAAAGTACGTTCTTTTCGCTCTTTTGCCTGTTTTCGAGAAGCCATTGCTGGTTCTGGGTCAGGTAAAGGAGACAATACGAGTTGAGTAATCAGTTCATAGCCTTTGATGAATGCTCGGAGTACCCATTTCCAGCCGATTTTCAGGTAACTATTCCCTCGAAACCAGTGAGCATCTACCCAGCGTCGTTTACCGGATACAACGACTTCTGTCCCTTGGCAAACCAAGAATAAAGTAGCCAGAGCCAAGACCAAACATAAGCGCGATATGGCGTCCGCTGAACGAAAGAGAGAAGATTCAAGTTGGAAACCGCCAGATTTATCGTCCAAAAAGTTCTCTTCAATGTCAAAACGTAAACCATAATCGTCAAAGGTAGAGATGTCTGTCGGTTGATCGCTCACAATTAGCCAATTTTCTTTCACGCCGATTGGTTTGGCTAAAGCTAAATGCACAACACCAAATTTCTTCTCTGTAATGTAGACATTATGCCAAAAACGAGCTTGCCCTCGTTTAAGCTTGATGTTCTTTATTTTGCAACGACGCTGATTGCGACGGTAGGTATAAAAGCTGGATTTTACGCGAATTCTCCAGTGCCAATGCAAAGTTTTGCTGAGGTATTGCATCAATTTTGTGTCGGCAAATCCGCGGTCAGCCAAGAAAACGACATTCGTGCCAAGAGGCAACAACATTACAGCTTTTTTTAGCAAATCACGATATTTTTCAAATGCAACTGTACTACTCTTGTGTTTGATCGTTTTCCAAACTAAAGGAATTGCACGTCCTCGATAGATGACTGAAACACGAATATGACAAAATTCGTTCCACAACATAGATGTATCTAATGCTATGTAGAGCGTATGCTCACCCCATTCAGCTAAAGCATCTCGAATAACAGGAGCGTACAACTCATTTGTTTTGATTTTTTCGTTACGTAACCAACGACTAAACCTTCGGACTGTACTTTGGGCAAAATTTGCTCGGCTATCTACAAAAGGTGCCCATTCTGGCAAGCTAATCGTTTTACTTTTTATCAAACCAACAATCATCCATGTTAAAGTATGGAGATGGCGTATATCGAGCCAATGAACATGTTGACCCAGTATCTGAAACAGAGTATCGTACAAGTTGGGAGTGTTTTTCATTCGTATCTTCCTTTCATTTGTGGTGAATAAAAGGAAAGATAACCTGTTTTTCAGGGTTTGGAAAACACTCCCTCAAAAGATTTGTCAGTCAATCAGGATAGCGACACATAATATAGATACAAACCTGACGATAGACGATATAGGTACGATCAGAGAAGAAATCTCAACTAATCTGCTCTCCAACCACCATCTCTTAACCATGTTGCGCCAGCAAACCGCAGAGCTGGATGCACTTAGGCGTCTTTCTTTGCATCTCTCATCCAGTCTTGATCTAACAACTGTTCTCAAAGCAGTGGCTGGCGATGCAATGGACTTGCTATCAAACTCTCGGACTGCCCATATCTTTTTATATAATCGTGACGAGGATAAACTTGAATTTGGGACAGCACTGGATGAAAATGGTGTGAAAGATAAAGACTATGCTGAACCTAGACAAAGTGGATTAACCTATAAGGTTGCCAGAGGCGCAGAAAGAATCATTATTCCAGATATACAAGCTCACCCTATCTATAAAAATGCTCCCTCAGAATGGAGCGGCTCTATTCTTGGGATTCCCCTTAAATTTGAAAACACTGTTGTTGGTGTAATGAGTATTTCTCGCTCAAATACCGGGGAATTCTCTACATCTGATTTGCGTTTTTTAGAACTCCTTGCTGAGCAAGCCGCAGTTGCGATCTCAAATGCTCGCATTCACGCACGAGTGAGTAAACAGGCAAAAAGTGATACATTAACGGGGCTTCCCAATCGCAGGGCCTTGGATGAGCATCTGGAAGAGGAGCTTCGCTCAGCGCATCGAACAGGACATTCATTTGCTACCGTTATGATGGATCTCGATGGCTTCAAAGGGGTAAATGATAACTACGGACACCCGGTTGGTGACCAGGTTTTGCGAAGGTTATTTAGCTATCTCTCTCAAGGACTTCGCACCAGCGATTTTCTTGCCCGCTATGGTGGTGATGAACTGACTTTGGTCTTACATCAAAGCGATATGCCTGCAACAAAACTGGTCACTGATAAATTGATGGAAAAACTGCGTAAGTTTTCCTTTACCCTTCCAGATGGAAAAAAACTTAATATCGGCATGTCTGGGGGCGTGGCACTCTACCCCATTCACGGGCAGACAGCTTCACAGCTCTTACGCGCGGCTGATGCTGCTCTCTATAATGCTAAAAAGCATCAACGTGGATCATTTTCCATCGCAGCCATTCCAACCGGAAGCCTAGTTTAGAGAAAGAAAAAACGGAGACTTTTTTGTCTCCGTTTTTGATTCTCGGGGGTATAATCTTCAGACCCAAAAATACAGAGGAGAAAAAATGACCCAAAAAGTGAAGTTGATTCTAAACCCGATGGCAGATATGGGGCGTGCCTGGAATGTGGCGCGTGCCCTGCGTCCAATTGTCAATGAATATGATGGCAAAGTCGATTGGAGTGGAACAGTTTATCCCGGGCATGCAATAGAGTTGGCTAAACAAGCTGGAGAAGAGGGTTACGATCTTGTCGTGGCATTGGGGGGAGATGGTACGGTTCACGAAGTTGTCAATGGTCTGATGCAAGTTGAGGCTGAGAAGCGTCCCGCCCTCGGTGTTGTCCCGATTGGTTCAGGAAACGATTTTGCTTATATTAACGGCATCCCAGATAGTCCAAATCAGGCAATGGCTCTAGCACTAAACGGGGAAATATCATCCATAGATTTAGGATTGATGACCGATGAAAATGGGCGTCAGGAATATATTGACAATACGCTCGGAATTGGTTTCGACGCTATCGTGACGATCCGCTCGCATCGTTTACCGATCGTGCGTGGTTTCTTGATGTATCTGACTGCCGTGATTCAGACCATTTTTCTCAACTCTAAACCTATGCGTATGAAAATTGAAAGTGAAGATAAGAAATGGGACAAAGATGTTTTTATGTTCGTTCTTGCCAATGGACCGCGTGAAGGCGGCGGCTTTATGATGGCTCCTGATGCTCGTCCAGATGATGGCATAATGGATTATATGCTTGCTGATAATCTTTCTCGTCTGAAACAGTTTCGGATGATCCCTGAATTTATGAATGGAACGCAAGAACGTTTTAACGAGGTCGAAATTGGGCAGTTCAAAAAAATCTCGCTGACTTCTGAACACCCTCTCTATATTCATATTGATGGAGAAATCTACACTAGTTTCGGGTCTGATTTGCGCGGCCTTTCGGTGGAGATTATGCCGAATGCATTAGAGGTAGTGAAGTAAATAGAATGGAAAAAACTCGCCAAAGATTACAAAGGAGAAAAAATGACCCGAAAAATAAAGTTGATTCTGAACCCAATGGCAGATATGGGAAACGCTTGGAATGTAGCGCGTGATTTGCGCCCTATTGCTAATGAGTACGATGGTAAGGTAGATTGGAGTGGAACGGTCTACCCCGGTCACGCGACTGAGCTGGCAAAACAAGCCGGAGAAGAAGGCTACGATGTGGTCGTTGCGTTAGGGGGAGATGGTACAGTCCACGAGGTTGTTAATGGCCTGATGCAAGTTGAGGCTGAGAAGCGTCCTGCTCTCGGTGTCGTCCCGATTGGTTCTGGAAATGATTTTGCCCATGCTTGCGGCATCCCGGAGAGCGCAAATCAGGCAATGGCATTGGCACTAAATGGAGAAATATCTCCTGTAGATTTAGGGCTAATGACAGATGAAAATGGCAGGCAAGAGTATTTAGATAATTCACTTGGCATCGGATTCGATACGGTTGTGGGCATTCGCTCCCACCGCTTGCCGCTTTTGCGTGGTTTTCTGATGTATCTTGTTGCCGTATTTCAAACTATTATTTTCAATTCTGCACCGGTACGTGTGAAAATTGAAAGCGAGGGAAAAGTATGGGAGAAAGAAATTTTCATGCTTGTTCTCGCGAATGGCCCCCGTGAAGGCGGCGGCTTTATGATGGCTCCAACTGCGCGCCCTGATGATGGTATTTTGAACTATATGGTTGCCGAAAAAGTCTCCCGTCTGATGCAACTTCGCCTCTTGCCCGAGTTCATGAATGGCACGCAAGAACGTTTTGACGAGGTCGAAATGGGGCAGTTCAAAAAGCTCTCGCTCAATTCTGATGGCCCTCTCTATGTTCATTTGGATGGTGAGACCTACACTAGCTTTGGTTCCAATTTGCGCGGACTTTCGGTGGAAATTCAACCAAATGCACTAAATGTAGTGAGACCCTAGACCACTAGACTAAATACCAACATGACCACCCTAGAACAAAGCCTCCACAAGCATGATCTCGGTCACTTGCGCATTGTCGCCCAACTTTGGGGTGTTGATTTGCGCGCAGGTGAGCGGAGTACAGCCCGAGAAGAATTGAGCGAAAAACTACTCAATTCTTCTCTCATAACCGAGGTTATCGAGGCACTCCATCCCAAAACGCGGAGCGCGCTAGACGCACTCATTCAAAATCAGGGGCGCATCCCGTGGGCATCTTTTACTCGGCAATTTGGCGAGTTGCGTAAGATTGGTGCGGCCAAACGTGATCGCGAGAAAAGCTATCTCAACCCTCTTTCTGCTGCTGAAACACTCTTTTATCGCGCCCTGCTTGCTCGTGCATTTTTCGATACCCCCAGTGGTGCAATCGAATTTGCCCATATTCCCGACGACCTTTTTGCCATCATCTCTCCCCCAAAGCAAGACACTCAAAATTTGATTTTGGGCAGACCAGCTCGCCCTGAAGAACGCCAGCAAATCATGTTCGCCAATGATTTTATTTTGGATGATTTGACAACGTTTCTCGCTGCCCTGCGCTTGGGATGGGAGGATACGTCGCCATTAAATACATCTCTCCGATTCGTACGTGACCTTGGGCTTGCTGCGCATTTAATAACCAGCGAGGGCATTCAAAAAGATTCCGTTAAATCTCATCTGGAAACAGATCGCAACAACGCACTAGATCAGCTCATCCAAATTTGGCAAAAAAGTGAAACCTTCAATGAATTGCATCAGGTCCCCACAATAATTTGCGAAGGTGAGTGGGTAAATCCGATATTGGATACTCGAAAAGCAATTTTTGATTTTCTTAAAGAAATTCCGCGTGACAAATGGTGGTCGCTAAACGCCTTTATTACCGACATAAAAAAAGAATATCCTGATTTTCAGCGCAAAGCTGGCGATTATGATGCCTGGTTTATTCGATCGTCCAAAGACCCGAAAGGTTTCACTTACGACAAAGTTGAATCGGAATCTCTGCAAGAAAAGCCCTCCTCTCAAAAAGACACTCAAACAAAACCTTTCGGGTCTCAAGTTGACCTGCGCGGCTTCGAGCATTGGGACGAGGTTGAAGGCGCATTAATTCGCTATTTCATTGTAGGTATTTTATTTTGGCTGGGATATGTAGACTTAGCAAGCACAGAAGAAGATGGTGAAATAAAAGCGTTCAGAGTGAGGAAGAAGGTAGAAAGTGGGAAACCAAAAGGGGGGAAGATTGTAGTTGCATCTAACGGGAAAATCACAATCTCCCGTTTTGCAAAGCGAGTGGCGCGCTATCAAATCTCCCGCTTTTGTGAATGGGAAGTGAGCAAAAATCCCGATGAGTTTCGCTATCAAATCACCCCATCGTCATTAGGGCGTGCAAAGGAACAAGGATTGAAAGTTTCGCATTTGTTGGCATTGCTCAAAAAACAGGCTAACGATGAAATCCCGCCAAGTTTAGGAAAGGCACTACGCCGATGGGCGGTTAACGGCACAGAAGCTCGGGTGGAATCTCTAGTCGTTTTACGCCTCAGCAAGCCCGAGGACTTGCGCGCGCTCCGAGAGTCGAAAGCCGGTAGATTTTTGGGTGAGGTATTAAGCCCAACAAGAGTAGTTGTCAAGGATGGAGCATCATCAAAAATTATGTCTGCATTAATTGAGATGGGGATTTTTATGGAGGAGCGTAAAGTATAAAAGGTGATACGTGACACGAAAACAGGTGACACTTACTAAGCGGGGAATTGCTATAATGATTTGTGTGAATTTTCTCAGGCAAAAGAATTCAGGAGATAAAAATGTCAAAAATTGATTGGATTAAAGAAGAAATTGCAGCTTTGCAAGAAGCGGGCTTGTATACGAATATCCGCACGCTTGGCTCGGCGCAGGGGGCGTGGCTAGATGTGGATGGCAAACGAGTATTGAATTTTTGCTCAAATAATTATTTAGGCTTGGCAAATCATCCCAAAATTGCTGAAGCCGCAAAAAAAGCGATTGATGAATATGGCGTAGGGCCAGGCGCAGTTCGTACCATCGCCGGGACAATGGATTTGCACACGAAACTCGAAGAACGCTTGGCTGAGTTCAAAAAAGTGGAAGCTGTGCTCACTTTTCAATCTGGGTTTAATGCAAATACCGCCACAATCCCCGCATTGGTAGGTAAAGGTGATGTGATTTTCTCAGACCGTTTGAACCACGCCAGCATCATTGATGGATGCCGACTTTCGGGCGCAAAAATCAAAGCTTATGAGCATAGTAACGCAGAGTCACTCGAAGAAATGCTCAAAGAGCATCTCCCCCAATATAATCGCGGCTTGGTTGTGACAGACGGCGTTTTCAGCATGGACGGGGACGTAGCACCGCTTGACGAGCTTTATGAAGTGACGAAGAAATATGATGTGCTCTTCATGGTCGATGACGCACACGGCGAAGGCGTTCTTGGCACTGGCGGACGCGGCATCGTAGACCACTTCGGCTTGCATGGCAAAGTGGATGTGGAGATCGGGACGATGTCCAAAGCCTTTGGCGTGGTCGGCGGTATCGTGGCGGGGAAGAAAGTCATCATCGACTGGCTAAAGCAGCGTGGACGGCCTTTCCTCTTCTCATCTGCCATGACCGTCCCAGATGCGGCGGCATGTTTAGCGGCAGTAGACTTGCTCGAAGAATCGACTGAACTAGTTGATAAACTCTGGAGCAATGCCGAATACTTCAAAGCAGAAATGGAAAAGCTGGGTTTTGATACAGGTAAAAGCGAAACACCCATCACCCCCGTCATGCTCGGCGAAGCATCATTAGCGCAAGAGTTCAGCAAGGCTCTTTACGAAGCCGGCGTTTTCGGGACAGCAATCGCCTTCCCGACCGTGCCGCGCGGCACAGCTAGAATCCGCGTCATGATTTCTGCCGCACACGAGCGTGAAGATTTGGATAAGGGGCTTGAGATTTTCGCAAAAGTTGGGAAAGATTTGGGTGTAATATAGGAAGCAGAAGATCAGGCACCAGGTAATTAAAGACTAGAAAGGACGGAGTCACCTCCGTCCTTTTTTTGTGTCAGAATTTCTAGAATTTCAGGTAAGATTAACTAAAAAAAAGAAATGTCGTATGAATGTCGTGTACACGACATGGTGCTTTTGAGTGCAATTCCTATAATGGGATTTGAATCTCGAAAGGAGAAAAACGATGAACCAACCCGATCTTGGACTCCGAGTTACCGAATTGCGCCTGCAAAAGGGACTCACTCAGGAACAATTGGCTGAAGAATGTGAAGTCAGCCCACGCACTATTCAACGCATTGAAAGTGGAGAAGTGGATCCACGTACTTATACACTGCAATGCCTAAGCAACAGCCTTGATTTTAACTTTTTGATGGATAATACCTCGAATGAAAATCTATGGCTTGCAATTCTTCATTTGAGTAGCATTTTCTGCAATATCATCATCCCCTTGCTACTTTGGTCGTGGAAAAAGAATCAATCCCACAAAATAGATAAGCAGGGTCGTCAAGTGCTCAATTTCCAAATTACGATGACTCTGGCTCTTTTTGCGGCACTCTTCTTGCTCATGCTTGCGCCCATGGTACTGGTAATGATGGGCGAAGCAAATGTAAGTGCTATGGAAGGTAGCCCTATCTTTATGTTGCTCGTCATTTGCCTTCCCATGCCGCTTATTATGATTGGGATATTCTGCACCTGGCAGGGAATAAGGAATACAATGCGCGCACTTTCAGATAAGCCAATTCTCTATCTTTTATCGATACCATTTATAAAGTAGGAAGGGTAGTGTAGTGAGTGGGTAAAGAGGGGCGGATATTTGTCTGCCCCTTTGAATTTAAAGTTTTTTAAAGAAAGTATTCGGATATAATCAGATAACTATGAACCGCTCTTCTCTTACTCGTTATGCTTGGTTATCCATCGCCGCTGCTGTTACCACCATCGCGCTCAAGGCTGGCGCGTATTTTCTGACAGGATCTGTCGGTTTACTTTCGGATGCGATTGAATCCGTTGT
>Ga0257119_1001212_pt1 | contig 18872 bp, 18 predicted proteins | sample SI112_200mmetaG_FD_190179 | JGI IMG/M metagenome (GOLD analysis project Ga0257119, IMG submission 190179) | Marine microbial communities from Saanich Inlet, British Columbia, Canada - SI112_200m | ecosystem: Environmental > Aquatic > Marine > Inlet | place: Canada: British Columbia | collected... | reverse complement strand
GAAAACAACAAAATTATTTGTCTAAATTTAGCCTCAGAAATATGGGCATGTTTTACATACTTGTTTTTTACTGTCATAGAGGCATATTATCATGATATTATGCCTCTAAAGTTATCTAGACCCTAAGTTTTATGGTCATATCAATTGCCAAACACTCTTTAAAATTTAATTTATACAAAATATAATCAATACCAAGAAAGATAAAAGTGATTAAAACTGTTATCACTATTGAATTAATCAACATCATTATAACTCCATCAAAGACCTGTATAAGATCACCATATAAATAAAAACACATGATTACACTTAAGGCACTCAATAGTAAAGGGGTTGCAACCTCCTTAATAAAATACTTAAATTTTACTTGTAATACTGTTCTAAGCATATACGGGTATATAAATAACAAAAATCCGAATTGAGCTATCACCGTGCCAAGTATCACCCCTAGAAGACCGTATATATCTATTAGATATATTGATAACGTAATATTAACTAACGCCGTCCATACCTCTGCGCGCATAAGTATAGAGTTTTTTCCAATAGCCTGAAGTAGTGTTGCTACAGGCCCAAGAATGGAATGGAGTATTAATGATATCAGCATAAGCATAAATACTTTACTATCGACATGAACGTCTTCCTCAATCCAATAATTTAATATTTCATCAATGTACAAATACAAAATTAGACTTACTATTACTCCTAAAAGGATGGAAATAAACTGTACAGAAAAGTAAAGATCGTGCAATTTTTCAATTCTTTTTTTAAAATACAGTTTTGTCATTATAGGATAATACAAGACAACAAAAGAGGACGCTAAATAGGTTGCATAGAATGGAAGTTTATTATTAATTTCATATACACTAGTTTGAGACAAACCTAAAAAGAAGCCAACAATTAGTACATCAGTATAAAATTGAATTCTACTTGTTAAAGCAATCACGAATGTATTTACTGAGAATTTATATACCTCTTTAAGAATACCTGTATCCAAGAAAAATAACCCACCTTGAGTTATGTTTGAATATTTTTTTACTATATAGAAAGTTATTATAGATAGATAGACAGCCGAAGAGATAACTAAGGCGCTAACTACATACTGAATATCAGCACCACTTTCTGAAAAAAACAACACTAAAACTGTCATTAGTATGACGTTTATAATCTGAAATAATTTTGAAACATCAACCTGAAAATACGCAATCAACAAGTTGGAAAATACTCCAGATATCGACAATATATAAACATTAATAATGGTTACAGTTATCAAAAATGTCCAATTAAACTTTGATGAATCTAATAATTCACTTACAAAAAGACCAGTCAAAAATATTACCAAAAATATTACTGTCAAAAGATATATATTAGTTGCTAATAAAGATCTAACCTTATGGCGCTGATTGCGCGTTTCAAAGATATTTGCGTAAGTAGTTACACTAGAGGATAGTCCCGAATCTGCAATAAACAAATAAGACTGAATAGACATTATTATTGCCCATACACCATATATTTCTAGACCCAGGTTATTAATAATAGATCTTGTGATTAAAATCTGACTTATAAATGTTATTACAAGAAATATAATACTCAGAAGAGCTGCGTTCTTAATATTTAACACAAAAATAAAATATTAACTAGCATAGAGATCTATATAAATCATTCATCTTATCCATTTCATGATGTATATCATTACTTTCTTGGATTGATTTTCTTGCATTTTTCCCTATCTTTCTTCTTAAGTTCTCATCCCTTAATAACATTAAGATTTTATTTGAAAGCTCTTTTGAATCCTTTGCTTCAAACAACATTCCCGTCACCCCATCTTCAACCCAATCAGAGTTATCGACCACATCTGTTATTATACATGGCACCTCAGCAGACATAGCTTCAGCAGTACTCGCCGCAATACCTCCATCTGACAATGAGGAAGATACATATACAGTTGAGATTGATAAAAATCTCAATATATCTGTATTAGACAACCCTCCAACAAATATTACATTTTTTACCAAAGAAAGATTTTCAACTTCCGTTTTCAAGTCCAATGTTATTGACCCACTACCCGCAATAACAAACATTACACTTGGATATGTATCTACTACAGTTTGAACACTTTTTATAATGGTGCTAATATCATAAACTTGTTCATGATTTCTTGTACTGATAATTATATGATCTGAATTCAAACCAAGCTCTTTCTTTAAATCATTATCAAAATTAGTTTTTTTAAATTTCTTGGTATCTATCCCAAAATTAATTAATTCAACCGGAGTATTGCTAGACAAATTTAAAATATGGCCCTTCATATGCCTAGAATCACAAGTAATTAGCTTGGATTTTTTTAAATAATTCTCTAGAAAGAAAGTTTTAATTTTTGATTTTTCTGCAAAAACAATATCAGACCCCCAGGCAGTAGATACAATAGGAATCCTCCTGAGAAAAAGAGTTATTAACGCATGAAATCCAACATAATGCACATGAACTACATCCATTTTCTTTACATCTAATACTACTTTAAATAGCCCTATAATGGAATTTATAAAATTACTTTTTGAAAATTGATAGTCAAAATATTTTATATTTTCATTTTTTAGAAATTTTGAGTCGAACCCAGATGTAGATATCCAAACAATCTCATGCTTTCCAGAGAAATAATTTATCCATTTATAACTGTGAATCGACCTACCACTAGCAATAAAAACTATTTTCATATCGTAAACTAAAGATTACCATATCGAGTATTCTTAATCATGGAATATCCTTTGATTAATTCTCCAATTCCTCTGTCTAGAGAGAATTCAGTTTTAAAGCCAGTAGCCTCGATTTTTTCATTTGAAACAATATAATCTCTTTGATCTGGATCTTTTCCAATCTGCTCATCAATAAAAATAAACTCTGGGAGTTGCTTCTGTATATGCTCACAAAGTTCCTTCTTAGAAACGTTCGCGTCAGATAAGCCCACATTGTAAATTTCACCTTTCATAGAATCATGGCTGTTTAGTGCATGCTGGAAAACACGAGATACGTCACGCACATGAATATAATTTCTTTTGAAATGACTTTCAAATAAGACCACGAAACGATCATTAACCGCTCTATAAGTAAAATCATTTACTAGTAGATCAATACGCATGCGTGGTGACATACCAAAAACTGTCGCTAAACGAAAGCTGATAGCATTTTCATATTGCATTAATTCTTGCTCAATTCCAACTTTTTCAATTGCATACTGAGAAATAGGTCTCAATGGTGACTCTTCGTTGCAGTAATTATCCTTATCACCTGTTCCATAAGCACTATTCGTTGTAGGCATTAATACTATTTGATCTTTGGACAAAAGCTTAAGCATTAATTCAATTGCATCGTGATTAATTGTCGTTGCACCAATTGGATCCAAACTACATAACGGAGCGCCAACCAAAGCTGCTAAAGGAATAATAACATCAGCCTCTTTCATTAATTTCGACATTGTATCTTTTTGTCGTATATCACCCTTAACTATAGAAAAATTAGGATGATAGCAGCAGTGATTAAGACTTGTCTGTTTAAACATAAAATTATCCAACACAGTCACTTTATGTCCTGCCGCCAATAGATCGGGAACCATTATTGACCCTAGATACCCCGCACCACCTGTTACTAAAATATTGTAATTCATTTTTTCTCCTATTTTATAAATTATTACCTTTTCTTTTATTTCTTAAAATATTTAAGATATCACTCAATCCTATTAATGATGCAATGGCAAATAAAATATATCTTATATGGTAAGTATTAAAATAATGCCCCCCATGTTTTTTTGAGACATGCCAGTCTAGCTTTAATACCTTGGTATATTTTCTAAAATCACCAGTTTCACTATCTGTAGCCAACATAAAATTAGATAAAATCTTATTTACTGGAACTATAGTGAATTTTTTTGCAATTCTTAATACATAATCGAAATCATTTCCATACAGGTCTAATTCTCCTACCTTCTCAAATACTACTCTTTTGGCAAATAAAGAAGTTGCAGGAATATAGTTGATACGATTTAAAAGTTTATTAATATTATGGTTGTAATCTTCGCTTGTACCGCAAAGCTGATTACCAGTATTAATAAAATTACACCCTCCATACACAACGCAAATATCGTTGTTATTTTTATAAAATGTAGCTACAAAATCTAGCACATTAGCATCTACAAAGCTATCATCAGCACCAAGCCAGCCTATCACATCTCCCGTTACCATTTGAATACCCTTATTCCACGCTTCTCCTGGGCTGGAATCTAATTCAGATAGGTATTTTATTTTAGTATTACCATTATTAATTGCATTTAATATTATATCGCAAGTACCATCACTAGACTCTCCATCTACAATAATATGTTCATAATTATCATGTGTTTGACTGGCTACACTATTGATGCATTTTTCTATGTAGTCCACTCTATTTTTTACAGGTGTAATAATACTTATTTTCATTATTCAATAATTTTTGATGATCGATAATAATCTTCAGGCAATCCAATATCTATAAACTTACCTTTAAATTCTTTTCCAAAGATTTTTCCGCCCTTGGATATATAACTTGGCAATAAATCATCCTCTAAAGAGGCTTTATTGCCAACCTTATAACCTAAAGAAGACAATACTTTTGGCTCGATTAAATAAACACCTCCATTTACCAAGCCATTTAGGTGACTTTTTTTAGATTTCAATGATAATATTTCACCATTTATATTAACATCCATACCCATATAACGGGTAAATTGACTTTTTTTAAAAAGAGAAAATGTCCATTTTGATTTTTTTTGAATATGAAAATTCAATAAATCATCAAGATTTACTTCTATAAAAGTATCTCCATTCAATACAAGAAATGGCTCTATCAAATCTTTTGATGCTATTAATAGTCCGCCACCTGTACCCAGTGGCTTATATTCTTCAGCATATTCAATAGAGGCATTATTATAACGCTCCCCAAAATGATCAATTATGCTGCTTTTTAAATAACCCACTGATAAGATAAAGTGATTAATACCTTGGTCAATCCAATAATCCATTTGGTATTCTAAAAATGGCCTGCCATTAATAGGTGCCATGGGTTTTGGCAAATTAGGAACAGCCTCTTTTAATCTGGTCCCCAACCCTCCTGCAAGGATAACGGCTGTTGTAATAGACACCTTAACTACCCAACTGAATTAATAATACAGCATATATCGTTAATTTCTTCATCCTTTAAATCTGGAAAATTACCAATATAAAATCCATAAAAATGCACATGCTCAGTTTCCGGGAAGTTTTTGTAGTGGTTATCAGGCACTATGTCTTTAAGATACGGTTGTCGAGTTTGATTCCCTCCGCCTGCACTGCCACGTCTAAATTCTAAACCTGATTTATTCATTTTTTCAATTAATTTTTTAACAAGTGTGTCATTAGGCTCTTTCAAGATAAGGTTAAAAGCGTAATTACTCGAACCTTCTAATTTAAAATTTGTACGGTAAATATTAGGGTTAATCTGATCTAAAAATCTATATAGATTTTCAGTGCGGCGCTTAATATTTTCATCCAGCCTCTTAAGTTGACTTAATCCCATAATACCTCCAATCTCTGTATTTCTTACGTTGTAAGCAGGAAATGAGAAAATAAATTCCGGGTGTAAATCTGGATTATTTTTATAATAAGTTTCCTTTAATGATTCATCATCTGCTTCTCGAACCATGCCATGAGACCTTAACATGCGAGCCTGTTGATATATTTCATTGTCATTAGTGCAAATCATTCCACCTTCAATTGTGCTCATATGATGAGCATAAAAAAATGAGAAATTTGAAATTAAACCAAATCCACCTACTTTCTGACCATTATGTGTAGCACCATGTGATTCACATACATCTTCAATTAAAGGAATATCTCTGGCATCAAGTTCATTGATCAATCTATCCGTTAATCCGTCGAATCCTTGCGCATGCGTCAAGAAAACAGCTCGAGTTTTGCTAGTAATATTAGATAGAATCTGTTCAGTATTCATTGCCATAGATTGGGGGTCAATGTCAACAAAAACAGGAGTAAACCCGTTTTGTAAAACAGATGAAATATCTGATATCCATGTTAATGTTGGGACAATTACCTCTCCACCTTCCGGGTGTCGAATTTTAAGTATTGCCATAGTTAATAAATTCGCTGAAGCTCCTGAATTTACAAAAACACTATATTTAACCCCTAGCCAGTTAGACCACTGTTTTTCAAATTCACGCACATTAGCGCCATTGGTTAAAATAGGGTCATCTTGCTTTAAATGTTCAATAATTGCATCTAGATCACTACGTAAAATATTATTTCTCATTAATGGATATTGCATCATTACTCCTTAATTTTATTCATAACAGTTTGCACAAAAGGTTGTATCTTTTTTAAAGAAGATTGGACACCTATGCCTACTTTTTCATGGAGCTCATCACGAGATCCAAGCTCAAAACTGTAACCAGGATCAACACCAATACTTAAAGTTTTTAAATCTAACTTGCTTTCAGAAATAAATTCAAATAACATTGAGTCTAACCCTCCACGACCTCTAAACCCTTCTTCTAAAGTCACTATTGCCGAATATTGGCTTAATATTTTTTTCAAATTTTTCTTTGAAAAGTTAGTGATATTAAATATATCAATAACCCCTAACTTAATCCCATTACTACTCATTTCTTTTTCAATCTTAAAGGCTGTATGCACCATAAAGCCAGTCGCTATTAAACATACGCTATTACTCTTATTATGAACGTGAAAGCCATCAGAAATCACTGGTGGCTTTAATAAATAGACAGCAGGCTGAACCTGTGCATCAAGACGTAAATATCTTAAACCATTGGCTGCAACACAACTATTAAACAAGAAAGATGTAGTTATATGATCGGCTGGGGAAAGTACCTGGAAATTAGGCAAAGCCCTCATAATCGTAATATCTTCATAACACTGATGTGTAGGACCAGAGACAACATAACTATAACCGGCACCCACACCAATTAAATTCACATTCATAGGTCGAACTTCTGATAAGAGGGCTAGACTAACTCTAATCTGCTCAAAGCAACGCATTGTAATAAATGGTGCAATCGCATAAGCAAAAACCTTATACCCCTCAATAGCTAGACCTGCTGATATGTTGATCAAATTTTGCTCTGCAATGCCAACATTAATAAATCGATCAGGGAAGTCCTCTCGAATTTTATCAAGTACAGGAGATCCAAAATCAGCACTTACAAAGAAAATCAAAGAGTCTACTGACATTTCTCGCCAAATTTTTTCCAAAAAAACATCGCGCATTGGAAGTGGCTTTATACTCATTTATCCTCCAGTAAGCTGTCAATTAATTCTGGCTTAGGGTTCATAATATGGGAAAGGGAAGCATTTTCCAAGCCGGGAACACCATGACCTTTTAAAGTTTTTGCAATGATTGCTTTTGGCTTTTTATCTTTAGTATTTTTTTTCTCTAATAATATACTCTGCACTGCCGCTACATCGTGACCATTAACCTCTACACATTCCCAACCAAATGAGGTTAGACGTTCTACCAGATTTGAATGAGAAACAATATTGTCCGTATAATCAAGCATACTAATACTATTATTATCGACAATTAAATTCAAATTATCTAGCTTATGGTGGGAGGCAAACATGATGGCCTCCCAGTTTGCACCTTCATGAAGCTCTCCATCTCCAGTAACAACAAATACACTGTTATCACTCTTTTTGGTTTTGAGCGCAAGAGCAATACCTGTAGCAACACCTAAACCATGGCCGAGTGAGCCATTTACTGTTTCATATCCTGGAATAACAGGGTCAGGAATACCCCCTAAAAACCCTCCTGACTTACATACATTATTAAGCTCCTCTAATGGAAAAAAACCAAGATCTGCAAGAATTGGATACATACAAATTGAACCATGTCCTTTGCTAATTATGCACCTATCTCGACTCTCATCTAAAGGATTTTTCGCATTAAACTTTAATACGCCACCATAATAAAGAGCTGTAAAAATTTCAATTACCGACAATGATGATGCTACCCTAGTTTCTGGAGCACGACGATGTATTGATAAAGTCTCCCTCCATATCCAAGCAGCTTTTTGTTTCAAATTAATTTTATGTTTTGGCTCTATTATCATAAGTTGTGCCTATTTTTCCTATACCAATCCAATGTCAATTGAATGCCGGCATTAATATCAATTTCAGCCACCCATCCCATAGACTTAATTCTACTATTATCAAGTAGCTTTCTAGGAGCGCCATCCGGTTTTGAGACGTCCCATACAATTTTTCCTGTATACCCAACCAATTTCGAAATTTTTTCTGCCAGCTCTTTGATAGATACATCTGATCCCACACCTATATTAACTGGTAGATCTGTATCAATAAGCTCAGCATTAAGTAATTTTATACATGCCTTCACAATATCATCAGAAAATATAAATTCTCTTTTTGGTAGTCCAGTACCCCATAACAATACTTGCTCCGTGTTGTTAATTTTCGCTTCATAGAAGCGTCTAATCAATGCTGATAAAACGTGAGAACTGTCTAAATCAAAATTATCATTTACTCCATATGCACTATTCGGAATCACTGGAATAAAAGAGACTGAACCACTCTGTCTATTAATGGCTTGACACATCTGAACACCTGTATATTTAGCACTCGCATAAGCAATGCTTGTAGGTTCTGGATGTCCAGTGCATAACTGCTCCTCTCTCATTGGCTGCAATGTATCACGTGGATACATACAGGATGATGCAAAAAATATTAACTTTTTTACCTGAAATTTTCTTGCAGCATTAAAAACATTTAGTTGGATAGAAAGGTTTTCATTAATAAAATCCATAGGAAAGTCTCTATTTTGAATAATACCCCCAACTCTTCCAGCAGCTAAAACAACTACTTCAGGCTGTTTTTCACGAAAAAAATCATTCGTCTCACTCTCAGAGGTTAATTCAAGCCCTCCCCTATCCCTTGTGATAATATTTGTAAAATGGTTTTTTTTGAAAAATCTAACAAAAGCTGAGCCAATTAAACCTTTGTGTCCAGCTACATATATTCGAGTATCTTTTTTTAAATGAAAAATCATAAATAAAATAGGAGGTTAAAGACCATTTGGTTGATATAACACTACTTTTGAGCCGGTGTTTTCAAATTTAAATGGTACGAAAGTTAATTTAGATAATGCTTTTTTTACTCTATTCTGGTTTTCAGGTTTAACGAAAAATAAAATAAATCCACCACCTCCTGCGCCAAGCACCTTCCCTCCAGTGGCGCCCGCTCTAACAGCTAAATTATACAAATCGTCAATTTCTGAATTGGTAACCTTATTAGACAAGCTTCTTTTATTTATCCATGCTTGATGTAAAAGTTTCCCAAACTCATTAATTGGTGTATTAATATTATTCAAGATTGAAACACCCTCGCCAACCATCTCATACATTTCACTTATCTGTGGTTTGCAATTTTTCATGTTGGATATTTGACTCTCCGCTACTTGCGATGAGAATCTAGATATTCCTGTAAAAAAAAGCATTAAATGATTATTTAGCTCCTTAACCCTGCTTTGAGTAAATACTTTTGGCTCAACTGTAAATGTATCGTCTTCATGGAACTTTATTTCATTAAATCCACCATATGCTGCAGAAATCTGATCTTGAGACCCAACACATTCATTGATTAAGTTTTGCTCTATATGAATAGCTAATGTCGCTAGCTCGTGTGATGAACTATGTAAACCATTAAGTGCATTCATTGCATTAACCAGGCCCACAGTAAATGACGAGCTGGAACCTAATCCCGATCTAGCTGGAAGATCTCCATCATGATGAATCTCTAGCCCATGATGGCAATTAAAATACTTAAGAGTCTCTCTTACTGACGGATGTTGAATTTGGTTAATATTTTCTACACTTTCTATTGATGAATATACAATTCTATACTTATGAGCAAAAAATTGAGGAAGTGGCCTAACACTAATATAACAATATTTATCAAATGTAGTCGCTAGAACCCCTCCTTTATTTTCCCTATACCACTCCGGATGATCAGTCCCTCCTCCAAAAAAAGAGATTCTATATGGGGTTTTTGTAATTATCATACGTTACCCTTCCAACATCTTTCTTTTTAATTTTATAGATGCCATTTCCTCTACATTTTTTCGTTGTTGCTGTCCAAATCTTCTTTCAACTACGTCTAAATACTTTTGGCTTGAAAAGTATTCTTGCCATGCCTCATCTCGAAATTTTAAAACCTCTTTTGATGATAGGTACTTTGTTGGTAGAGGCTTGCTTTCATATGAAAGGAATGCATAACCCTCATAAGAATCTGGTAATTTCCAGTTATTTTCTTGAGCCTCATGAAACATAGGGCTACCTGGTAGGGCCATACAAGGGTACATATTTGCCATTTCAGTGTTAAGCTCTAGAGCTAAATCAAGTGTCTGTCTCATTGTTTCCATATTGTCTTCAGGAAAGCCAAAAATATAATTACTAATAATATTTATATCCGCATCCTGAATAGATTTACAAACCTCTCTTATGTTTACCTCTTTAAAGGAGCCTTTGGAAACCTCTTGACGAACTTTCTGATTGCCAGCTTCAATCCCTAAAGCTAACCAATTTACCCCTGCTTTTTTAAATAAATCTAGAGCATCTTTACGCACAGTATCTACTCTAGAATAAGCCCACATATTAAAGTTAAAACCTTCTTCTATTATTCTTTCTAGAATAGGCCTGTAATATTTACGATTTAAGAAAAACATTTCGTCACTTATTCTGAGAGTTTTTACACCTATTTCCGATAACTTTCTCATCTCTGAAATCACCCAATCAACACTCCAAAATCGCATACCCCTAGAATGTGAGGCGTTAATATAATCAGAATTATCCTCTCTATTAATAATATTGATCATACAAAAATTACAACCAAAATTACAACCCAATGAGGTATAAATTGCTGCAAATGGAGTCCTTTGGTTGTGGTCAAACCCTGCATGCCAAAAATGAGCACGATACAAATCTAGCGGTCGCTCATTAAATGGTAACAAATCCCATGCATACCCAGGCAAATCTTCATCCATTCTCTCTTGTGGCACCACCACTTCTGGTGGATTTAATATTGGTACTATTCCATTAATCAAATCTTGACTTTTATAGCCAATACCTTTAATCGACGATAGATTATTATCAAGGTCGCTTTTAAGTAGATTATGTAATGCGTAAACACCCTCATTAAGTAGTACCAAGTCAACACACTCTTCCGACAAAACTTTTAAAGGTAGAGCGCTAGTATGAGATCCAACAAAGCATATTGGAGCCTCTAAGTCAGATTTTTTTAATGATTCAGCTAATTCAAATGCGCCAATCATACTTGTAGTACCTGAATTAGGATTTTGCCCATACACAACAAAAACTACTAATCGTGGACTAATTTTTTTCACTCTATCTGTAGACTCTTTTAAAGACAGTCTTTCAGCATCACAGTCTAAAATTTCTACACTAAAGCCTTTTGAGCGGCATGACTCTGCTAATAGTAATGACCATGTAGGTGGCTCAATTGCAGAGAAAACCTTGGATAAATCTTGATAAGCTTGAGCTGATGAGTCTGGGTTAATAAATAAAACATCCATACTTAATCCTTTTTTTTATTTGTAAATGTTAATAGCAAAATCTTTCTCCATGAGGTGACAATTAATTAATTAACGCCTCTATCTGATCAACAAGATATTTTGAAAAAGGAATGGAGCATGTAAAGGCAGGAGATACCGCATTAAGAATATGGAAGGATTCTTTATCCCCTTCATACACAAAGTCCATTTCAAGCTTACCCTTATCAACATCTACCAACTGAGCGCGAATTCCGGGCTTTCCCCATTTTTTGAACTTTAGATCGCTAGCATTTTTAAGCATCATAGACGCATCTTTTATCATATTATTTTTATTGTATTTACGAATTTCTGCAGAAGCTAACGCCCTAAAATCAAACTTATTTTTTAACCACAAGTCCATTTCTCGATAAATAGTTTCAATAGCTTCTGAGGCATTAAATCGATCAAATCCTTGATAATTCTCCCTCCAGAAAACCGGAATTGCTGTCGGCCCTATCTTTGCAAGTCCATCAACAGTAAGTGTAAAATGCACTCCTAGAAATGGAAATTTTAAATCTGGTACCGGATAAATATGTACTTTTGGCTTATACGCTAATGGATTGGCATTCAAGTACAACCCTTTAAATGGAAGTATTCGATATTTCTTAGAAAAACCCCACTCTATGGCTATTTTATCAGCATACAATCCTGCAGAATTGATAAAATAGCCATAGTTGTAATTACCTTTACTGGTCACTATAATTTTATTATTCCTGTTAGAATGTAAATAACGAGTATCTGTCACAACCTTAATACCAAGACCCAATGCATCAGATAATAAACTCTCCATAACTTGTATCGGATTTATAGAAAAAGTTGTGGGAGACCATAAAGCAACCCTGTTTGTAATGACTCTTGGCTCTATCTTTTTAGCCTCTTTTTCCGATATCTTATGAAGCTCAACATTATTATACTTAGCTCTTTTTTCTAGTTCATCTAATCCCTTAAAGTCAGTATCATTTTTACAAACCACTAACTTTCCACACTCATTTATTTGGAGCTTTTTATCTTTGCAATATTGCCTGATAGTGGCGTTCCCTTCTCGTGTGAATTTAGATTTAAGACTATCGGAAGTGTAATAAAAACCTGCATGCATAACTCCACTATTTCTTCCGCTAGCATGAAACCCTAAAGACGATTCCTTGTCGATAATTAACACACTAGACTTATAAAATCTTTTTTTTAATTCAATTGAAAGTGTAAGGCCCATAACACCACCACCTACAATAACAAAGTCATATTTTTCAAGATTCATTTTAAAAATAATTTTGAAATTTTTGCTTTAGTTGGAGCAAAAATTACACACTTTTCAGTAATAATCCCTGTAACTAATTCTGCAGGTGTTACATCAAAAGCAGGATTGCGTACTTTAACCCCTTGCGCCGCCCACTGACAATCTCGATATCCGGTCACTTCTTCTTTTGGACGCTCTTCAATAGGAATATCTTTTCCACTCGTAATCGAACGATCAATTGTGGATAAAGGGCAAGCCACGTAAAATGGAATATTATGTCGTTTAGCTAAAACCGCTACCATGTAAGTGCCAATTTTATTGGCAACATCACCATTACCAGCCACACGATCGGTACCCACCACAATAGCATCAATTTCACCATGACTCATGAGATGACCGGACATATTATCCGAAATTAGGGTTACAGGGATATTCTCTTGCACCATCTCCCAAGCGGTAAGGCGCGCACCTTGTAAAAAAGGGCGGGTCTCATCGGCAATGACAGAAATTTTCTTGCCCACTTCAACGGCTGACCTAAACACGCCTAAAGCTGTTCCATGTCCTGCTGTAGCTAATGCGCCGGCATTACAATGGGTTAGAACTCGTGCACCATCATCTAATAGCTCTGCACCATTTTTTCCTATTGCACGATTGACTTCAATGTCTTCTCGCTTAATTTCATGAGCTTCATCTAATAAAATATTGGCAATTTCTTTACTTGAGCCTTGAATACTACTCATAACCGATTTCATTCGATCAATTGCCCAAAATAAGTTAACAGCAGTTGGTCGAGACTGTGCCAATACTTCAAAAGCATCTTTCATACCTCGATTAAATTCATCACTACTCGCATCTTGTAAATTAAGTGCCGCGAGTGCTACGCCGTAAGCAGCTGCACAACCAATGGCTGGCGCTCCACGCACTACCATATCGCGAATGCCGTCAGCTACTGATGCTGCATCAGTATAAGAAATGTACTTAAAATCAGCAGGTAATATGCGCTGATCAATCATTTCAAAATGATCTTTGCTCCATCTTAGAGTCTCAATATTTTCGCTCATTTAATCACCTTCAAATTCACATTGAGCAAACACTTTTTGCCCCATGGCTTCTAATCGTGCTCTACCACCAATATCAGGCAGGTCAATCACAAAACAGCATTCAACTACTTCAGCTTTCATTTCTTGTATCAGTTTTACTGCGGCTTCAGCCGTGCCACCAGTAGCAATTAAATCATCAACAATGAGTACCTTTTCACCTGGGTTGATAGCATCAATATGGATCTCAATTCTATCTGTACCATACTCTAATTCATAATCTTGGCCAATAGTCTCAGAGGGTAATTTGCCTTGTTTACGAATTGGCACAAAACCTACACCTAATAGATAAGCCAACGCTCCTCCCATGATAAAACCACGAGATTCAATCCCTGCTACTTTGTCAATTTTCACATCCTTATAGCGATTATGTAGCTCATCAATGGAGATTCTAAATCCTACTGGATCTTGTAATAATGTAGTGAAATCTCTAAACATGACCCCTTCTTTTGGGTAATGTTTAATAGTTCTAATACGTGATTTAATCGGCATAACTATCTCCTATTAATTAAGTGCTCGCCCTGCGACCACTGATAATTTATCTAACATATTTTTATCTCTCGCCTCAGGTGCAGTAATAATGGCATTATCAAGACTGGTTTTACAACTACAATTTAACCCATGAACATCAGCATCAACGGCAGGTGCAACATTTTTAACTAAAGAACGTGCATTATCAGCATTAGCCAATAAAACCTTAATAATTGCATCTACAGTTACATTATCATGGTCTGGATGCCAACAATCATAATCAGTGACCATGGCAACGGTTGCATAGCACATCTCTGCTTCTCTAGCGAGTTTTGCCTCTGGCATATTAGTCATACCAATCACATCACAATTCCAAGAACGATAAAGCTCAGATTCAGCCACCGATGAAAACTGTGGACCTTCCATGACTAAATACGTACCACCACGCACAACTTCAATACCACTATTTTTAGCAGCTGATTCTAAATGTTCACCTAGTCGATTACATACTGGATGTGCCATTGACACATGTGCCACCAACCCTGTTTCAAAAAAACTTTTTTCTCTAGCAAAGGTTCGATCAATAAACTGGTCAACAATGACAAACATGCCCGGTTTTAATTCTTCTTTTAAAGAACCAACTGCACTGACTGAAATAACATCGGTAACACCTGCTCTTTTTAAAACATCGATATTAGCTTTAAAGTTAATTTCTGATGGTGGAATTTTGTGTCCACGACCGTGTCTTGGTAAAAATACCATCTGTTGTCCATCTAACTCGCCAAATAATAATTCATCAGAAGGCTTGCCGAATGGGGATTCTATTTTTTCCCAACGAGTATTACTTAACCCATTAATATCATAAACACCACTACCACCTAAAATACCAAGTATTGTTTTTTTATTACTCATTATTTCCTCTATTAAATTACTCTGTCGTTACCGCCATCAACTGGCACTTGTGCTGCTGTGGTTTTTGCAAATAATACGCCACACATCTCAGCCGCAAGTTCTGCCACATCTTTACTGGTAACCTCAACTTTCATCACGTTGTTGGTTTTATATTCTTCTACACTAAGTCCATAGTGTTTTGCTCTTGAGGTTAAAACCTCATCAGTCCAAATACCGGTATCAAACACCGCATTAGGATGTAGTGTATTAAGCCTTATACCATCACTACCCCACTCCATTGCCAGCACACGCATTAGTTGATTAAGCGCTGCTTTTGATGCAGAATAAGACGCCGCACCAGGGCCAGGTGCCGGCACATTTTTAGAACCGATAATTAAAACTCTGCCTTTATTTGGCGCAAGTTTCAACAAAGGATAAACTTCACGAAGCAATGTTAAGTTTGCATCTAGATTGACTGAAAATACCTTGTGCCACTCATCCGTAGATATCTCGGCAACTGTTTTCCCGCCAGGAAAAATTCCAGCATTCAGCACCACCATGTCGATACCACCAAAATAACGTACGCACGTCTCAAGCATATTTCTAAGAGCATCTTCATTAGTAACATCACAAATCAAGCCAAGATAATTATTACTATTCGAAGTGTTTTCAATAGAGGCATCAAGATCAATACCAATAACTGCACAACCTCGAGCTAGGAAAGACTCTATACAAGCTTTGCCAATACCTGATGCAGCGCCAGTTATAAGCACTACTTCACCTTGGAATTCTGGTGCATTACCGCCCTTTTGTAATTTTGCTTGTTCAAGGTCCCAATATTCAAGATCAAAAATATCAGCTGCTGGTAATGCCTGCCAACCGCCTAGCTCTTCAGCCCTAAGTATGCACTGCATTGTGTGCTCGTATAAATCAGCGATAATACCGATTTCACCCATGTTTTTACCCACTGCACATAGACCAAATTCTTGATCTAAAATTACCCGTGGTGCTGCATCAAGCATAGTTTTTCGCTGTTTTGCATTAGGCTCATGAGTATCAAAATATGATGCATATTCTTCAATATATTGATTAACATCACAACCAATCATTGGAATGCGTTTAGTACGAATGACATGATCTGGCGTTACTGGGCCTCGAGTGGCAATACTAGTGACATCATCTTGATTGGAAAAATCAATCCCACGTTCGCTATTGGTTAGATTAAACAATACTGGAGAGGTAATTACTGCGGAAATACTCTGTCTCAACTGTGCAATCTCATTACGCATTGGTTTAGTAGAAAGACCTCCTAATGGTTTTTCTAGCTCCCAAGCATTTTGATTAATTAGATATTTTTCAGCTAAATCTACCAAGTTAATCATTCGATCATAAGCTTGTTTTGCATTATCACCAAAAGAAAAAATACCATGATTGAGCAATACCATGCCTTCAGTTTTATCTGTGGCTTGTTCTGAGAATAATCGGCCCACATCTTTTGACAAATCAAACCCGGGCATCACATATGGAACAATAACGACTCGATCACCATAAATTTCTCGAATTCTTTCTTCACCATTCGATGTATTAGAAATAGTAACGACAGCATCAGCATGAGTATGGTCAACATATTTAAATGGCAGAATTGCATGAAGAATAGTCTCCACCGAAGGTGCTGGGGCAGATGCATTAGTGAGTTGCGTTTTTAACTCGTTGACCATTTGTGGATCAGAAAGTGAATCTAACTTGCCAAGCTTAATCATATGCGCCATACGCACTGGTGAAAAACCAGCTTTTTCAATTGAGACTAAATCCCAGCCACTACCTTTCACATAAAGGATTTCTTCCTGCTCTCCAACGATATTAGTCTCGGTAATTTTGACTGAAGTATTACCTCCACCATGAAGTACTAAAGTAGAATCTTGACCAAGCAAACGCGAAGTATAAACACGTAAAGCTAAATCATCTTTAAATGTTTTAGCATCTACATCATTCCATAAATTTTTCATAATTTATCATTTAATAAAAAAAATCTTAAAGTTAGTAGATATTATTTTAAAGTTAAATAATTTCTTTCTAGTAGTGTATCTTCAATACATTCCATTAATGCATGCCCAGCTGTAATATGACTTTCTTGAATTCTACCTACACTACCACTAGGAACAATAAAAACTTTATCGCAAAATTCGACCGCATCCCCTCCTTGACAGCCTAAAAATCCAAAAACCTTTATCCCCATCGATTTAGCCGCCTGCATTACTAGCAAAATATTTTTTGAGTTGCCAGAAGTGGAAATAACTAGTAAACAGTCGCCTCTTTTTCCAATAGATCTTAATACTCTTTCATAAACATACTCAAATCCATAGTCATTTCCGCAAGCGGTCATAGTAGAGCTATCTTGAGCCAATGTAAGTGCAGCTACACCCTCTCTATCATTCATTGGTCTCAATCGAACTATCATTTCTGCAGCTAGATGTTGAGCGTCTGCAGCTGAGCCACCATTACCGCATAAAAGAATCTTGCCACCATCAATAATGGAAGAAACAATTTGATTGCTCATATTAACTATCGATTTTAAACTACCACGATCTATACATTTCTTCTTAACTTCAATTGATTCTAAAAAAATTCTTTCAATTTTTTGGATATTTTCTTTCATACACCTCTTCCCTATATTGGTAATATTTCTTAATTTACTCACTACCAAATAAATCCCTCGTATAGACCTTCTCCCTAACGTCGTTAAGCTTATCCACCATTCTATTAGCCACAATCACATCACTTGTTTGTTTGAATACTTCTAAGCTATCAATTACCTTTGAGTGGAAGAACTCATTCTCACCCTGCTCACTAAGAACAGGCTCATAAATAACCACTTCAATGCCTTTAGTCTTAATACGCTTCATGATACCTTGAATGCTTGATGCTCTAAAGTTATCACTTCCTGACTTCATGATAAGCCTATGAATACCAACAGTGCCTGTTGGCAATATTGAATTTTTAATGTTTAATTTTGAATTATTGGTTAGCTTCTTTATGATTTGATCAGCGATAAAATCTTTTCTAGTGGTATTGGCATCCACAATAGCACTGATTAAAGCATTAGGCACATCTTGTAGTGGTCCGTTAATCTTGGACACATTTCAAGCCACTTTTTCCAATTCAGCCATCTTTTGAGCGGGTGTCATATACCCGATCGCTGAATGAATCCTTTTGTAGTTATAAAAGTAAATATAACTCTCTACATTTTGCACTACCTCAAAATGATTTGCAAAACTTTGGTGATTTAATCTCTCAGCCTTAAGGCTTCTAAAGAAGCGCTCCATTACTGCATTATCCCAGCAATTGCCTTTTCTGCTCATACTTTGGGTAATGCTATTTTTACTGCAATAATCAATAAAAGCCTTAGATGAGTATTGCGTCCCTTGATCTGAATGGAACATCAAATTATCAGTGTTTGGATTGTATCGATCAATAGCATTATCCATTGCATCCTTCGCTAATTGGGTATTGGGCTGTTTAGATAA
>Ga0257119_1001203_pt1 | contig 18972 bp, 16 predicted proteins | sample SI112_200mmetaG_FD_190179 | JGI IMG/M metagenome (GOLD analysis project Ga0257119, IMG submission 190179) | Marine microbial communities from Saanich Inlet, British Columbia, Canada - SI112_200m | ecosystem: Environmental > Aquatic > Marine > Inlet | place: Canada: British Columbia | collected... | reverse complement strand
AATGGCACTGTTCTGCCATTGGTGTCCACACCAAGCACATCAGCAATGGCCTTGAGCATGCCGTTGCGCTGCAAGCCGCCATAATGGACAAGAGAAGGCTTGTAACAATTGACATCCAGCCGGGATAAAACATAATGGATCAATGTGGACTTTCCTGCGCCTGAAGGTCCGGACAGGGCAAAACTTTTCCCTGTTGAGATCAAAGACAGGGCCGTTTTAAAAAACCGCTTGTCCTGCTCTCCCAGATAAGGCTGTTTTAATCGGTATGTATCTGCAAACGGATGGTATTTATAATTAAAAAATTCTGCCGGGGATTCTCCATGGTTCAACATAATATTATCTCCTATTGGTTCGGATGTTCAAATCTTCTTGCATTAGCACCAGGGTCAAGAATACGTGCTTTTTTCATTTCATTTCCATAATAGATACAGGTTCTGTCCCAGGGCATATAATAAATGGTCACCCGGGAACCTGGCAGGCATCCAGGGACTTCATATCTGATTTTTTTAAAGTGAATGGTGCAATCATTGTAGACCCTGCAGCGCTTTTCCATCCTGAACAGAGCATCAATATCAATTGTTGGGGGCAGTGCCCGGCAAACATTTTCAACCTGCAGCCTTTTTTGTAAAGGAGAACACTTCAAAGATGAGTGAAGGGTTTCATGGTACTGGCTAACCCATATATTAAAAGCATTGTTGACCTGGTTAACAGTTTTAAACCTGTCACAAAGGAACTGATCCCTGACTGTCCTGAAAAATCTCTCTACCTTGCCGCGGCCCTGGGGGACAAATGGGGGAGTATGTACCAGATCAATCCCATTCCTGGCACAAAGTATTTTCAGGTGCCGGCTGACATAAGCTGAGCCGTTATCGGTATAAAATCGTTGTGGGATTCCAAATCTTCTGACCGCCCCCATGAGATCATAAATTAAAGGCTCAACAGACTCGGTAAGATAAAATCCACCATGAACAATATAACGGCTACTGTCGTCCAGGATGACGTGGAGATAAGTCTTGTACTTTTTCTTGCCGTCGAACAATTTGGGGCCATGAAGAAAATCAGCTATCCATAATTGACCAAAATGATCAAATGCAAAAGGTCTTACATTCTGTTTCGGATGTATATGGGGATCTCTTTGCAGATTATGGGCTTTTACAAATCTGTAAAGAGCAGACCTGCTGGGTTTTCTGCCATTCCATGTGCCGGTTTTAGCCAGTTCTTTGATCATTCTGGCAGTGGTCCATCTTGGATGTTCCTCACGCATGGCAGCCATTGCAACCCTTATGGCATCGGGTATTTGGTCTTTGCCTTTATCAGATCTTGTTTTGCCTTTGAGACCCGGCAGACCGCAACGAAGATAACGGTACAACCATTTCCTAAGGGTTTCAGCACTCAAGCTGATATGGGACCCGTTCGGATGAACGTACTTCTGCCAGGATGCCTGGTCAAGCAATTCGCCTGCTGGAAGGCTATTGGCATCGCGGTGCAAAAGTGGGCTGATAATCCCGTAACGCCATAAGGCCAGTTCAAATTTTTCGTCATTTTGTTCACTCACTTAAACCTCCTGTTTTTAAAAGTTGACTTCCTGGAGGCTTGCTTAACAAACTGACTGATTTTATAGAATATACGTTTTGTGTTGGTGCTTTTTCATTTAAATCTTTTCGGATAAAAAGCCCAGGAAAAATCCCGGGAAAAAGATGTCCACTGCCTGCCTTGAAACAGAGAAGGGAAGGCGTTGCCATATTCCTGTGCAAGCCATCTGCGGATACATAAAGCTTTGCTAACCCACCGTTGTATTCGAGGCCAATTGCTGCCGGTGTAACGGGCAATGCCGGCAATACTCTTTCCATTTTCATACATTTTCAAAATATGAATCAGCATGTACAAAGATGCTCTGATGATTGGTAAAAAGGCATGGGGCAGAATTGAAAAGGTTTTGCATGGACATAAATCATTATTACACCGGTATCTCTGGATATTTATCAAGCTGTCATCGAATGAATATCGGCTGTAAAAACCCCATTTTACAAAACTATGGCGGTTCCCGCAGTGGGTGCAGAAAACTAAAAAATCAGAATTTTCTCTTGTGATTTTCGACAAAACGGTCAATATAGAACTCCAGGGGTGGGACATGTGTTGTTTCTCCTCTTTTTGAAATTGGTCTTTCAATGAGGGTATAACACATGTCCCCCCCTCTTATCCCCCCCAAAAGGGGGGAGGAGGATAAAAGGCATAGGGCGGTTCCCGCTATCTATGAAAAAATCTCTGTTTTAATCTTAAAATAAAACACCTGAAAAATTTCGCTTAGGCAAACATGCGTGGGATTTTATGCTGGATTTTGGGGATATTAAAGAGACTCTCTACACTTGTCCATCCAGGTGGTCGAGGGTAGCGGCTACTTTCTTGGTGAGGGAGATGCCAAAATCCCTGCTGAAAAGGGGGATATCCTGATTTCTGAGATCCGGGAACCCCATGGAGTGAAAGCTGAGACAAATATGCGTATCGTCGTAACAATTGCACCGCCGATTTGACAATCGGAAGCAGTAGCTAAAGAAAAGGCCATGGGATTTGCTGAGAAAGTAACCTTATTTGCTTTTAATGGTTTTTATCGTTCTTGTTACCCCATAATAAATTAAAACTAAGCCTACAATGCAATTTAAAATTTGTATTATCATGTTTGGAATACTTGATTTGAATAAAGACAGTATCATCATGGTAAAAGACAAAAAAAGAAATGTAGATGCCCCGGCACCCATTCCAAATATAAATAATTGTTTCTTTATATAATTTTTTTCAATTGCTTTTGCAGAAAATATGCTGCTCCAGAACACCAGGGTCAAAGGGCTTGAAATTGTAAGTATAAAACAGCTTGTAAAACTTTTAGCCGGTGTCCATACAATCGAGCCAATTTGATCGACGTTATTAATAAATATAAAACCTTTATAAAAAATCATCAAACCAAATAGCATCAGTATTATCGAGCTGAGTATTCCAAAGATGGTTTTAATTTTATCTTCCTGAAGTAATGTACCTATACCGATTAGAGATAAGACGATAAAGATATAATCAGCCAATGTAACTGCGAGAATTGCAAATAGACTGTTTATGAAATTGCTACCAGCTGTAATTCCAAGAATATAAAAAAACACCGGTCCCAGTGCTAATTGGAGGAATAAACCGGTTAACATACCATCTATCAATGGCTTCATTAGATACCTCATAATAATTTTTATTTTATGGCTTATATCGAAAGATTAATTGCCATTTCCTTTTTCTGTCTTCAAAATTTGAATACCTCTTTGTGTTATAAATATGTTATATGATCTAATAAATGGAGTGAATGACTTTTTTAAGTTTAATAAGAGGATTTAATTAATAATTTAGGAAAATTTAAATGATGAACGCTAAATTTGAAAGTTCGATTGATGAAATAGGGATGAAAATCATACAAGAACTTCAGATGAATGCAAGATCGACCTATAGTGAAATAGGCAAACGGGTAGGTTTGTCATCACCTGCTGTTGCAGAACGAATATATAAAATGGAAGCATCAGGAATAATTAATGGGTATCACGCCAATATAAATCCAAATATTTTTGGGCACAATATTATGGCTTTCATTACTTTAACAACTCATACAGAGAAATATCAAAAAATTTATTCTTTTGCTGAAAATCATAAAGAAATAATCGAATGCCATCATGTAAGTGGCAATGCGTCTTTTATAATGAAAGTTGTATCAGGTTCCATATCACACTTGGAAAGCATGGTTGAAAAATTGAGCAGGTTTGGTGAGACTAAAAGCTCAATCGTACTGTCTTCGCCCATACAAAAAGCGATGATGGAATCCATTTAATCAGGGATGGAACTATTTTTAAAAAAAAGGCGATTGTATAATCAAGGTTTAAATTTTTTATTAACCAAACAATTTTAGTAATTATTCAGCTCTTACGCTTGAACCCGCCCTGTCTGATGGATATTTGTTTCGATGCTAAACGCTTAACCTCCTGCAAATATCCATCAGACAGGGCTTTGGGGATATTTTTTTTAACGGGCTGAACAATTACCAATTTTATTTGTTATTTATACCCGGGTCATAAAATTATGGGCAATATAATTGTCAATTGAATACCGTGATATTAAAGAGAATCATACCCTTCTTTTTTTAAAAGTGCCTCATACCAGATGGCAAATTCAAACATCCCCTTTATTTTTTCATCATCATTGATGATTCCAAAGCACATCTCTAATGCTCCCTGGGCATAGGTATTGGAGTATTCATCATGATCTGTCTGGGTTAAAAATTCCCGGATTAACACCTGGCTTGTGCGTTTGGTTTTATCTTTTCTGATATCAATGGGATCTTTGGGTTCGGCGAAAGGATTCCAGTCTTCATAGCCTTTTTTAAGAATCTGCTTCTGGCCTCTTTTGCCCATGGCATCAAAGATGGCTTTTTTCTTTTCTTCAATTTGTTGGGGGGTAAAATTATCCATCTTTTTTGACTCCAAGGTAGTCTTCATTAAATTGTGTAACCAATGCCATTGAAACAGGAATCAACATTTCATGCATTTTAATATTACTGGATTTTATATCCACTACCAATTGGGCGGAAAGAAGCTGGAGCTGGGTATAAATTTTATCCATATTCAGTGTTGGATAGGGCTGTCCCTGTATAAAATTTGTCCTGCCGCAGATATGGCTTACACCGGCTGTGGAAGTAGGAATTCCATAAACCCTGCAGGTAATGGGCCGGTTCTCATACATGACGCAAAGGTTGTCCTCCCCTAAAAGCGGGCATCTGACCCTTTCCTGGGACATTTTACCGACAATTTCCAGTTCCTTGGAGCCTTTTTTAATTTCCTTGAATGCTTCTCTTTTCATCTTTGTAAGAACCCGGTCTGTTTTACCGGCAATTTCAATTAGATCATTTTTTTCTTTGCCAATAAAATTTTTTAAAAATTTATCTTTTAAATAAAGAGCTTCTATGAGGGTAAGATCAAAAATCGCGTAGCAGCAGTCACTGCATTTTTCCCTGCAGAATACTTCTTTTGGATAATCTTTTTTTACACGTTCAAAAACGGCATCCACAACTTGAACCAATGCTTCATATTTAACAAAGTGTTCTTTTAAATTCATAAGGTTTATCCTTTATTTGATACGGATGTGAAAAATAAAAAAAATTTCTAAGTTTTCAGACCCGTATTATTTGCCAATGCAAAAATTATTAAAAATATTGTCCAATATATCCAAAGAGGCTGTTTCTCCTGTAATTGTTCCAAGAGAATCAATACTGTTTTTTAGATCAATTGCCATTGTTTCTTCTTCAAGTGGTCCGGTTAAGGCTTCTTTCACGGCTGCAAGACTTTCAACAGTCTGTTCCAGAGCTTTTTTATGCCGTAAATTTGGAATAACCGATGATTTTTCCATGTCAAGACCCGCTATGGTGATCTCTACTATTTTTTGTTTTAATTTTTTAATCCCCAGGTTCAAAAGAGCGGATATTTCAATTTTTGGGAAATGCCGGTATTTTTTTGACGGTTCAGGCAAAGGGAGGTTTTTGATATCAATTTTATTAATCACAAAAATAATTTTTTTGCCTGCTTGATTTTTTAAGGAAACTATTTTTTCAAGTTCTTTGTCTGAAAATCGAGTTCCCGGCTCTTTCATGAACAGCACAAGATCAGATGCTGTAATATGATCCATGGCTTTTTCAATCCCAATGATTTCCACAAGATCATCCGTGCGGTGAATTCCTGCAGTATCCGTTATAACAAATGGTATACCGTTGATATTTAGCCCTTCTTCAATGGGATCTCTTGTGGTTCCGGGAGTTGCGGTTACAATAGACCGGTCCTGTTCAATGAGCCGGTTCATCAGACTTGATTTCCCTACGTTGGGAGCCCCGCATATGGTAATGCGTATTCCATCTTTTAAGAAACAGGCATCTTCATGCTGCTGGATAAAACTCCGGCATTTTTCAAGAACGTCATCAATCATTTCAATGTGTTTTTGCGATGGTTCAAAAAGGGCAACATCATCTGGAAAATCAATATTTGCTTCTAGAAGAGACAAAAAATGAATAAGGTTTTCTCTTAATTCCTGGATCTGGTTTTTTAAAATTCCAAGATTCTGAGAGGAGGCAAATTTCAGAGTTTTTGCTGATTTAGCATTGATAATATCAGCCACAGCTTCTGCCTGAGTCAGATCAATCCTCTGGTTTAAAAAGGCCCGTTTTGTAAATTCTCCAGGTTCGGAAAGCCTTGCACCCTGCGAGAGGATTTCATTAAGAAGGGTTCTTAATACAATGGTTCCTGAATGGGCCTGGATTTCCACAACATCCTCTGCCGTATACGAGGAAGGCCCTTGCATTGGAATCAGTAAAACCTCATCCAGAATATCTTTGCTTTTGGTATCAAAAATATATCCGTGATAAACTCTGTGGGAGTCAAATTTTATATGTCCGCAAGGCTTATTTTTCTTTTTTGAAAAAATTTTTGAGGCAATATCAAAAGCTTTTGGACCGGAAATACGTATGACACCAATACCGCCGCTTCCATAGGGGGTTGCTATTGCGGCAATTGTATCAGTCATGGTATTTTATTTTTTTGCACGTCTTTTCCCCCTAAAGGAGTTTTTCTTTTTAGGGAAAATTACAAGTCGTCTATAGTATCCATCACCCATGCTCTGGGTTCTGACCAGGTTATCATCTTTTAAAGCCAGATGCACAATCCGTCTGTCCTGGGCACTCATCTGGTTGATGGTTGCAGGACGCCCGGTTTTTTTGGCCTTGTCCGCCATTTTATAGGCCAGGTGTTTAAGATTGGATTTACGTGTTTCCATATATCCTTCGATATCCACCTTGACCCTGACTCTGGCTTCACTTTTCCGGTTGATGATTTTGTCTGTTAAAAATTGTAAGGCATCAAGAGTCTGTCCCTTTCTACCAATCAAAATACCGGAATTTCCGCCTTCAATACTTAAGGTCAGCCTATCAGCTTCAGTGCCGGAAGTTATCTTGGCATCGTCGGTGATCAGGTCTGCCATTTTTTGTAATGCTTCGATGCCAAGAGAAATAGCCTCTTTGGATACATCTACCGCTTCTGGTTCTTCAAAGGGTTTTACTTTTTTTTCGGGTTTTACTTCGGGTTTTCGAGTGTCTTCAAGTCTTGTTTCTTCGCCAAAGGCCTCATCAACAATAGATCTTATTCCTTCCAGCTCTTTTTCGGCCTGGGTTTCGATATCAGGAAGTGCAACCCTTATTCTGGCGTCTTTTCTGCCGACAATTCCAAAAATCCCTGAAGTTCCTTCGGAAATCACATCATATTTTAATTCATTTTTAGAAAGCGTTAATTTTTTACAGGCATTTTTAATAGCGGTATCTATATCTTTACCGCTGAATTCCTGAGTCTGTGGCATATTACCTCCTGCTTACGAAAGTTTCTTTTGAATATAATACTGCTGTCCCATGGATATGATATTGTTCACAAACATATACAGAACTAATCCTGCCGGGAAATTGATAAAAATTACGGTCATAAATATAGGCATTAACATCATCATTTTGGCCTGCATGGGATCGCCTGCCGTGGGGCTCATTTTTTGTTGTAAGAAAAAGGAAGCTCCCATTATCAATGTCAGCATAGGAATGCCATATGGTTCCTGCATCATTGGAATTGAAAAATTAAAATTAAAGAGCCTGTCCGGTGCTGCCAGGTCTGATATCCATCCAACAAAGGGTGCGTGTCTTAATTCAATGGCCTGGTAGAGCATCCTGTAAAGCGCAAAGAAAATTGGCATTTGAACCAGCATGGGCAGACATCCGCTTGCCGGATTGACCTTATAGGTCTTGTAAAGACCCATAATTTCCTGATTCATTTTCTGTTTGTCACCTTTATATTTTTCTCGAATCTCCATCATCAATGGTTGAACTTTTTTCATTTCGTTCATTGATTTGTAACTCTTTGTTCCCAGGGGCCAGAAAATCAATTTAATGAGAATTGTTAAAAGGATAATAGCCACGCCATAGTTTGGAATCACGCTATAAATCATGTTCATGGTGATCAAAAGCGGTTTGGCAATTATATTAAAAAATCCTAAATTAATTGCATCTTTAAGGCTGTTGTCATAGTTGCCCAATATCTTAAGGCTTTTAGGGCCCATATAAAAGGTAAAGGAATATCCCCCCTGTTGACCCGGGTCCAGCCGATCCATTTTCTGGATATAATTATTGGTGACCATGTCATTGGCATGGGCAAGCTTAACTCTTGCATCAATAGTATTCTCGCCATCAATTTTTTTGGGCATGACGGCCGTCATAAAATATCGTTCCGAATATCCGGACCAATCAATTTTCCCCTGGTAGGTGCTTTGATCATCTAAGTCATCAAGGTCAATGGCTGTGTATTCATCATTAATGAGAACCACTGGTCCTTCAAAGGCAAATCTGGATCTTTTTTTGGTCTCTTCATCAAAGAATCCCGGTGTTGAAATTACAAGAGAATCATTTAAAGGCATGTCGGATCCGTTTTGAAAAACGATATCACAATCAATCATATATGAATCTGCCTTAAAGGTGAAAATCTTTTTCACCACAATTCCATTGGAAGTTCCCAAAATAAATTCAATGGTTTTTTCACCCTCAAACACAGATGTTTCATTGGTATCGATTTTTGCTGTGTAGACTGCATCTTTTAACCCGGGTATGGATTGACCTTCAAGATCAAAAAACAGGGTCCCGGATGTCAGTTGTTCGGGTACCAATTGTTTTAAAGGAGAGTCTTTTTTGTTTGTTGCCTTAAAATTTTTCAATTTAAGACTTCTTACTGCAGCACCATATTCAGAAATGGCAATATCATAAAATGGGGTTGATACTAAAATAGTCCGATAATTTTTTTTCTTGAGTTCCACCTTTTGAGGTAAAACATTTGATTCAGCCTTATACTCGGAAACATTTGTGTTTTTTTTCTGAGTCTGCTGCTGGTCTGTAGACTGGTCTTGAACTTGTTGGGGAAGATTATTCGGCACCGGCGGCTTTACAAAAAATGTCTGATATCCCACAAGGACTACCACTGAAAGCACGACAGCTAATAATAATCGTTTTTGTTCATCCATTCTCTCTCCTAAACCTAAAAGTTGTAATGGCACTTTACTTTAATTAGAAGGGAAAAACAGTGTACGTCTGGATAAATTATGGAGCAATTATGGAACTGGGTCAAATCCTCCTGCATGGAATGGATGACAACGCGCAACTCTTTTTACGGCAAGAGCTGTACCTTTAAAGCTACCGTATTTTTCAACCGCCTCAAGGGCATATGCCGAACAGGTCGGGTGGTAACGGCAATTTTGTCCTGTTAAAGGTGATATAAAATATTGATAAAATTTAATAAATAGGAATAATAGCTTTTTCATTTATTTATACTAATTAAGGCTATTTTTGTAAAAAGTTTATCAAGCTTCTCTATAATCTGCCTGTTGGATAGCGTAGTCAGACCTCTCTTTGCAATGATATTCATATCATTTGGCCCTGAAATATTCTCTTTTCTGTGTCTGAAATATTCTCTAATAATTCTTTTTATCCTGTTACGCTCTACTGCATTTCCCACTTTTTTTGATACGGTAATGCCAATTCGATTGTTTTGAGCTGTTCCTTTAAGCACAATTGCTAAAAAGCAGTCTGTATGTGCTTTTTCCCCTTGTTTCGAAAGCGTTAAAAATTGAGCTCTTTTTAAGAGTCTTACTTTTTTTGGAAAACAAAAGTTACTCAATAAATCCCTTTAATTAAACGGTAAGTTTTTTTCTTCCTTTTGCTCTTCTGGCGTTAATAATACGCCTTCCACCGGTAGTGGACATTCTTTTAAGAAATCCATGTTTTCTGGTTCTTTTCCGGTTACTTGGTTGAAATGTTCGTTTCATAACTTAACAATCCTTAACTTAAATTTACTTTATTAAAACGTTATATGCTGCAAACCATAATAAACAGAGTACTTTAATGCTTTTTTAAAAAAATGTCAAGAATGAAAAAAACACATGAATATGTTTGGCTTTGCTTTGCCCGTATGTATCCAGGGGCATTAGTCTGGGGTCAGGCTTGCATAGTTGCGTTTATTGAACGATAAACGCAACTATGCAAGCCTGACCCCATTTATTTTACCAGTGATTCAAATATGTGATATTCTTCTATATGGTAATGAGGCTCTGGATAAATTGCGATTGGTTTTGAAAATTGTTTTTCAAGGGAGGAAATCAGGTGTTTTTCCCTTCCATGGAGCAATTGGGCGATTTCAGGATGCACTTTTACCGTGAATTTATTGCCCATCATGTCCCCGGCCTCACTGACAAGGTCTCTGTAAATTTTGTGGCAAATGGATTTTCCTGACATAAGATGTCCGTCTCCATTACAATAGAAACAAGGTTTACAAAGGGTTCGGGTCAGGTTCCGCCGGATTCTTTTGCGGGTCATCTGAACAAGGCCAAGCTCCGTGAGAGGCAGGACATTGGTCTGGCTTTTGTCTTTTTTCATGGCATCATTCATATGGGACATGACCTTTGCTTTGTGCTGCTCTTTTTTCATGTCGATAAAGTCAATAATGATAATACCGCCGATATTCCGAAGCCTTATCTGGTAGGCAATCTCTTTGACAGCCTCAAGATTTGTTTTAAGAACGGTTTCATCGAAATTGTGTTTTCCAACATACCTGCCCGTATTCACATCTATGGCAGCGAGAGCTTCAGTCTGCTCGATTACAATATAGCCACCTGATTTGAGCCATACTTTTTTTTTTAATGCCCTTGCCACATCCCCTTCAATGTTAAAGGCATCAAAAATAGATTCTCTTCCCTGGTAAAGTTCTACTGATAAGTTCACATCCGGCATCAGTTTTTTTAAAAAATTTTGAACATGTGCATATTCTTCTTTAGAATCGATAATCAGCTTATCCGCTTCATCGGCAAGAAGATCCCTAACCGCACGAAAGGTTATCGTAAGCTCTTTATAAACAAGGGATGTGGCAGATGCAGTTTTATTTTTTTTTAAAATATCTTCCCATGTTTTGGTTAAAAAATTTACTTCTTTTTTAATGGTTTCCTTATCAATCCCCTGGGCCTGGGTTCTGAGTATATATCCGAAATTATTTTTTCGGATAGACAATAAAAGGTCTTTTAACCGTGTTCTTTCTGTTTCATTTCCAATTTTTTTTGAGATTCCGATGTGATCAACTGTGGGTAACAATACCATATATCGACCCGGCAGGGAGATATGGGTCGTAACCCGGGGGCCTTTAGAGCCAATTGATGATTTTGCTACCTGGACCATTATTTCCTGGCCCTCGGTCAGCAAATCCTCAATACTGCAATCCGAGTTTAAAGAAGTTTTCCAGGAGTTATGATTGGCTTCCATATCCGTTGTTTCAATAGCACGGCCATTAGATTCAGAATCTCCCTCCACATCATTGTCCTGCTCAAATTTCTGATACATAGTATAGCTGGCAGTGTCCAAGACATCATCCACATAAATAAAGGCTGCCTGGTCAAACCCGATATCCACGAATGCTGCCTGCATTCCTGGAAGGACCCTCTGCACCCGGCCTTTATAAATGTTTCCGGCAATGGAGGTTTCATCTTCCCTTTCAATGAAAACTTCAACAATGGTTCCGTTTTCAAGAAGCGCCACGCGCGTTTCATGGGGAGCAGAATTTACAACAAGTTCTTTTAACATAGGGTTGTCCTTATTTTTACTTGTGACCTTCAGGTTACGTGTGACCTTTAGGGTTGCGTGTGACCTTTAACCTGAAGGTCACACGCAGGTTATCTTTTTTATTCTTATCTTTTTTATGACATCGTCATCTATTTTAAAATATTTTGTCAAAATCTCTGCGGGTCTCACATTCCGTTCATTATATTTTTTTAAAACCATCTCAATAGTTTGTAAATCAATAAAGGAAATTTTTTCTACTGATTTGCGCAGATCGGTTTTTCTTATTTTATTTTTTTTGCTTAAGTCCTGGACAATAAATTCGGATAAATTTAAAAAGGCGGTCACTTTTTCTTTTTCAACACAAAAATCAGAAAATTTAATGATATATGAAGATGTATCATTATTTATTTTCTTTTGCCGGTTAAAGGATTTACATCCAGTGATGCAAATGCCTTTAGGAAGTGTTTTGTTTAATTTGTCAATAATTGTATTGGGTGCAATATCTTTTTCAAGGTAAATAAAAAGAATTTCTTCTTCACTTTCCATCCCAACGGGCAAGGCATTTTCAAAGGAAAGCCGCATGGAAGGATTAAATCCTTGTGAATATTTGGCAGTCAACCCAACCCTTTTCACTGCTCGTTGAAAAATGGTGGAAAGTTCAAGGTGTCCGAAAAACCTTGCTTTACCAAGTTTTGAAAAGGTCATCTCAAACTTTTTAAAGGCATCATCGGGCATTCTTTCAGGAACTATGTCATGGATGGTATCTGATTTTTCAGCGGTTTTCAGAGTCTCATACAGTACGGGTTTTATTATTTTAAAATCACAGACACCACATCCTGTGCAGTCATTTTCCCTGCAGTCAGGTGTTAGGGACTCTTTTTTGGCTTTTTGAAATTCTTTTTTTAAAAAACCGGGTAATACCCCTGAATCAATTACATCCCAGGGAAGGGGTTCGTCTTCATCCCGCTCACGAGACGTATAAAACAAAGGATCAATTCCTGTTTCTTCAAAAGCCTTTTGCCATAATGAAAAATCAAACTTATCATTCCAGCCGTCCATGCGGCATCCTTGTTCAAAAGCCTCAACCAGAAGCTTTGATAATTTTCTGTCACCCCTGGCCCAAACCCCTTCAACCATACTCATTTCAGGATTTTGCCATTTGAGATTGATCCTGCGGTGATTTAAATTGTCTTTTAAATATTGTAGTTTTTCCTTTGTTTGCTCAAGAGAGATCTGTGCGCATCTCTGAAAAGGGGTATGGGCTTTGGGAATAAAAGAGTTTGCACTGACGTTAATGGTTGCTTTACCTTTGGCATAGGCTGATGCAAGTTTTTTGGAAAGAGTGCAGATGGCTTCTATATCCTCTGATGTTTCAAAGGGAAGTCCCATCATAAAATAGAGTTTAATATTTTTCCAGCCAAGGTTGAATGCATTTTCAACCGTTTTTGTAATACTTTCTTCGGTGAGGTTTTTATTGACGATATCTCTTAACCTTTGAGATCCTGCCTCCGGTGCAATGGTAAATCCGGTTTTTCTGACCCTTTTGATAATATTCATCAGTTCCGGGGTCAATTTTTCCGCTCTTATGGAAGGAAGAGATATGGCATTACAATATCCCTGGTTCAGGTCAAGAAGCCGTTCCATTAATTGAGGCAGGTTTGAATAATCTCCAGTGCTAAGGGATAAAAGAGAGATGTCGGAATGCCCTGTTGCTTTTAAAGAGGCTTGTGCAATTGTAATCAGATCTTCCAATGATCTTTCCCTGACCGGTCTGTATATCATTCCGGCTTGGCAAAACCGGCATCCCCTTGAACACCCCCGGGCAATCTCCAGCCGCAGTCTGTCATGGACGGGTTTGCCAAAGGGAAGAATGGGAGAGGTTGGAAAATTGTTTTGTGTAAGCGTTTGCAAAAAAGCTCTTTTAACTGTTTTATAATCGTCAAATACAGGTGATAGTGTTTGAATGCCTGCTGCGTTATAAATCGGTTCAAAAAATGAAGGAATATAAACCCCGTCTATTTTTGATAAAAGTTTGAGCAGCGTCTTTTTTTGACCGTCTCCCTGCTGCTTGAATTCAATGACCTGGTTTGAAATTTGAACGGCCGTGTCTTCACCATCTCCGATAACAAAGGCATCAAAAAAGTCAGCCAGGGGTTCAGGGTTGAAAGCACAGGGTCCCCCCCCAATTATCAAGGGAAAGGCGTCTTCTCGTTCCCTTGAATAAAAAGGAATCTTTGACAGGCTTAACATGGCTAAAATATTGGTAAAGTTCAACTCGTAAAGCAGGCTGATGCCTATGATATCAAAGTTTTTTAATTGTCTTTGAGATTCCATGGATAAACAGGGGATTTGTTTTTCCAAAAGATAGGCTTCCATGTCCGGGGCAGGCATGAAAAATCTTTCTGCGGCAATATTTTTCTGGCTGTTTAAAATGGAATAGAGAATCTGCAGCCCAAAATGAGAGGTTCCGATTTCATACAGGTCTGGAAAGACCAGGGCAAAGGTTAGATCCACCTTGTCCAGATCTTTTTTAATTGAATTGATCTCATTGCCCGTATATCGTGTTGGCGTCTGGACCAGTGCAAGGATATCTTGATAATTTTTCTTATGCATGATAATGAAATTCTAAAATATAATCTTTAAATTGTAAGTATAATCAAATTTTTTAATATATTATTTTTTGTGGGATAAAGCAATGCAAAGAACAAAAATCAATGTCGCGTTAACCCTTGAGAAAACCCCTGGTGCAATCCTTATCAAAGGCTGGGTAAGGACCAGACGTAATTCAAAAGAATTTTGTTTCATGGAAATCAATGACGGGTCAGGCCTTAAAAATATTCAAGTCATCGCCAATAATGATCTGAAAAATTATTCAGACATTCAAACCATTACGACAGGCACTTCAATAGCGGTTGCAGGACAGCTTATTGAATCACCGGGAAAAGGTCAAAAATGGGAAATACAGGCATCTGAAATCCAAATTATAAATATGGCCCCGGAATCCTATCCGCTTCAGAAAAAGAGACACTCAGATGAATTTTTAAGAACAATTGCCCACTTAAGACCCAGGACAAACAAGTATGGCGCTGTCTTTCGGCTCAGATCAGAGATGGCTTTTGCCATTCATAAATTTTATAAGGAAAAAGGGTTCAGGTATCTGACAGCTCCCTTGATTACCGGGTCTGATGCTGAAGGTGCAGGTGAAATGTTCAGGGTGACAAATCTTGATCCTGAGAAAGTGAAAAAACAAGGGAAAATGGATTTTAAAGAAGATTTTTTTGGCCAGGAATCAAACCTGACAGTTTCAGGCCAGTTGTCTGCTGAAATGTTTGCTCTGTCGCTAGGGGATGTTTATACTTTCGGCCCGACATTCAGAGCGGAAAATTCCAATACCAGCCGCCATGTGGCAGAGTTCTGGATGCTGGAACCGGAAATGGCATTTTGTGACTTAAAAGAAAACATGGATCATGGTGAGGAACTAGTTAAATATCTAACCCAGCATGCCATAAATAAATGTGGCGAGGATATGAATCTTTTCACAAGTTTTGTAGATAAATCATTGCCCAAACTTTTTGATACAATTTTGAACACGGAATTTGGCAGGATTACATATACCCAGGCAATTGAAATATTGTTGAAATCTAAACAGAGGTTTGAGTTTCCAGTTGAATATGGTATAGATCTGCAATCGGAACATGAACGATACCTTGCAGAGGTTTATTTTAAAAAACCTATTTTTCTCACAGATTATCCAAAAGAAATCAAGCCTTTTTATATGCGCATGAATGATGATGGAAAAACCGTTGCCGCAGTTGATCTTCTTGTTCCCAGGATCGGTGAACTCATTGGGGGCAGCCAGAGAGAAGAAAGACTTTTAGTGCTGGAAAAGAGAATGGAAGGGATGAACATGCCAATGGAAGATTATTGGTGGTACCTGGATTCCAGAAAATTTGGTTCCGCACCCCATTCAGGATTTGGCATGGGGTTTGAGAGATTTTTAATGATGATTACAGGGATCAATAATATCAGGGACGTCATTCCATTCCCAAGAACTCCGGGCAGCATTGATTTTTAGCACCCCATATTCGAGTGGGGTCAGGCTTGCATAGTTGCGTTTATTGCTAAATAAACGCAACTATGCAAGCCTGACCCCGCCTATTATTTTAATGATATAATAAAATGCAGGGGATTTATGTTCAAAAATGCTGAATTTAAATATGGGAAAGATATTATTACTATTGAGGTGCCGGATAAGGCAGACTCTTTACGCATAAGAGAACCCGACTTTCATATCATCCGGGAAAATTTTGCAGATGATTTTTCTTTGTGTCTGACTAAAAATCTGTCTGCCGGTAAGGCTGTTTCCATTGTGGTGGCCGACAAAACCCGACTTTGTGATTATAAGACTTACCTGCCATGGGTTTTAGATATCCTCCTTCAAAAAGGCATCCAAACCAGGCAAATTCAAATTTTTATTGCCTATGGCACCCATGCAGGACAGAGCGATAAAGAATGCTTGAACGCCTATGGAGATAGTTATCAAAAATACAAATTTATTCATCATGACTGCAATGATAAAAGCCTTTTCACATATCTTGGTAAAACGGATTGCGGCACAATGGTTCATGTTCGAAAAGACATTCTTGAAAGTGATCTGATCATTACTTTTGGTGCACTTTCCCATCACTATTTTGCCGGATATGGGGGGGGTAGAAAATTGCTGTTCCCTGGTTTGGGGTATAAAACTGATATCTATAAAAACCATGCGCTTTTCCTTGATAAAGATATAAAAAAATTAAATCCTGGTTGTCGACCTGGAAACTTTGAAAATAATCTTTTGGCCGAGGATTTAAAACAGATTGATGATATGATTGAGATACAAAGGGTTTCAATTCATGGTATTCTTGACTCAAAAGGGCAGGTGTGTCAGCTCATTGTCGGAAATACTTACAATGACTTTTTAAGGGCATGCAAACACCTTGATCCTTTTTATAAGGCCAATACAAAAAAACAATATGATCTGGTCATTGCCTCCTGCGGAGGATTTCCCAAAGACATTAATTTTATCCAGGTACACAAGGCCATCAATAATGCAGCCATGTTTGTAAAGGATAAAGGCAGCCTTATCGTCCTGGCTGAGTGCAGGGATGGTATTGGATCTGATACCTTTATGGAGTATTTTAAATATCAGGATTTTAATTTGGTCTTTGATATTTTAAAGACGGATTATAAAGGCAACGGCGGTACTGCATTATCTATGATGGCCAAAACAGGCCGGATAAATATCTTTCTAAAAACGACTCTGGATGATAAAATTTGTCACAAAATCGGAGTAACAAAAATCGATATAGATATTATACAGCCCCTTATTAAGGGATTTAAAAAGGAAATAGCCTGTATTGAAAATGCAAGTTTATTGATAAGATAAATTCATAGTTGTACGAAATGGAATCAGAAATATAAATCACCAGAAATTAAAAATACCAGAAATTAAAATCACCAGAAATAAAAAATAAAGGATAGCACAATATTATGATTACCCTACTTGATTACGGGGCCGGCAATGTTCGAAGTGTGGTTAATGCCATTGAAAAACTGGGTGGAAAAATAAAAATAGTTAATAAACCCACTGATATTTTAAATGCAGAGAAATTGTTATTTCCCGGCGTTGGTAATTATGAAAACATGATTAAGATTCTCCACGAAAAAAATTATATAAATCCATTACAAGAATATCTTAAGGCTGATCGCCCTTTTTTTGGCATTTGTCTTGGCATGCAGGCTCTTTTTGAGGGCAGTGAAGAAGATTTTTCAGGCAATGAAAGCCTGGGGGTTTTCAAGGGCCGGGTCAAACGGTTCAAAACCAGACTTGCAGTTCCCCATATTGGCTGGAACGGGGTAAACCTGAAAAAGGATTCACCTGTTTTCAATGGTGTGATCCCGGATACAAAATTTTATTTTGTCCACTCCTATCATATTGTACCCGTGGATGCTTCTGTTGTGTTAACCACTACACAATATGATTATGAATTTGTGAGCAGTGTTCAAAAAGGTAATATTATTGGTACACAGTTTCATCCGGAAAAAAGCGGAAACAACGGAATTAAATTGCTTGAAAATTTTATTTATCAAAAGGATCTGAAATCAAGACAAAAAGCTGATATCAAAGGAAAAGGACTTTCAAAAAGGATTATAGCCTGCCTGGATGTCAGGGCGAATGATAATGGTGATCTTGTAGTGACCAAAGGCGATCAGTATGATGTAAGAGAAAAAGGTGATGTCAGGAATATGGGTAAACCTGTAGAGCTTGCCACGCGATATTACAAAGAGGGTGCCGATGAGATCACTTTTTTAAATATCACTGGGTTCAGGGATTTTCCTTTAAAAGACATGCCAATGATAGACGTCCTTGAAAAAACCAGTAAAAACGTTTTTGTGCCGCTGACCATTGGTGGCGGAATTAGGGATTATACAGATAATAAGGGTAAAAAATATACAGCACTTGATGTTGCTGCCCAGTATTTCAGGTCTGGGGCTGACAAAATATCCATTGGCAGTGATGCTGTATATATTGCAGAAGAATATCTTAAAACAGGTAAAAAATCAGGGAAAACATCTATTGAACAAATTTCCAGGGTTTATGGCAACCAGGCAGTTGTGATTTCCATTGATCCCAAAAGGGTCTATGTCAATTCGCCCGGGGACGCAAAAAATCACCACGTGATAAAAACAAGCTTTTTGGGCCCAGAAAATGAAGCCTATTGCTGGTATCAGTGCACCGTCCAGGGAGGTAGAACAAAAAGAGACCTGGATGCTGTAGCTTTGGCCCTTGCCTGTCAGGATCTTGGTGCAGGAGAGATTTTGCTCAATTGTATTGATAAAGACGGAACAAACTCAGGATTTGACCTTGAATTGATCACAGCGGTAAAAAATGCTGTTTCCATTCCCGTGATTGCCTCAAGTGGTGCCGGCAGTAAAGAGCATTTTGTCCAGGTTTTTAAAAATACAAATGCAGAAGCAGCTCTGGCTGCCGGTATTTTTCACAGAAAGGAAATTTTGATCCAGGATGTAAAAATTCATCTTGCCCAAAATAATATTGAGGTAAGAGGCTCTTTATAATGGTTTGGTGAACTTATAAATTTCCTTTTAACCCGATGTTTTGGGCAACGGGCTGCATTCCCAATATGACTTGTGTGATCAATTCAGAAAGATCCATGTCCAGGAATTCGGCACCATTCAGGATTACCTGTCTGTCAACTCCTGCTGCAAACCTTTTGTCC
>Ga0257119_1001190_pt1 | contig 19112 bp, 17 predicted proteins | sample SI112_200mmetaG_FD_190179 | JGI IMG/M metagenome (GOLD analysis project Ga0257119, IMG submission 190179) | Marine microbial communities from Saanich Inlet, British Columbia, Canada - SI112_200m | ecosystem: Environmental > Aquatic > Marine > Inlet | place: Canada: British Columbia | collected... | reverse complement strand
ACTTAAAAGAATGCGAATTTAGATTTAATAATCGCAAGCAAGATATTTATAAAGTTTTGCTTGGAATGTTTAGAAAAGAGTCGCTTAAGTTGTCATGACCCTAAAATTGTATTAATGTACCATTCGGTGAGCAGTCCTCAGGAGCCAGAAGTTGTGGGCTCTTTTCCTATTACTTTTGATCGCTGAGAGCGGTAAAGTGTCAGATTTGTGTACCCCAATTAACGATAATAAGAATTAGATGATAGTGCTTTCTTTACTTTGCCTATGAAACCTAAGTATGGAGCTACAGTCGACAGCTTAATTGAGCCATTAAAAGTAAGAGGTTATAAAGGGATTTTAACTTTTTATAGTGGTTTTTGGGATCAGGATAGTTTTGTTATACCCAGGATTGATGCATGTGTAATGGAAAAAATAATAAGTATTCCTGTTTATACGGATTGTGGCTTAACATGAATTTTAAATCAAAATAATTTTATGATTGATAATAGTTTTTTAACTAAGCCTGTTTTTGGGCTTGATTCAACTTCTAAGTCTGAATTTTTCATAGAACGACTTAGGTTGCTTTCTTTACATCATTATAAAAGCTGTAATAGTTATAAAAAATTGCTCGATGCGATAAATGTTAATCCTGAGGAAATTTCTGATTCCAGCAGTATTCCTTTTTTACCTGTGTCGTTATTTAAACAATACGATTTAATGAGCATAGATTCGGATGATGTTATAAAAACTATGACTTCATCAGGGACGACCGGTCAGCAAGTTTCAAAAATATACCTTGATAGAAATACTGCGTTACTACAAACAAAAGCTCTAACAAAAATACTTGAGTCATTTATTGGTAGCTCTAGGCTACCGATGATAATCATAGATAGTTCTTCTGTGATAAAGGATCGTTCTATGTTTTCTGCTCGAGGTGCTGGCATACTCGGTTTTTCTATTTTTGGGCGTGATAAGGTTTATGCTTTAGACGAGAATATGGAGCTAGACATAGAGGCATTAGAGTTTTTTTTAAAAAAACATATAGGTAAAAAAATACTTTTGTTTGGATTTACTTTTATGATTTGGCAACATTTTTATAAGTTATTGAAAGAAAATGATTATTATATAGATTTGTCAAAGGGGGTTTTAATTCATGGAGGTGGCTGGAAGAAATTAGAAAACCAATCAGTTTCACAAGGGAAATTTAAAGAAGAAATCAAAGCTGTCTGTGGAGTTGAAGAAATATTCGATTATTATGGGATGGTGGAGCAGACCGGCTCAATATATATGGAATGTGAATTTGGACATTTGCATGCGAGCATCTTTAGTGATGTGATAATACGTAGATCAATAGATTTTTCTGTAGCTGAGATTGGAGAAGAGGGAATTATACAAGTCTTGTCCATGATTCCTGAATCATACCCTGGTCACTCTTTATTAACGGAGGATAAAGGTATTTTGCTAGGAGAAGATAACTGTCCATGTCAACGTAAGGGGAAATTTTTTAAAGTTACTGGCCGTATAAAAAATGCAGAAATTAGAGGATGTAGTGATACCTATGCAACCAACTTCAATTAGTATTCAGCTTTTGGCAGGTAATGAGAACTATGATGAGATACCATATCTTAAGCCTTTAGTTCCTTTTGATGACACTGTAATATCATTTTTTGATGAATTGTCTATGATATTGATGAAACATCCTCAAGGGCGTGATTTTCCTGATGTTATAACTTTTGGCTTTTTTATCCGTAAGGCAAATATAAAAAGACAGATGAAATCGTATACATGTTTGAGGTCAAATGTTGGCCGTGGTGTTAGTTTCCATATTGCACCATCAAACGTACCAATTAATTTTGCATTTAGTTTAGCTGTGGGACTTTTGTCTGGAAATGCTTGTATTGTTAGGGTTTCTTCGAAGAGTTTTCCTCAGACTGATATTGTAAGTGATGCTATTTCGAGTGTTCTCGAAAAATCGAAATTCTCAGATTTAAAGAGATATATTTCTATAGTTAGATATCAGCGTAATAATGAAATAAATAATTTTTTTTCTAGTTTGTGTGATATCAGGGTTATTTGGGGGGGCGATAATACAATTTCAGAATTACGAAAATCACCACTTCCACCACGTTCCTTTGACATTACTTTTGCTGACAGGTATTCATTTTGCATAATTAAAGCTGAAGAGTATCTAGATATGCAAAATAAGAAAAAAATAGCTATTGATTTTTATAATGATACGTATTTGTTTGACCAAAATGCTTGTTCTTCACCTCGTCTTATTTATTGGGTTGGAAGTGCCAAGCTAGTTTCACAAGCAAAGGAATTTTTCTGGTCTTTTCTGCATGAAGCGTTGATAGATAAAAAGTACAAACTTCAATCGATGACGGCGATAAATAAATATATAGCGTCATGTCAATCTGCACTGGATTATAATAATGTCGAAATCCCAAAGGTTCTTGATAATCTTATTAGTCGGATTGAACTGAAAAATCTCCCTGCAGATTTGCCTGAGCGTACATGTGGAGGTGGTAGTTATTTTGAATATACTGATGATGAGCCGGATAAATTGTTTGATATTGTATCAAGAAAATTCCAGACACTGACATACATTGGTTATACTAATGCCGAACTCAATAGTTTGTTTATCGGCAAAGGTGCATTAGGAATTGATCGTATTGTACCATGTGGCAAAGCAGCAGAGTTTAGTTTAATTTGGGATGGGTATGATTTGATTAGTCACATGTCAAGAGTAGTATCAATTGATTAGTATAAATTTAAATAATGAGTAATTTGAGAGGTTGTTTTAATGACAAATGAAGAAAAATATAACAAGGCTTTTATTGAAAGTTTTGGCATAGAAAAAGATAAGCTAAATGGACTGAAATATCAGGATGTAATTTCATGGGACAGCATTGGGCATATGCAGTTGATGACTGCACTTGAAGATGAATTTGGAGTAGAACTTGATATTGATGATATAACGGATTTTTCAAGTTATGAAGAAGGAAAAAACATACTCAGCAAGTATGACGTGAATTTAAATGTTTAGGAATGCTATTTATGAATAATGATGATACTTTATCTTTCGATCTCAAAGGTATACAAGAATGCCAACAAAATCGTTATCCGCAATTGTTTGTTGATAGTATTGTTGATGTGATCCCCGGTGTGAGTGCTAGAGGTTTTAAAAACTTCACATATAATGAATGGTTTTTCCCCTCTCATTTTGCGGATGATCCTAACGTACCGGGGCATATTCAGATTGAATGTCTAGTTCAAACATTCATCATGACATTTCTTTGTATGGATTTGTATAGAGGAATGAAAACAAACTTTGTTAGTATTAATAATGCTTATTTTAAGAGAAAAATTATTCCTGGTGAACGACTAGAGATAAGGGCAACATTAGATTCTTTTAAACGAGGAATAGCTAAAGGCTCGGCTGAAAGTTTTGTCGGTGAAGAAATAGCATGTAGTGCAGATTTTCTTATCACTCTACCGGATGTCCTTGAGAATTTTAAACCGAAAAAAAAATGAAGCTTGTTTATTTAATAATGGTTTTTGTTCCATCAATAATGGAGTTTAAAAGATATGGTTAGAGTAGCTGACTACATTTTTGATCGACTATATGATGCAGGTGTTGGTCATATTTTTATGGTGACTGGTCGTGGCGCATTATTTTTGTCAGATGCAGTGGCTAAACATAAAGAGCTCGTTGGTATTTCTGTACATCATGAACAAGCAGCTGCGTATGCAGCCGTTGCTTATTCCCAGTTTAATGATCAACTTGGAGCATGCTTAGTATCTACAGGTTGTGCTGGTACTAATGCGATTACGGGGGTTTTAAATGCTTGGCAAGATGGCGTGTCATGTGTATTTATTTCAGGACAAAATACACTGGCTGAAACAACTCGACATACAGGTATACCTCTTAGAACTTTTGGGCAGCAAGAAGCAGATATTATTCCTATTGTTGAACCGATAACGAAGTATGCAACGATGATAACGGATCCAAGTCAGATTGTTTATGAATTAGACAAGGCAATTTATTTATCGCAACATGGAAGGAAAGGTCCTGCATGGATTGATATTCCATTAGATATACAGAATATGAGAATAGAGCCTGAAACGCTTGAAAGGTTTGTACCAGAAATTGACTCAAGCTTTAGTCCTTTGCAAGATGAATTAGAATATGTTCGTAATGCTTTAAGCAAAGCAAAGCGACCAGTAATTCTTGTAGGAAATGGTGTTCGTTCTGCGAATGCTGTAGCTGATTTCGAACAATTTTTAAGTAAGTACCCTATACCAGTTGTATACTCTGCTTCTGCTCCAGATACCTACGGTACAGAACATGATTTATCAATAGGTTCTGTTGGTATTATGGGGTGTTCACGTGCGGGCAACTTTGCAATTCAAAACTCTGATCTGATTTTGGTTTTAGGTAATAGATTATCTCCAATGACAACAGGATCTGATTATTGTAAGTTTGGACGGTCTGGAAAGACTATTGTGGTTGATATTGATCCTGTAGAGCACTCAAAAAAGACAGTTTCAATTGATAAATTAATTATATCTGATGTAGGTGATTTTTTAAGAGAATTAATTAATTACAAACTGTCGCCTACAAGTATGGACTGGCGAGATAAATGCATTAAATGGAAAAAATTATTTCCAAATTGTGAAGATGAATTTAAAGGCGGTGAGTTAGTCGATCTTTATTATCTTTCAGAAGTGCTGTCAGAAAATCTTCTAGATTCATCAGTTGTAGTAACTGACTCTGGATTGGCGGAGCTGATTCTTCCTTCAAATATTAGTTTTAGAAAAGGGATGAGATGTATTCACCCAGCCTCTCAAGGTTCAATGGGATATGCTCTTCCGGCAGCTGTGGGTGCGTATTATTCAAGTAAACTACCGGTTGTTACCGTGGTAGGTGATGGTTCTATTATGATGAACCTCCAAGAATTAGAAACTATTCGTTATCATAACTTACCTATCAAAATTATCGTTATTAATAATAATGCTTATGCCGTAATACGTAAAAGACAAGTAGATATGTTCAGAACTAGAACTATTGGAACTGATCCAGCAAATGGTGTCAGCTGTCCAGACTTTAAGAAGGTTGCAGATACTTTCGGCCTGGCTTATGTATTTATTTCATCTACAAAAGAGCTACAGAAAAAAATTAAAGAAGTGCTTGAAATGGATGGTCCTGTTCTTTGTGAAATAATGAGTCCAGAAGATCAAGATTATATAAGTGTTGCTCATTCACGAACTTTGGAAAGTGGCTTTGTTCGTCGACCACTAGAAGATCAGGCTCCATTTATAGATAGAGATATCTTCCTTTCAGAAATGATTGTTGGACCAATAGATCAATAAATTAATAGAAATTTTAGGAGAATTCTTATGGCATCACTGGAGTTAAGTGATTCGGTAGTACTTAGTGATTATGGTAGGCCTTATATTGTTGCTGAGCTTAATACTAGTCACTTTGGGAATATTGAAACTGCAAAGTTGATGATTGACAAGGTGAAGGAAGCGGGGTGTGACTGTGTTAAGTTCCAATCGTGGTCCTCAGATACCTTATATTCGAAAAATTATTATGATGAGAACCCTATAGCAAAAAGGTTTATAAAGAAATTTTCTTTTTCAGAGGGTGAATTGAAAGATATTCTAGATTATTGCAGAGAGTGTAATATAGCATTTGCTTCCACACCATATTCGCGCGCAGAAGTAGATTTTCTTTTAAAAACATGTGAGGTACCTTATATAAAGGTGGCTTCAATGGACTTAAATAATCTTCAGTATTTAAAATACATAGCTGAGTCTGGTTCTCCTATAGTGTTATCTACAGGAATGGGGGATATGAATGAAATTCATAATGCTGTAAATACTATTGAAAAAGCAGGAAATAACAAAATTTGTATTTTTCACTGTGTTTCAATATATCCAACTGAAATTTCAAAGATAAGATTGAATAATATTGTTGGATTAAGGGCAGAATTCCCTAATTATCCAATTGGTTTTTCAGATCATTCTTTAGGTATAGAAATGCCAATTGCAGCAGCAGCTCTGGGGGCATGTATGTTTGAAAAACATTTTACTCTAGATAAAGAAAAAATTGGAATGGATAATCAGATGGCAATAGGTTCTGAAGAAATGACTTCGCTCGTTAGTAGTGTACATAATGTACATAATGCATTAGGTGGATATGAAAGAATTGTTTATTCTGAAGAGATAAAACAAAGAGACAATATGAGACGAAGTGTTGTATTTTCAAGGGAATTACATAAAGGCTCTGAGCTTACATTAGAAGATCTTGATGTGAAAAGACCTGGTACAGGCTTTTCACCTGATAAGATATCGGATTTTGTTGGTGCTATATTAACTTGTGATGTTGAAGAAAACTCATTAGTTTTAGATTCAGATGTATTGATGAAGTAATAGGATTATAAAATAGAGAATGTGGGATTTTAAAAAACATAGTGATAATATAGCTGTAATTGAAGAGTCAGGAAGTATTGTTACTTATGGTGAACTGACAGAGCATGCTAATAATCTTACAGATATGATACCAGAGAGGTCTCTGGTATTTTGTTTGTGTAAAAATACTATTGGTTCCCTACTTGGTTACACTGCTTTTTTGAATGCTAAAATTGTCCCTTTGATGCTTGATGAAAGTGTTAATAAAGAGTCATTAGACAGTCTTATTGATGTTTATAAACCTCAATATTTTTGGGTTCGATCTGCAATGATAGAACAATTTGATGGCTGTATATCAATTTATTCTGATTTTGATTTTACTTTGCTGAAAAATCCATATGGACAACGTCATCTCCTCCATAAAGACCTTGCTCTTCTATTGACTACTTCAGGCTCCACCGGGAGTCGAAAGTTAGTAAGGCAAAGTTATCAAAACCTAAAAAGTAATACTGAATCCATAGTTGAATATTTGGAAATTGATTGCAAAGAACGATCGATTACTACTTTGCCTATGAGTTATACGTATGGACTGTCAATTATAAATACTTGCCTCCATGCTGGCGCTTCAATTATTATTACCAATAAAACATTAGTACAAAAAGAGTTTTGGAATCAATTGAAAACATATAGTGCAACTTCATTTGGTGGAGTTCCATTTACTTATGAAATGTTAAATAAATTAAAATTTTTTAAGATGGAATTACCTTTGCTCAAGGTTATGACACAGGCAGGAGGTAGGTTGACTGCTGACTTACATAAAAAGTTTTCATTATACGCCAAAGAAACAGGTAAACGTTTTTATGTTATGTATGGGCAAACAGAAGCGACAGCTCGTATGTCATATTTACCCTATAATAAATCACTTGAGAAATGCGGTAGCATCGGTATAGCTATACCGAATGGCAAGTTTTTTCTTGTTGATGAAGAAAATAATCAAATAACGGACTGTGATACGGTTGGTGAACTTGGTTATACAGGTGAAAATGTTACTTTTGGTTATGCTGAAAATTGTAAGGACCTAACAAAAGGCGATGAAAGGCAGGGTACTTTATTAACAGGGGATATGGCCAAAATTGATGAAGATGGATTTTATTGGGTTGTTGGAAGGAAAAAACGATTTTTGAAAATATTTGGTAACAGAGTAAATCTTGATGAGACAGAAGAACTTTTGAAGACTAGATTTAGTGATGTTGAATTAGCGTGTAGTGGCGTAGATGATCAGCTATATGTTTATGTTACTGAAAGTGGAATTATCGATAATGTACGACAGTACCTTAGTGATAAGACTGGTCTTAATCATATTTCCATTTTGGTTAAATATGTTAATGAAATCCCAAAAAACGAATCTGGAAAGACGGCCTATAACAATTTAAGTAGTTTGGCATGAATGAAGTTAATTTTGGTTTTGCTAGCTTAAATGAGTTAGAGGATATAATGTCGTTTATGTCTGTGCATTGGAGTGAGAATCATATTTATTCTATTTCTAAAGAGTTATTACTAAAGGAATATTTATGGTTGGAAAGACCCGACAAGTTAACTATTGGGTTAGCAAAGGATAAACATGGTGGGATTCTAGGGATATTTTGTTTTAAGTTTTTTAATTATAGTGAACTACCTGATTTGGCAGGTGCGTTATGGAAGGTTACAACGGATGCCGAAAAAAAATATCAAATGATTGGTATGCGTTTACGACAATTTGTTATTAAAAATGTGAAACATAGGTTTTTTTCGGCGCCTGGCCCAGGAGTGCAAACCAAAGGTATATATAAAATGCTTCGTCTTCAATGGAATCAGATGAAGCAATACTATGCAATTAACCCATTAATTAAAGATTATAAATTAATTAAATCTTCATCTCAGGATATTGTAGAGTCTATACCTTCTAATGCATCCTGTATTGAAATGAAGCGCGTGGAGAATACTGATGATTTATTGCATTTTGATTTTGGTAGTGTTTCAAATATAGTGCCATTCAAAGATAAGCGATATATAGAAAACAGATTTTTTAATTATCCTTTTTATGATTACGATGTTTTTTTAGTGTGCAAGTTAAATGAATTGATGGCTCAAAATATTGTTGTATGTCGCAAAGCTATAGCTAAAGATGATGAAGGTAACAATATTGCAAGTGCGTATAGGATAGTTGACTATTATGGAACAGAAAATTTGTTGCCTGAAATTATCTCTGCGCTATTTGAAAAAGTAAAGTCACAAGGTGATGAGTTTCTTGATTTTGTATGCCATGGTTTTGATGAGTTATTATTGAAACAATCTGGACTGACTTTGCTGAATTTTGATAGTTCAGATGTTATTATACCTAACTGGTTTGAGCCACTAGTAAAAGAAAATATCGCTGTAAATTGTGTTGCTGATACAACAATGTATGAATATAGGCAATGCAAAGCAGACGGTGATCAAGATAGGCCAAATTAAAAAGAAAACAATGAATAATTTAACAATAGTAATGTATCACTATGTAAGAGATTTGAAAAACTCACGATACCCAGATATAAAAGGTTTGGATGTTAGTTTGTTTAAAGAGCAAATTGATTATATGCGAAAACATTATCATATAATTACAATGGAAGAAGTAATACATAGTATTGACAATGAAGTTAAGATACCAAATAAGTCTGTATTATTAACATTTGATGATGCTTACTCAGACCACTATACTAATGTATTTCCTATTTTAGACAAATATAAACTTCAAGGTAGTTTCTATACACCATCAAAAGCTATTACAGAGCATACGGTATTGGATGTAAATAAGATACATTTTATTTTAGCTTCTGTTGAAGATAAATTAAACTTAGTAAATGATTTAAAAGAGTTAGTGAAATTTTATCAAAAAGAATACCAACTTGAAGATTTTGACTATTATTACAAAAAGTTAGCACAAGCAAGTCGTATGGATACAAAAGATGTTATATTTATTAAAAGATTACTTCAAGTAGAATTAGTTGAAGATTTGAGAATAAAAATCGTTGATACACTTTTTGAAAAATATATAGGTATGAGCGAAGATGCTTTTAGCAGAGAACTATATATGAATGAAGAGCAACTGAAACATATGCTTAGAAGTGGGCAACATATTGGTAATCATGGTTACAATCATTATTGGTGGAATAGTTTAAATGAAAAAGAGATGAGTCAAGAATTAGATTTATCAATTAACTTTTTAGAAAAATTAGGTGCAGATATGAATAATTGGACAGCTTGTTATCCTTATGGTTCTTATGATGATCAATCAATTAAAATGCTAAAAGAAAGAGGCTGTAAGTTAGCCGTTACTACCGAAGTTGATATTGCTACAACAAATAAAGATACTAGATTTATTATGCCAAGATTAGATACTAACGATATACCAAAAGATAGCAATGCAAATGTAAACGAGTGGTATGAAAAATTATAAAAACCTACTTTTGAGCGAAAACTCAACCATTAAGGAAGCGCTAAAAATTATAGATAGCGGCGCCATGAAGATAGGTGTTGTGGTGGATGAAAATGAAAAACTTGTGGGTACCGTTACAGATGGTGACATAAGGAGGGGTATTTTAAATAACCTTTCATTAGATGATGCGATAGATTCAGTCATTTTTAAAACACCAACAGTTTGTAAAATTGATGATTCGAAAGAAAAGATACTTGAAATAGCAGTAGACAAAAAACTTTACCAAATACCCGTTGTAGATAGTAAAGGAAGGCTTGTAGGTATAGAGGAAGTTGATGAGCTTTTAAAGCCTAAATGCAAAAGTAGCAAAGTGGTATTAATGACGGGAGGGCTTGGCACAAGACTAAGGCCCCTTACTAATAAAATCCCAAAACCTATGTTAAAGGTTGGGGATGGACCTCTACTTGAAAACATAATATTAGGCTTTAAAAAATATGGATTTTCAGAAATTATTCTCAGTGTTAGGTATAAGTCAGAAATTATAGAAAACTATTTTGGAGATGGCTCAAACTTTGGAGTGAATATCAAATATATTCACGAAGATAAGCGAATGGGCACAGCTGGCGCACTAAATTTTATGCGTGAATTATTGAGCGAGCCATTTTTTGTGATGAATGGAGATTTACTCACTAATATCAATTTTGAACATATGATGGACTACCATATTGAAAATAGCTCGGTAGCCACTATGGGGGTGCGAGAATATGATTTTCAGGTGCCTTATGGCGTTGTAAAATCAAAGGGTGTGAATATTAAAAGTATTGTAGAAAAGCCAGTGCATAGTTTTTATGTCAGCGGTGGAGTATATATACTAGACGCTCAAGTTTTGGATTTTGTGCCAGAAAATGAGTTTTTTGACATGCCAACACTTTTCGAGAAAGTAATTGATAAGAACTTAAAGTGCATATCTTTTCCTATACGAGAGTATTGGCTAGATATTGGTAAGATTGAAGAATTTGAAAAAGCTAATAATGAATACCATAAGGTATTTTGATGTATAAAAATAAAACATTTTTAGCGATTATTCCAGCACGTGGAGGTAGTAAAGGCTTACCCGGTAAAAATATAAAAGAGTTATGTGGTAAGCCGCTAATAGCATGGAGCATTAATGCAGGGCTTAAAAGTAAATATTTAGATGAAATTATTGTGTCAACAGATTATAAAAATATTGCAGATATAGCAAAAAAGCATGGAGCTAGCATTCCTTTTTTAAGACCTGATGATTTAGCAAGCGACACTGCTACATCATTTGATACTGTTAAGCATGCAATTGATTATTATGGAAATAAATTAAAGAGAGAATTTGATTATGTTGTGTTGCTTGAACCTACATCCCCCTTACGAGAAGATTCTGATATTGATAATGCTATAGAGAAATTGTTTAATTCAAGTGCAGATTCAATTGTAGGGATAAGTAAAACAGAAGATCAAAATCCTGCATTTTTAGTAAATAAAGATAATAAAGACTTTGTGGCAGGATATACAAACAAAAATATGAAGGTACTGAGAAGACAAGACGTGGAAGATGTTTATTTTATGGAAGGTACGATATATATATCTAAAGTAAATGTATTGTTAGAAGAAAAAACATTTTATCATCAAAATACAATTGGATATGAGGTCCCTAAATATAAATCACTTGAAATAGATGATTTGACTGATTTTATAATGGTAGAAGCGATGATGAAACATAAGGGATATTATTAAAATGACTTATCAAGATAGATTACTTAAATCCATACCAGGCGGGGCGCATACATACAGTAGAGGATATGACCAATATCCTGAAAATGCTCCTCAAATTTTAAAAAGAGGAATGGGTGCATATACTTATGATGAAAGTGACAATGAATTTTTAGATTATGGTATGGCTTTGCGTGCAGTAAATTTAGGATACGCAAATAATATTGTAAATCAAGCAGCATTACAGCAAATGGAGTACGGGAACAATTTAACAAGAGCCAGTCTTATAGAGCTTGAAGCTGCTGAATTATTGATAGATATGATTGATAGTGTAGATATGGTTAAGTTTACTAAAAATGGTTCAGCTGCAACAACAGCAGCAGTTAAGCTCAGTCGCGCCTATACAAATAGACATTTAGTTGCTAGATGTGCAGAACAACCTTTTTTTAGTTATGATGATTGGTTTATTGGGTCTACTGATATAAAGAGAGGCATATCCCAAGATAATATTGAAAGTATAAAGATGTTTAATTATAATAATATAGAGTCATTGGAAAGTTTATTTCAAGAGTTTCCAAATAAAATAGCTTGTGTAATTTTAGAGCCATCAGCTAGTGAACACCCAAAAGATAACTTTTTACATAAAGTCAAAGAGTTGTGTGAGGAAAATGGTGCTGTATTTATTTTAGATGAGATGATTACAGGCTTTAGATGGCATCTTAAAGGCGCCCAACATTACTATAATATAGAAGCTGATTTATGCACTTTTGGAAAAGCAATGGCAAATGGTTTTTCAGTTGCAGCGGTTGCTGGGAAAAGAGAAATTATGGAACTAGGCTCTATAGAATTTAAAGGGAGAGAACGGTTATTTTTACTCTCAACTACGCATGGAGCAGAGATGAGCGGTCTTGGGGCATTTATAGAGACCGTGAAGTTTATGAAAGAAAATAACGTAGTTGAGCATCTATGGGGCTACGGCAGAAAGCTTATTCGTCTCATGAATGATACCGCTAAAGATTTTGGAATTGGAGAAAATTTTGTGGCAGGAGGGGTAGAGTGCAGTCCTTATTATTTAACATTTGATAAAAATGGAGAAAATTCTTTAGGGTTAAGAACTCTATTTTGTCAAGAGATGATAAAAAATAGAGTATTAATGCCTTGGATTGCTATTAGCCATGCACATGGAGAAAAGGAGTTTGAATTAACTGGAAAAGCTTTAGAAAAAACATTTGAAGTTTATAAAAGAGCTGTAAATGAAGGGTATGAAAAATACCTTGTTGGCGATGTAATTAAACCGGTATTTAGAAAGTATAATTAATGAATATAGCACTAATTTCATTAAATCAAATATGGGAAAGCAAGACTGCTAATTTAAAACAGTGTAATTTTTATATACAAAAAGCGTCCGAGAATAAGGCTGACTTAGTTATTTTTCCTGAAATGACGTTGACAGGATTTTCTATGAATACTGCATTGATAGCAGAGAAAGAAGACCGGTCAGACACTGTTAAAGAATTCCAAAAAATGGCTAATAAGTATCGTATTTCTGTAATTTTTGGTGTCGTTTTTTCTGATCAAGATAGGTCTACTAATAATTTGGTTTTTATAAAAAAAAATGGCCAATTAGGCTCAAAGTATAAAAAAATTCACCCTTTTTCTTATTCTGGGGAGGGTGAAGTATACAAAGGAGGAGATCAAATTGTAGTGCAGAATTTTATGGATATCAATATTGGGTTGACAATTTGCTACGATCTTAGATTCCCAGAAATTTACACAGCCTTAGGTAACACTTGTGATATTGTTATCAATATAGCGAATTGGCCCAAAAAACGTGTAGATCATTGGAAGACTTTATTAAAGTCTCGCGCTATTGAAAATCAATTATTTTGTATCGGCGTGAATAGGACTGGATTAGACGGAAACGACTTGGAATATGAAGAAAGTTCATTGGTTTTTAATGCTGATGGTGAATCCCTTCCTCCTAGTTACACACACAAGTTGATGAATATTTTTGTAGTTGATTTACATTGGACAAAATTGTTTAAAGGTAAATTTAATACAAGACAAGATAGAAAGGTTGAACTTTATAAAAAAATAATTTAAATGGAATTGTAATGAATAATTTAAAAGATAAGGTTATTGTCGTTACCGGTGGTGCAGGTTTGATTGGTCGCTCATTTATTGAGGTAATTATCAATGAAGGCGGGGTTGCAATTATTGCAGATATAGACTATGAACTAGGCCAGTCTATCAAAACAAAACTTAGTAAAGAATTAAAAACAAAAAATATAGATTTTGTTCAAATGGATGTAACATCTACACAATCATTAATAGATTCAATAGTTTATCTAGATGACAAGTATCACAAGATAGATGCGTTAGTTAATAATGCATATCCAAAAAATAATAAATATGGAAGACATTTTTTTGATGTTGAATTCGAAGATTTTGTTGAAAATACTGGCTTAAACTTAGGTGGGTTTTTTTTAACTTCGCAACAGTATGCAAAATATTTTCAAGGACAGGGTCATGGAAATATTATAAATATATCTTCAATTTACGGTGTAGTGGCACCAAAATTTGAAATATATGACAATACTGAAATGACGATGCCTGTGGAATATGCTGCCATTAAGTCAAGCATGCTGCATTTAACTAAATATATGGCTAAATACCTTAAAGGAAAAAACATTAGAGTGAATGCGATAAGCCCTGGTGGTATTTTAGATAGCCAGCCAAAAGAATTTTTAAGTAAATATAATCAGCAGTGCTCAACTAAAGGTATGCTCGATCCAAAAGATTTAAATGGTACATTGATCTTTTTACTGTCTGATGCATCGCAGTATGTAAATGGTCAAAATATAATTGTTGATGATGGATTTTCAATTTAAAAATGGCTAACCGTATTGCATTTCTCTCAAGGATACCACCACTGTCAATATTCTCAAAACATTTTGGTATAGAGTATCTAGGTCAAAGTGGTTTTGAAGTATTTTTTTTGGATGTTTCTTGTTTAATTGATGGTTTGGATGCTCAGCATTTGTATCAAGAACAAGCACCACTCTCTAACTGTGAGACCCGTGTAATTCAACAACTTGATGAATTAGAAGCCTTTGTGAAAGAAAGTTTCGAAAGTACTATCTTTATAGACTTTGTATCTGGATTATCTGAATACAATCAAAAGACTGGCCAGGTTTTTAAAATTCTTAAGAGATACAATGCAAAATACTATGTAATCTCTAACGGTAGTATTCCGAGCGCCCATCTCAATGATCACGGCTCAACTTCAGCATTTTTAATAAAAATCAAAAAAGTATTAAAAAAACCAAGACTATTATTTGATTTTTTAACTAAAAAATTAATTGTATATTTGATTAAGTTGGATATCTTATATCAAAAACCACACCGCATATTTGGGATAGAAGATGACCCTGTAGTAATTGCCTACCTTAAAAAATTTAGGATGAGTAGCTCTGCAATTACACCAATTAATTCTCGTGACTATGATCTTTATCTAGAATATATAAGAGGTAATTCGAAAGAATTAATCTCAAAAGAAACCTGTGTCTTTCTTGATGAAGGCCACATAGATCACCCTGATTTTTCTCTTTTTGGCATAATTCCATTAAACAAAGTAAATTATAGCTCATCTATGAATCATTTCTTTGATTGTGTGGAGAAAAAAACAGGTTTATCTGTGGTAATCGCTGCTCATCCAAAATCAAGATTTAGCGCAGAAGACCACCCTTATGGTGAGCGAGCTTTTATTCAGGGCAATACGGTGCAATTGGTTGCGAAAAGTAAAATGATTATTGCGCATTCAAGCACTTCAATTAGCTTTCCTGTATTATTTTGCAAGCCTATCGTGTTAGCGATCACCAGTGAGATGAAAAATCGGATAGTTATGATGACTGCTGTTAAAGCATTTGCAGAAGCGCTTAAAGTTACTCCAGTTGATGTTGACTCTCCCAATGAACTTAGTAAATTTGATATCGAGGTTGAAAGCCACAGTGACTATAAAGATTATTTACACAAATATGTTAAAAATAAGGTACCAATAAATAAATTAACATGGGAGATAGTTGCTGATGCAGCTCTTAATGATTAAAAGAAATTACAAATAATATATTGGTAAAATTATGATAACTAACAAAAAAGTTCTAGATTTAGGATGTGGTAAAAAAATGAGCTGGCTCAATTGGGGTTGATTGGCTTGACCAGCATGATGCTGATGTAATTCATGACTTAAATTAATATTTGACTAGAAATAACGATAACATATTGATCATAATCCCACAATAATTGAGAATTGCTCACAACTAAATTAGAAATGGAATTAATTACAGTTAATGATTATTTAAAAATATACTTATGGCGAGTGTTGTCGGTAGTGCCTGTGTCTGGATTCTTGTCATTAGTTATAGTGATTCCTCATTTGTCAACACAGTAAGAATTTTTTTGGAGAAGGGTACGCTAAAGGTAACCAAGTAGAGGGGGCTTATAATTACCTTTCTATACAACATTTATTAAAGAGAATATTTATCAATGATTAAAGAGCTTTGGCAACACCTAACTAAACAACGCAGAAAGCAGTTTTTCCTGCTATTAATTCTAATGATTTTAGCCTCTATAATGGAGATTGTAAGTATTGGCGCCGTAGTACCGTTTTTAGGCGCTTTAACTTCGCCTGAGCAAATTTATCAACACCAACTTGCCCAACCCTTAATTCAAATCCTGGAAATAACAGAGCCCAATCAGCTGTTATTACCATTAAGCATTATTTTTATCGTGGCAACATTAATTGCAGCAGTAGTGCGCTTACTTCTGCTTTATGCAACAACCCGATTATCCTATGCCGCAGGTGCAGATATTAGTATAAATATTTACAGACGAACTTTGTATCAAGACTATTCAGTTCATACATCACGCAATAGCAGTGAAATTATAAATAGCATTATTACTAAAACAAATACAGTTATAGGTCAACTTTTAGTGCCAATTCTCACTCTTGTTGGTTCAGTTATTATCATGTTAGGCATTATTAGTATTATTTTTACTATTAATGCGCAAGTAGCATTAATCACATTTTCTATTTTTGCTTTTCTTTATTGGGTAATTACTTTTTTTACTAAAAAATCTTTACAAAAAAATAGCCAATTAATAGCCAATAAATCCACAAAAATGGTTAAATCTTTGCAGGAAGGTTTGGGTGGAATACGTGATGTTTTAATTAATGGCACTCAAGAATTTTATTGTAAATTATATCAAGATGCTGATCTATCACTGCGTAGAGCATCAGGAGATAATGTCTTTATTGGACAGAGTCCGCGTTATTTAATGGAAGGAGTAGGTATGGTATTAATAGCAACTATAGCATACTCTCTAACCCTTCAAGAGGGCGGCATTGTAGTAGCTATTCCTGTATTAGGAGCGCTTGCAGTAAGTGCACAGAAGTTATTACCTGCATTGCAAATGGCATATAATTCTTATAGCTCAATTAAGGGTGCAAAATCTTCATTTGAAGATGTATTGTATTTGCTCGATCAGTCATTACCAGAATATACAAATCAGCCAACACCAAAGGCAATTCAGTTTGATAAAGAGATTAAATTAACTAATCTGAGTTTTCGTTATACGCAAGAATCGCCCTGGGTACTGAAAAACATTAATTTAAGCTTGAAAAAAGGATCTTGTATTGGTTTTATCGGTTCAACTGGTAGCGGAAAAAGCACCCTGCTTGATATCATTATGGGCCTGCTTCCAATAATTGAAGGCAATTTAATTATTGACCAGAAAGAGATTGATGATAAAAATTTCAGGTCGTGGCAAGCACATATTGCGCACGTGCCACAAAACATCTATCTTTCCGATAGTAGTATTGAAGAAAATATAGCCTTCGGCATTTCAAAAGATAAAATTAACCATCAACAAGTAAAAAAAGCAGCACAACAGGCGCAAATTGGAGAGTTGATTGAACAGTGGGAAGATGGCTATCAAACCATTGTAGGAGAGCAAGGTGTCCGCCTATCTGGCGGACAGCGTCAGAGGATCGGTATTGCTAGAGCGCTTTATAAAAAATCCAATGTGTTAATTTTTGATGAAGCGACCAGTGCATTGGATAATGAAACAGAGCAAGAAGTAATGGAAGCAATTAAAGATTTAGGCGGTGAAATAACTGTATTGATTATTGCACATAGATTGACAACTTTAAGAGATTGTGACAAGGTGGTTAAATTAGGCAACAATCATACGCTTAGCATTGGAAGCTACCAAGAGATAGTTAATAAATAATACAGATTTTATTTAAAATAATATCCATTATCATTTTTAATAGCCCGTAAGACATTAATGCATAAAGGCTATTGCTGTAAATATATTCAGACAAGATTGTCTTAATATATTCGTTCAATCATTGAACAAATGTTATAATTAACTATATTACAAGTAAGGCTTTATATAAATTTACTATATTCAGCAAAATAGCAGAGTGTCTAAAAAACAGAATAAGTTTCAAATTTTAAAATCTTTAGAACGAGACTCACATCCTACTCAAAGGCAATTATCTAATGACTTAGGCGTTAGCCTTGGTAAGGTTAACTATTGTTTATAAAGCCTTATTAAAAAAGGTTTTATAAAGGTTAATAATTTTAGAAACAGTAACAACAAAATTCAATACTCATACTTACTAACCCCAAAGGGGATAGAAGAAAAAGCAAAGCTGACTTTGGATTTTATAAGAATTAAAACTCAAGAATACGAAACACTAAAACAAGAAATTGAAAGTTTAAAACAAGATGCAAAGAATATAGATAGAGATTTATTATGAAGATAGTTCCAGTTATTCTTTCAGGTGGTTCAGGCACGCGTCTCTGGCCATTATCTCGTAAACAATACCCTAAGCAATATTTACCTTTAGCTGGTGATAACACTATGCTTCAAGAAACTATTTTGCGTCTTAATGGCTTAGATAATCTTGCGGATCCAATTATTATTTGTAATGCCGATCATCGTTTTTTAGTCGCAGAACAATGTCAACAAATTGGCATTAAAAACCCGATAATATTATTAGAGCCTGTTGGCAGAAATACAGCACCTGCAATAGCTGCTGCAGCACTACAATCATTAAGAGACTCAGAGGATTCGATACTACTAGTTTTATCGGCCGATCATGTTATTCAAGATGTTGATGCTTTTCATAAAGCAATTGACATAGCAAGCCAACAAGCGCAAAGTGGCAAGTTAACCACTTTTGGTATTGTGCCAACGGATGCAAATACTGGCTATGGTTATATTAAATCATCAAAAGAGAATAATAATAGCGCATACAAAGTCGAAGAGTTTGTTGAAAAACCAAATCTAAAAACTGCACAAACTTATCTAGAGCAGGGTAATTATCTTTGGAACTCTGGCATGTTTATGTTTAAAGCTGACGTGCTAATTGATGAGTTAACTACTCATTCATCTGGCATTGTTGCATCAGTCAATAATGCGATTAATAACGCTACGCAAGATCTTG
>Ga0257119_1001169_pt1 | contig 19347 bp, 17 predicted proteins | sample SI112_200mmetaG_FD_190179 | JGI IMG/M metagenome (GOLD analysis project Ga0257119, IMG submission 190179) | Marine microbial communities from Saanich Inlet, British Columbia, Canada - SI112_200m | ecosystem: Environmental > Aquatic > Marine > Inlet | place: Canada: British Columbia | collected... | reverse complement strand
ATCAAAACTTCTGGTTTTTGTTATATCATGAAGTAATGCGGCGGAAGTTGCCAGTCTGTAATCAATAGCATGAGAATGCTTTTTTAGCTCAAGACTTAAAAACAATGCCACATTGGAAACCATTATGGAATGATCAATAATATGATCCATCATGGTCATTTTTTTTATTAATCTAAAACATTCTTTTTTTGACGGTACGTTCATGGGTCAGGCTTTATTAATTTTTAATAATTATAAAATACTATTGAAGTTATACCCCTTACTGTTATGATAGAAAAGGATTTTTGTAAAGGTTGGACATAATTAAAATGTTGAAAAAAATAATTTCAGGCGGACAAACCGGAGCCGATCAGTCTGCACTTGATGTCGCCATTAAATTCAATATTGACCATGGCGGATGGATACCAAAAGGTCGCTTAACCGAGAAAGGACCTTTACCGGACAAATACCAGTTAAAGGAAATGGATACAAAAGATTACAGGGAAAGAACAAAACAAAATATCATTGATTCCCATGGTACTGTGATTATTTCCCGGGGTAAACTTACGGGCGGGTCCAACTTTACCCAAAGTTTTGCAAAGGTAGTGGGCAGACCCAATTGTTATATTGACCTTTTAAGCTGTGAGGAGTTTGAAGCAGCCATTATTTTAAAATCTTTTATAATGGAAAATCAAATTCATGTATTAAATGTAGCCGGGCCTAGATTGAGCCGCCATCCCTGGATATACATGGATGTAAAAACGATTCTTGAAACCACGCTCTATCTTTTTTTTCTTGATATGGGCCAGGACAAGATGATTCAAAAATACATTTCTTCAGAAATAATTAAAGAGGCCTTCCCCCAAAAGATGGAAGATGCGATTGAATTGATTTGTGGGGATCTTAAGCTTAAAACAAAGACCTTTATTGCAAAGTTTAACCCCAAAAATATTAACATTCTATATTTTGGAATGCTGGAATATTTAAGGCATCGCCTAGGATTTGATATAGAAAATCAGCCACTTTTCAAACAGTGCTCCGCTAGGATAGGGCTTGATAATTGTACTATTGAAGATGCAGTTATGGAAATTCTAAAAGAATTGAAACATAATCTTGAAAAAAATCATATATTGCGGGTGGTTAAATGATACCGATCCGAGATAACCAACCCTCTAATTGTTTCCCTGTTGTGACCTATATTCTAATGGGAATTAATATGTTGGTATTTATTCTGCAGATTCAAATCGGATTTAATAATGAAGTCTTTTTTTATTCTTATGGGTTGGTTCCAGCCAAATATACGGTCCATGAAATGACGCGGCATTTTTCTTTGGTCAATCAATTATTTTCCATTTTTTCTTATATGTTTTTACATGGCGGTTTTTGGCATTTTATTGGAAATATGTGGTTTTTATATATATTTGGTGACAACGTTGAAGAGCATTTCGGTGCGTTAAGATTCCTGGGGTTTTATTTGATTTGCGGCATTATCTCAGGACTTTTTCATTTTCTTTTGAATCCCGTATCCATGGTCCCCACCATTGGTGCAAGCGGGGCCATAGCAGGTGTTATGGGAGCTTATTTCCTGCTGTATCCAAAAGCACGAATCTTGACTGTTATCCCAATCATCATTTTCCCCTGGTTTGTTGAAATACCAGCTTTTATTTTTCTTGGGGTCTGGTTCTTAATTCAGTTTATCAATGCTGTAGGCACTGGCGCAGGATCGGGTATTGCTTGGTGGGCACACATAGGCGGTTTTATTGCAGGGCTTGCACTGGTTAAGCTTAACAAAAACTTGCCACAAACAGGTTCAAACCAAATAATTACCCGGTTTACCACTAAAAAATATACCCCAAAGCTTCAGATGGTTGTTACTTCAGGCAGTCTGAACGGTCCTGATCTCCATGGAAATATTGATATCTCATCTATCGAGGCCATTGCGGGTACAAATAAAATGGTGACAATTCCATGGGGTTTTTATAAACCCCTATACAGGGTTAAAATTCCTCCAGGGGTAAAACAGGGAACCCGGTTAAAACTTTCCGGAATGGGTAAATCTGTTCCAAATGGAGTAAAAGGGGACATGTATCTGAGGGTGAACATAAAGAATGCGATTTAAAAAAATTATAACAATAACGGCATGGCTTTGCCTGGGTTTTATAATTGTTTGCCTTTTTTTATTGGTTAACCTTACAAATATTGTAGAACCGCAGATCAAAAAAAGGCTTGCCAAAATTTCAGAATCCTATGATGTTGAATTTGATATACAAAAAATAGGCATCTTTAATACATTTGTTTCCAAAATTCGTATCAATAAGAAAATTTTAATTGATTCAATAAACATTGACTATGATATTAAAAATTTTTCATCAATCCATCTTAATAAAATAACTGTATCCGGTCTTAGCCTGAATGCAAGTATAGATAAGAATAATCAAATTAAAATTGATGGACTAAAATTTTTTAAACCATCAAAAGATCAAATCAGCGTGCAGGAATTGCCATTTTTGGCTCTTCTTCCGGATAAAATTATTTTGCAGAATTCTAACATTGTATTGAATGCATTTAATAATGAATTTTTAATTCCATTTGATGCGCTTTCAAAAATTCACTCAAAGGATAAAAAGATCCTTGCAAAAACAAATCTGTATCCGTTTGGAGAAAAAATTAGCACCCAGATCACCTATGATATGAAAAAGGGTGTTGAGTTTATAAAGGTTGAAGGAAAATCTTTTGATCTGGGACATGTTGCCCCCTTTATTTCAAAGAAAGTAAATGGCTTACAAATTAAAGGCCTGGTTGACTTTAATATAGAAACAACTTCTCCTAAAATGAAATGGAAAATAAATTTATCAGAGGCAAACCTTATACAACCCATCAAAGCCTCCCTAAAAGATTTGTCCACGACTTTATTAATCGACAATCAAAAGCTTAACGCCACGGGCTCATTTGGTATTTCCCATAAGATGCTGCCTGTAACTCAAATTGAATATTCCTTAAACCTTGATTTAAAAAAGGATAATTATTTTGATTTAAGAATAAATAACCGCAAAATAAAATCCCATGAATTTGAATATGAATCAATTGCAGGAATTTTGAACGATCCTCAATTTATTGCCAGATTCAATGGTAATCTTTTAAAAGCCAGCGGGCAAATCAGTCTTAGTCTGAGCAAAGGCAGTATTCAACGTCAAAAAGACAGCTTTATATTTGCTGATACTAAAATAATATCGGATATTGTTGCTGATTTTACAGATCAGGGGAATGGCGTAAGCTCTAAGTTAAGTTTAACTGGAAACAATATCAGGATCAAATCAGATTTAATGGAATCTACTTTTCCTGGTGCAAGTCTTTCCGGCTCATTTCATCTTGATAAAGCCAATACACCTTTGGTTAATATGCTTTTAAAGGCTTCCAAAGGGAAAATATCAGCGCCTGAATTTAAGACTTATGCATCTGGTTTAAACCTTGAAATACCATTCCATTATCCAAATACCCAAAAAAACGTAACTGGTAATTATTCCATTTCGAAACTTTCATACGATAATCAATATAAATTCAGTACTTCAGGTAAAATACTCCAAACCGGTTTAAAAAAATTTCAGATCAGCGGGGGTGTAAATCTTTTGACAATATCTGATTTAAAAGTTCAATTCAAATCAATTGTCTGGTTTGAAAAAGGTCTGAATGCGTCACTGGATTTTAATACAAATCATGTTAGCCTGAATTTTACAGATATTGAAAAACTAATTCCTCAAAAGCTTCAAACCGCAGATTTTGATATGATCGTTTTTGCCAAAGGCAAAGCCCGGTTTTTAAATCATCATTTAAAAACTTCCATGAGTCTTAACATAAATGATGGAAAAATCTTCATGCCTGATACAAACTTCACTGCAACCGGTATTAATGCAATCATAGAGCTTAATGACCTGCTTGCATTGGAAAGTTTTCCAGGGCAGACTTTAACCATTGATACAATTGAAGTCAATAAGATCAAAATTAAGAATGCAAAGATTCGATTCACAATTGAAGATGGCAAATCCCTGCTTATCGAAAATATTCGGTTCAACTGGTGTAACGGGCTTGTTTCAACTGAATCCATTAGGTTCCCCCAAAAGAATAACTCCTATTTTTTAACCTTTTATTGCGATCGTTTGGAAATGACACAACTCTTAAAACAGATGGGTGCTTTCAACGCACAGGGAAGCGGCACCTTGAACGGGCGGATTCCAGTGATTTATTCAGATGGTGATATTGCTTTTGACAATGGATTCTTATTTTCAACCCCAGGCTCCGGGGGTAAAGTGGTGATTGAAAACTCAGACAGGATAATTGCCGGCATTCCTCTGGATAATCCTCAATTTGTCCAGCTTGATCTGGCTCAGGAGGCATTAAAAGATTTTGATTATCATTGGGCAAAACTTGTGTTTAATAGCTTTGAAGACACGCTTGATGTCAAAATGGAATTGAACGGGAAACCTTCAAAGGTGTTGCCCTTTGAGTATAAAAAAGAGTTCGGGGGATTTGTTAGGGTAGATGCCTCAAGCCCTGGATCACAATTTGAAGGTATAAAACTGGATGTGAATTTAAAACTTCCCTTTAATGATGTGATGAAATTTGGTAATAAGATCAAATCAATTTTAAATTAGAAAAAGGAGAGCATATGACCAGAAATTTATTTTTCATTGCATTGTTCCTTATCCTTTATATTTTGCAAGGTTGTCAGACAAGCCATGAAATCGAGGTTAAACCGGTTGAATCAACTCATCAAGTTGAAGTAAAGCCGATCAAAGTAGAGCCAATCCACATAACCATTGATATAAATGTCAGGGTCGAAAAAGCTCTTGATGATTTTTTTGATGACCTTGAAGCTGCTGAAGACAAGTTAAAAGAGTAGGAGGACACATGAATATCCATAAAATCTTTAAAATACATTTTTTCCTGATAATTTGTTTGATTTTTTCATCCCAGCTTGTTCTTGCAGCTGGAATCAAGGACAGAATAAAACAGCGCCTGCCGGTAATCGCTGATTTGAAAACAAAGGGAGTGATCGGTGAGGATAACAGAGGCTATCTTGGATTTGTAACCGGAGCAAGTGAGCAACAAAGTGTTATTGCTGCTGAGAATAAGGACAGAAAAATGATTTACAAACATTTTGCGAAACAGCAGAATACCACCATTGAATTTATTGAAGAAATTCAGGCCAACCGAAAAGCCAAAAAAGCAAAACCAGGAGAATTTATCCAAAGTCGGGACGGGTCCTGGCACAAAAAATAGATCTTACAGCATGTTTTATTTGCACCTTTTCTCATCGCAAAAAATTGCAAAAAGTTTAGTAAGTAACAGCAAATTTCTTATGACAGGCTTGATCATAGCTTCGCTGATGTTGATTATGCCTGCATCTCAGGTTCGGATAGATCCCTCAGGGGTCACTTTTAATACCTCTGATACTGATGATTACAAGGATTATCTTGCCTTTGTTGAATCCTTTGGTACGGATGACTATATCCTTTTAGCGGTCAAAAACGATCTTAATGTCACAGATTCCAAATTAAAAAAAAGAATCCATAGCGTTAATAAAGAATTGACATCAATAAACTCAGTTATAAAAGTTATTGATCTTAGTACATTAGAATCGTCTGATATGGTCAAATTTATGGGCATGTCACATTTTTGGGATCCAAGAACCTTTGTTAAGTTATACAAGATCATTCCCAGTCTGAGCCGATTGATTTCCAAAGATATGAAAACCATTGCATTTATTGTCAAGATCGACAATGAAACACTCAATGGATTTCAGTTGGAAACACAGCTTGAGAAAATGAAACAAATCATTGGGAATACTTTTCCTGAATATCCCCACTGCTATGCCGCAGGGATACCGGTCCTGCGAGCTGCTTTTGAACGCCACAACCTGATTTCTGCACTTGTTTTTGGTTCCCTTGGTCTTTTATTTGGAACCCTTCTTGCTTTTTATATTTTCAAAACCCTGTGGGCTGCCTTTTTGGTTATGTTGACAAGTTTGGGTTCTCTTTTATGGACCCTTGGAATCATGGGTATTTTTGACATTGCCTTGAATCTTGCCACAGGATTAAGTTTTGGATTTATCCTTGTTGTTTCCACAACAACTGTGTTTCATATTATCTCAAAAAATATTCAATTGTTAAAAAACAATTCAAAGGACATTGCGCTTATTAAAACCTTTGAAATTATTCTTCGCCCGTGTTTTCTTTGTGCGCTGACAACTTCGGCAGGTTTTCTTACCCTGACAATAAGTCCTGTAAAAATGGTTCAGCAGGCCGGAATTATCATATCCATTGGTGTTATCCTGGCCTTTTTATTGACCCTGATTATAACATCCTTTAGCCTGCCCGGATTTTATATTTTTAATGGATCAATTGTTTTTAAAACAAAAAAAGATTTTATAGAAAAAATTGTAAAAAATTATGCAACCATAGGCTTTAAAAAGCCCGGTTTGTCAGTACTAACTGGGTTGTTGATTTTCATTTTTCTGGCAATGGGAATACCTAAAATTAAAACGGTGAAGCATTTAACAAATCCCTTTATCAAAACCACACAGGAGGCTGAAGATCTTGCTTTTATCGAGCAGCATATCTCTTCTGCAACTTCGTTTTCAATTGTACTCACATCCCTAAAGAATAGCTTTGATACAAGAACGTTCTGGTATGATCTTTATAAATTTGAAAAAAAAATTAAGTCCATCAATGGTATTCAAACTATTGAATCACTAACCCCCCTTGTTTTCAGGCTGGCTCTTAAACTGTCCCCGATTGGAATAAAACCTGAAATTATTTTTCGCCAAGTTTTGTCCAAAAGTCATGAAAATGATATGACTCGTTCCTATTTAGACCCTGATCAAAAAAGAATCAGGATCATTGTTCATATTCAAAATAAAACATCTGAACAAATTGAGGGCATCCTCAAACAAGTTGAAAATGAGGCAAAAAAAACCTTTGTTAATAAAGCAGGAGTTGAGATAACCGGACAATTGATCCTGCTTCGATCTCAGACCTCGGATCTTGTATCATCCCAGATAAAAACGCTTTTCCTTGCTCTTTTTGTGATCACATTGCTAATGGTGATCCAGCTGAAATCATTTGTCCTTGGACTGTTGAGCCTCATTCCCAATCTGTTTCCCATTGTTACAATTTTTGGAATAATGGGTTGGTTTCAGATTCCTCTTGACCCATTAACCATATTTGCAGCCGTGATTTCCTTTGGGTTGTCCGTGGATGATTCCATTCATTATTTAACCCAATTAAAAAGGGAAATATTTATTTCAAAATATGGAAGCAATATTCAGGATTGTCTGACAAGTGCATTTGATATAACCTCACGTGCTCTTGTTTCCACAACGGCTGTTCTTTTCTTTTCCTCTCTTGGGCTTCTTTTCTCTTCTTTTACCCATGTTTTTTCTTTGGGAGTATTAATTGCCTCGGCATCCATCATTGCATTGATTGCCGATCTTGTTTTTATGCCGGCGCTTATTCTTAAGTTTAAACCCTTAAACGCTTTATTATCACTTAAAAGGAAGAACCCTGTTGCACTACCAAATAAAAAATGAAATAACCAATGCCATGCTGCTTTTTGTTGATGATTTTTTAAATAGAAAAAATCTGTATCAATTTAATAGTTCCTGGAATATTGAATCTCCTTTGGAACGGGTCTGGAACGAGTTGATCAGTTATAAAAGATGGTCTGTCTGGTGTGATGGCTTGCAAAGTATTGAACCCCTTGATCAATTTGATCAACTTAAAAAAGGAAACCATATCAGGTCTGTCTGGAAAGGAACGCTTCCCTACACACTTACAATTGATGCGACTGTAAAGGATTTTATCCAATATTCGTTTTTATCTTTTACTGTAACCGGGGATCTTTTGGGTGAAGGTATCTGCCATTTTTTACAGTCCCAAAACAATACAACCATTCATTTTGTCTGGAATGTATCCCCAACCAAATTATGGATGAAGATGAGTTCTCCCTTTGCAAGACCGGTTTTCATAGAAAATCATGACCAGATAATGGATCAGGCCGTTACAGGGTTTGCAAAGATGATTAAAGTAAAATCGCTCTCCCTCATGGGGAGGGGCAATGAATAGAATCCGGGTTTTTGATTTTAGTTATTGACATAATGGATTCGAAAAGATAAAGAAATGTAAATTCAGACAGAAGTCTGAAATAAATGATTAAATTTTTAATAGACTATTTAAACCACGAAGGTTGCAATATCAGTAAAAGGATACTGATGCCTTGGTGGTTTTTTATTTTTGGGAGATCTGAAATGAAATATTTTAAACTTGCCTGTCTAATAATTTTGATGATCTGTTTTTCCTGGGGGGTGTCATTTGCACATTTTGGTATGGTTATCCCTTCTGATAACATGGTCATGCAGGAGGATTCTAGAAAAATTGATATTCAGGTCTCTTTTTCCCATCCTTTTGAAATGATTGGGATGCCCCTTGCCAAACCAAAAGAATTTTTTGTTATTAAAAATGGTAAAAAACAGAATTTGAATTCAAGGCTTCAAAAAATAAAAGTGATGGATCAAGAAGCCTGGAAGGCTGAGTATATAATAAAAAGACCCGGCATTTATGCGTTTGTTATGGAACCTTTGCCATACTGGGAGCCTTCGGAAGATTGTTTTATTATTCATTATACAAAAACAATTGTGGCAGCATTTGGTGATGATGAAGGCTGGGGTAAAGAACTGGGTTTGAAAACAGAAATTGTTCCTATATCCAGACCCTTTGGCCTTTATTCTGCAAACGTGTTCCAGGGAATTGTAAAACTTGAAGGTAAAGCAGTGCCCTTTGCAGAAGTAGAAGTGGAATATTTTAATTCTGATAAAAAAGTCCAAACACCGTCTGACTATATGATAACTCAAACCATAAAGGCGGATGTGAATGGTTTGTTTACCTATGGAGTCCCTGCTGCTGGATGGTGGGGATTTGCAGCTTTAAATACATCAGATAAAAAAATGATATACAATAATGAAGAAAAGGATGTAGAATTAGGCGCAGTTTTATGGGTTAAATTTGAGGATTGGCTGGAGAAATAGCATGCATATATCAGAAGGTGTTCTATCAGGCCCTGTGCTTGCCACAGGAGCAGTATTTGCGCTTGCCGGAACATACATCGGGCTTAAAAAGATTGATTATGACCGCATTGTTCATGTGGCAATCCTGGCCTCGGCTTTTTTTGTGGCATCATTGATCCATGTAAACATTGGGCCTGCCAGTGTTCATCTTATTTTAAACGGTATTGTAGGGTTATTGCTTGGTTTTGCAGCAATTCCGGCAATTTTGACGGCACTACTGCTCCAGGCAGTCTTTTTCCAATATGGAGGACTCACCACATTAGGTGTTAATGTTGTGGTAATGGCTGTCCCGGCAGTTTTGGCTCATTACCTTTTTTTACCATTGCTGGGTAAATCATCAACACTTACTTTTACTGCCGGATTTTTGGCCGGTCTGTTTTCCATATTGTTTTCTTCCATTTTATTGGGGTTGGCCCTGTGGTTCACCAACCAGAATTTTTTTGAAACCAGCCTTGCCATCATTACAGCGTACATACCTGTAATGATAATTGAGGGGATTGTGACAGGCTTTTGTGTAGCTTTTCTTTTAAAAGTGTATCCGGAAATTATTCCGGTAAAGAAAAAATGAAAATAGAAAAAATACTTTTTGTTTGCCTCGTTCTTGTTTTGGTTCCCTTAAATATAGCCTTTGCCCACAAGGTGATCATTTTTGCGTGGGTGGAAGATGGCATGATTTATTCACAAAGCAGCTTTGGATCAAAACGAAAAGCTAAGAATTGTGCCATAAAGGTAGAAAATGAAAAAGGGTTTATTATCCATAAAGGACTGACAGACCAGGAGGGAAACCATTCATTTAAAATCCCAAAAAATATTGATTCTGATCTTGTTTTAACACTTGTGGCAGGGACAGGTCACCAGGCCCAATGGAAAATATCAATAGATGAGATTGTTGCAAAATCATCTGACAAAGACATTCCAACAATAATGGGGAAAAAAGAGAATCTGGAAAAAAGTCCTTCTATCTTGAAAATACTAACAGGCATTGCCATGATTTTTATTCTGGCCATGGCTGCAAAGTTTTTTAAAAAGGGAAAAACCCTGAAATGATAGAAGAAAAATTTGCATATGGCAGTTCATTGATCCACAGCCTTGATCCAAAAATACGCATTGTAGCTTCTATTGTTTTGTCCTTTGCAGCGGCACTTTGCGATAATCTATATTTTGCTGTGATTTATTTTATTATTTCAATTATTTTAATTGTAATGGCCAGATTGAATATGATTGATATCTTTAAAAGGTTAAAGCCTGTTTTCTGGTTTCTTTTGATGATCTGGATCATCCTTCCGCTAACATTTGACGGCGATATCTTGTATCAATTTTATGGGTTGAAAATAACAGGTCAAGGTGTGATATTGTGTTGTAAGATCACCATCAAATCCATCACAATCTTATTGTTATTTTCCGCACTTATTGCCACAATGACTGTGGCCTCCCTTGGAAACGGTCTTCACAGAATTCATGTGCCTGATAAAATGGTTTTTCTTCTTTTAATGTCCTATCGTTACATATCTGTTATTGAGGAAGAATACCAAAGACTTTTGCGAGCTGCAAAATTCAGGGGATTTAATCCCGGCACAAATTTGCATTCCTATAAAACATTTGCTTATCTTGCCGGTATGCTCTTTGTCAGGGCATCCATAAGAGCTCAAAGAGTACACCAGGCAATGTTGTGCCGTGGTTTCAATCAAAAATTTCATACCCTTGACGATTACCCGCCAAATAGATTAAACTCAATTTTTTTAATGGTGATATCTTTGGCAAGCTTAAGTCTTGTCATATTTGAAATGATTTGGGTTTAAAAATTCAAGTATAATAAAGTTAGAAGACATTTGTTTTTCTTATTTAGGGTCAGATACAAAGGTTTTAGATCATTTGAATCTTGAGATCAACAAGGGAGACAGAATTGGAATGATGGCTCCCAACGGGTCCGGTAAAACCACTTTGCTGCATACGATCATGGGGCTTTGCAAGCCTGATTCCGGAACGATAAAAGTATTTGGAAAGGTTTTAAATTATGAAAAAGACTTTTTGCCGGTTCGATCTAAAATCGGATTGTTATTCCAGGATTCTGATGATCAATTATTTTGTCCAACAGTATTGGATGATGTGGTATTTGGACCTTTGAACCTTGGATTTTCAAAAAATGATGCAATAGATATCGCCAGAAAAACCTTAGAACGGCTTGGAATTCTTAATTTTGAAAAGAGCATTATCCACAAGTTGTCAGGTGGACAAAAAAGGTTGGTTGCCCTGGCTTCTGTCCTGGCCATGGAGCCTGAAGTTTTATTGCTTGATGAACCCACCGCAGGTTTGGATAACAAAGTAAAAAAAAAATTGGTCCATATCCTTAATAGCCTTGATGTCTCTTATTTTGTTATTTCACATGAATTTGATTTTGCCAATGCAGTAACAGATAAAATCTATTCAATGGAAAATGGTAGGATTTTAAGAGACGATGAAATTCATATTCATCACCATGAGCATGTCCACAAACACGGGAAGCATCCCCATATCCATAAATAGAGCCTGTGTAAGTTAAAAAAGAAACCAAGTCTGTTAAAAAAAACCTTATCCAGAAGATTCCTTTGGTTTTATAAATGTCCCCCATAGAAAGTCAGGCAATTTCTAATGGTCCCAGATCCGCTCAGATCCGGTTCTTTTTGACAGGGGCTCCCAGTATTATTTTTTATCAGACAGCCAGTTCTTTTCGAAATTCCTTCATATTGGCTTTGTATTGCTCAAGTTCATCTATGGAGAGTTCATCAGGAAATACAAGTTGAACACAGGTGAGTAATTCGACCACATTATTGGCATGGGGAGCTACAGCAAGCACACCAATTTTGCTTCCCTTTTCAAGTTTAATTTTTCCAAGCATAAAATCTGTAATAAATTTACTTTCTTTTCTCAAGATTTTTTTCCAGGCCTGGGGCGTGGCACCAATAATGAATTCAGCCTCTCTTTTGCCATCTTCTTCAGATATCAGTTCAAGTCTTAATAGTTTTCCCTGCTCAAAAAACAGACAGAAGAATATGTCTTTTTCAATCCCCCATGAGGGGTCAGCCTTGACACGATAAACCATTTTTCCGGATAGTTTTTTCAGTTTTTCACCGGCTTGGGGGTTTGACCGATAGATTTCGGCACTTTCTTTAAGCCATTCCGGTGTGCAGTAATAAAAGGTATTCATGGTTTTTCCTTTAGTAAATAATAGTGTTTACTTAATTTGGCCCTGTGATATTTTGTGAATAACATCATCACGCAACTCTTTTTTGAAAAGTTTTTCCGTAACTGTCATTGGAAGTTCATCTCTGAATTCTACAAATTTTGGTACGGCATAGGGAGCAAGGTGTTCTCGGCAAAAGTCGCGGATATTATCTTCACTTACTATTTCCGGATAATCTTTATGCAGCTTGATTATCGCTGCAACTCTTTCACTTCCGGGGATCTTGGGGTCAGGAACTCCAAAACATGCTGCCATAAGCACTGCGGGATGCTTGAAAATGACTTCATCCACCTGGGTGGAATAAACTTTGTTGCCAGATACATTGATCATATCTTTAATTCGGTCTGTCATATGAAAATAGCCGTCTTCATCCATGTAGGCGATATCCCCGGTTTTCAGCCACCCGTCTTTAGTCAGGCCGGAACCTTTTTCAGGCCAGTAGCCTCTCATGACCTGGGGACCTCTCACCAGGATTTCTCCAGGTTCTCCAAAGGCCATTTCCTCTCCTGTGTCCTGGTCTATGATTTTGCATTCCGTGTCAGGGGCAGGTACACCCAGTCCGGGTTTTTCCTTAAGCATGAAGCCAGTAATTTTAGAAAAGCCTGAAATATTAAAATGGGTTAATGGGGCTGTCTCTGTAAGACCATAGCCTTCGGAAACCGGGTTTCCAAGTTCAGCTTTGATAGAATCGGCTACATCTTTTGGCAATGGAGCAGCTCCACTCATGGTGATGGCATTTATTTTGCCGACTTTTTCCTGTGCAATGCGCATGAATTGTGTAGGAACTGCACAAATCATGAACGGTCGGTATTCTTTGATCGTTTCCACAATAAGTTTAATGTTTCTGGGATCAGGCATCAGAATCAATCGCAGTCCAAGATGTGCAGCAGACTGTGCCATATACCGGCCATAAGAATGAAATAAGGGTACAGGTAAAAGCACTGAAGACTTACCTTTAATGCCTTTTATCAAAGGTTTCATTATCCAGGGTAATCCCATACGGATACAACAAGCCCGGTTGAAATGGGTTATCATGACACCTTTTGGCACACCAGTGGCACCTCCGGTAAAGGCCAGTTCACACAGGTCAGATTCAGGATCTATTGATATATCAGGTGGTGTGGCCTCATAGTCTTCAAGGAGTTGCCGGAACTCATAAGCACCATCGGCCAGGTCCTGTTTTAGGGGTTCAAGGTCAAATCCTTTTTTGGACGTTACAATCACCGAGGAAAACCCGCATTTTTCCTTAAGGCGTAAAACTCTTGTTAATTGATCTTCCTGGCAAATCAATATTTTGGCTTTTCCGCTGCCGGCTTCATGAACCAGCCCGTCATCTGTTCTCAGGGTGCTGGTTGGAATAACTGTTGCACCTGTTTTTAAAATACCCCAGTCTGAAATAATGGCTTCAGGGCAATTGGGCAGAAAAACACAAACTTTGTCTCCTTTTTTTACGCCGAGACCTGCCAGGGCGTTGGCAAATTTATCAGCATAAATTTTGAGATCTTTATAGGTGATCGTACGCCCAAGAAAGAGGATTGCAGCCCGGTTAGGATATTTTTTGGCAGCATTGTCCAGAATATTAAAAAGAGGCTCTACAGGGTAGGGGGCGAGGCTGTGATCCAGTTTGTATGGACCCAGTTTATAACTTTTTAGCCAAGGTTTATCCAAATAGTTCAAAATTTGTACTCCTGTGATAGGTTTTAAATTGAATTAAGAATAGGACAATCTATTCTTACACTTGTTTTAAAAAATTACTCACCACTTTCTTTTTGAATGCCAAGTTCCAAAAGTTTTTCAGGTCCTGGATTGCCGGTTGTCTTGTCCCAGCCTCTGAAATCGTAATAGGCATCTTTCATCTTTTCCAGAGTTTCTTCTTCGATGACCATGCCTTTGGCCGGCCCATCGGGCAACGGGTCTTTCATTAAGCGGCCCGGAAGCATATCATGGGTCCTGGTCATACCTGTTTTTGCATTGTAAAGTCTTGCCAGATTGTAAATCCGTTCTCCGCAACGACGGAAATCGGCCACATCCATTTCCCAGCCCAGGGCATAATTGATCAACTCTGTATAGTCAGATGCGGGCAGGAGCATACCCATGAATTTACAGGCTCCGATTGCGTCAAAAGCGGTTAAGGCATTTTCCAGATCCACGACAACCTTTGTCTCCTGGGGATCTGCAACAAAAGGATCTTTGATCTTGCTGTCATCCACTAAAACAAAGGGCGAATCAATAAAGGTTGGACCTTCAATAAAAGAGGTAATGTGATCCCCTCCTCTGTTGGCAGTTACATACCCTAATCCGCATATTTTTGCGGCACGCGGATCATAGGCCGGCAGTTCCATACCTTTAACGTTCATAGCAAAATGGGATGAATTTTTTCCAAGTTTTTGAGCCACAATCCGGGAACCTTCTGCCAGAAGATCTCCAATTCCTTCTCTTTTGGCAATCTTTTTTACCAGTTCTATGACCAGATCTGCGTTGCCAAACTCAAGTTTTAACCCATGGGTCATTGTTTTAGTCAAAATACCCTTTTCATAGCACTCTATAGCAAAAGCAATGGTGGAACCGGTAGAGATTGTGTCAATCCCGTTTTCATTGCAGAGATAGTTGGCCATGGTTATGGCATTCATGTCAGATACACCGCACAAGGCACCTAAAGTGTTGGCAGACTCGTATTCAGGACCTTCACCGGTTTTCCCGGCATATTTACCTTCTTTAATCGTTGTACCACGACCGCAGGCAATGGGGCATGCAAAGCAGGATACGCCTTTATCCAGAACCTTGTTGGTTAAAGCCTCGCTGTTGACTTCTTCAATGTCATCAAATACGCCTGCCTGCCAGTTACGAGTTGGATAGCCACCCCGTGCATTGACCATATCCGATACCATGTTGGTGCCAAACGCTTCAAACCCCACTTTGAGCATTGATTCATCCAGAAAATCGATCTGACGTCTGGCAGTTGTTTTAAATCCTTCGGGATCTGCAATCTCAAAGTTTGCTTTTCCTGCACAAACAATGGCCTTAAGTTTTTTCGATCCCATAACAGTGCCAAGTCCGGCCCGACCGACTGTGCGATGCTTATTATTCATGATGGCGGCATATCGAACAAGGTTTTCTCCACCAGGACCGATGGAAGCAATTGTAACTTTTCGATCGGATGAATCTTTGATAATATCTTCGGTTTCCGGAACGGTTTTGCCCCATAAATTATTGGCAGGTATCAGTTTAGCTTCACCGTCCAGAATTTCAAGGTATACTGGTATTTCAGAGCTTCCTTCAAATATAAATCCGTCAAAACCGGCGCGTTTCATAGCAGGACCAAAACTTCCACCTGAATTCCCATGGCCCCATAAGCCTGTTAGAGGGGATTTTGCAACAACTGAGTATCGGCTGGCGCTTGCTGAGGCGGTTCCTGTCAAAGGGCCAGTCATGAAAATCAGCTTATTATCCTTGCCCAGAGGATCTATATCAGCAGGCACTTCTTCAAACAAATATTTTGTTGCCAGGCCGGCACCACCCAGGTAATCCTTAGCCCATTGTTCTGGAATTTTTTCAATGGCAGTTGTGCCGGTGGTGAGATTAACTCTCAAAATTTTATCAATAAATCCATATCTCATATTCTCCCCCTATTTAATTGAATCAGTCTTAGTTATATTTTATCTGCTTTGCGAATGTATTAATATTCTCATCACGTTATTTTTTTTTGTTTTTCTGTAAATTTATCATCACCCATGGTTTAATTTAAATATTTTTTATTAGGCCGAAAAAGATATTTTTATCCTCCATTTTTAACAAGTAATGACAAACAAAGGAATCAAATGCTAAATAGTGTTTAAATAGCTATAGAAATGAATAATGTCAATAAGGAGAAATACACATATTTTTCTTGCCATTAATAGATAAGGAATAGATCGAAAGATTTAATGAATGAAAAATAGATGATTGGAATTGTGTTAAGCCATTTTTAAGTCATTGAATTTGGAATAAATTTTTTGGCAAAACTTGAAAGAGATATCTTGTATCAGGATCTTGGCAGCAGAGCCCCAAGTTCTTTTTGAATACAAAAATAAATGTCTTCATCGCTGCCATAGACATCAATAACATCTTTGTGATTGATCAGTTTCTCAACAATGAATGCTGTCAGGTAAAGACTGGCAATGTTAGGATTTGATATAAGTGTCCGAAAAGGTGCAACCATATAATCAATATCAAAATCTTCTGCTTTGCAAAGCGCATCTAAACATCTTGCGATCTGATTTTGAATACTGGATTTTGAGACAGTCTCAACTAATTTGGATTCAATGAGTTTCATAGAGACTTTATTGCTAAAGGAATCTATGTTATCCCGGATTGTGGAGATGGTTCTTATTCTTTCACGTTCTTTAGAAGATTCAATCTTAGAAAGAAGTTTTGCTTCTCTGTTTCCGGTATAAAAGAGTTTAGCCATTGAATTATCCTTAAATTTTCATAAATCATAAATTATTAATCAATATATATATAATAAAAACAGGATGTTTTCAAGTTTAAAATCAGTGATCTTCGATAATAATCTGCAAAGCATTTGTTTTGAATTTGTTGATCTTAAGTTTAAAAGCTATTTTATGGTAATAGTCAGGCAGATCATCAGGATCACTGATGTTAAAATGAAAAGCTTCAACCTGATGGCGACAAAGAGGAACGGGTTTTTCAAGAATCATTTTCCTGTGATGGTTTCCAATTATATAAGAGGATACAACACGGACATCTTCACATATAAAGACAGGTTCCGGATTGGCCATACCAAAAGGTCTTAATCGGTCAATTTCTGTGGCCAGATTGAAATTGATATCGTCAAAATCAAGAATTGCATCAATGATCATGGATTTCTGGAAATCTTTTTTACTATAAGTTTCTTCAATGTGTCGGGTTAAATTTTGATAGAGTATTTGTAAATTATTTTTTTTTATCGTAAGGCCGCAAGCCATGGCGTGACCACCAAATTTTTCAAGCAAAGCTTCACTGGCCACAAGAGCTTTATAGATGTTGATATTATTGATACTTCGACCGGAACCAATGGCGTTTTTATATGTGGTGGACAATAAAATCACCGGGCGATAGTATTTTTTTGATAGTTTTGATGCAACAATTCCCAAAACACTTGGATCCCAATTATCATCCCATAAAAAAAGCAGTTTTTTCTCAAGCAGATCTGGATTTTTTAGCAAGCGATGTTCAATGTTTTGGACAATTTTCAGCTCGATTTTCTGTCGTTTGATATTTAAATTGTCCAGAAGAGATGCTGTTTTTTCAGCATTGCCGATATCTGTTGCCATGAGCTGTGATACACATATTCTGGCATGGGATATTCTTCCGGCTGCATTTATTCTGGGGACAATTTTGAATGAGATGTCATCTGAGTCAATTTTGTTAAAATCAATCCGGGAACTTTGGGCAAGACATTTTAATCCAAGCCTTGTTCCCTGTTTTATTTTTTTTATCCCTGCTACACAAAGCACACGGTTTTCATTGATCAAGGGTACCATATCACCTATGGTGCCAATGGCAAACAGATCCAGATAGTCTGTGAGATTGGGCTCTGGTAATTCTTCCCAATAATTTTTTTCTCTGAAAAATTTTCTGAGTGCTATGACAAGAAAAAAAGCAACCCCCACACCGGCAAGATAATCTAAACCTGATTTGCAGTCTTCCCTTTTAGGGTCGATCACTGCCAGGGCAGATGGCAGGGTAGGGCCGGGTTCATGGTGATCAGTGATGATGACGTCAATATCTTCAAGATTAGCCTTTTGAACGGCTTCATGATTGCTGACCCCGCAGTCGACTGTGATAATCAGATCAATTTCCTGATCTATTGCCATTTGAATATGATCGATTTGAAGGCTATAGCCTTCTTTGATCCTATGGGGGATATACCAGGATACATTGGCATCACAATATTCAAGAAAACCGCTTAACAATGCAGTAGCCGTAACACCGTCCGCATCAAAATCACCGAAAACAAGAATTTTTTCTTTGTTTTCAACTGCAGTAAAGATACGTTCCACAGCCCTTTTCATATCCTTTATAAGAAAAGGATCTATAAGGTTTTCAAAATTGGGGTTTAAAAAGAAGCGTGCGTCATCAATGCTTATAATTCCTCTGGCAGAAAGCAGGGTGGCCAAAAGAGGATGGCAGTGCAACCCCTTGGCTAAAAGCGTAACAATTTTCTGATCAGGTTCAAAATATTTGAGTAGGGTATCCATTGATTTAAAAATAATTTATATAAGCAAACCATCATAAAGTCAATTTTCGATTTTCTTCATGGATAATAAAATTTAAAAAAAATAGTGAAAAAACTAATTATCGGAAATACCAGGATTTGTATTTCCGATAATTAGAGCGATTCGTGACCATTTAGCGAAAATACCAATATTGGCATTTCCGCTAAATACTGATTTATCTGGAATTTGAAATTGATTTATATAAATATTTATTTTGCGTTATTCCGGCCGGGGTATGGGTTGCGACCTCCCCGGCAAGAATCACTACCTACTCAAAATATAATTTTACTAATATTTCCAAAAAATTGAATTTAAGCTTTGAATATCTGATTTTGTCATTTGCATATAACGTAATGACAGGAACAAAATTCATTTTTGTCTTGCATCAATATATGTTGTATGTTGAATCCTATTATATTAATCTTAGTATAAAATGATTATTTTTTGTCTTGAAAAATTATTAAGTTTGAGGTCTTTTTAATGGCTGAAAAACCAATTTGTAATGAATTGGAAAAAAGAATTCAAGAATTAGTTAAAGATAAAAAGAGGTATCAGCTTATTACTTAAACTCTTGTTTATGGTATTCAAGAAATAGATATCGTTGGGGAAATAGTTTTCGTAAATCCTGCTTTCCATAAGATGTGTGGCTATGAAAACAAAGAATCGATAGGCACTCCAAAAGAGAAGGATTATTCAAATCATCCCGGAGAAAAGGAGCGACCTACTACAAAAAAGAAGAATATTGAATCGGATGAGAGCTGATCCTTGGTAAA
>Ga0257119_1001140_pt1 | contig 19749 bp, 15 predicted proteins | sample SI112_200mmetaG_FD_190179 | JGI IMG/M metagenome (GOLD analysis project Ga0257119, IMG submission 190179) | Marine microbial communities from Saanich Inlet, British Columbia, Canada - SI112_200m | ecosystem: Environmental > Aquatic > Marine > Inlet | place: Canada: British Columbia | collected... | reverse complement strand
GTAATTTTATTGTTGGTTGGCAACAAGTTTTCAGTTTTTTTGCGTTTTACTGGTGGCAAGGGAGTTTCAACTTCTGTAGGAATTTTGTTTGCATTGAGTTCAAAACTTTTAATGGTATCTTTTATTCCTTGGTTATTGTCATTTTTTATATTCAAAACAGTTGGGGTTGCCTCTGTTATAATGGTTTTGACGATGCCTTTGCTTTGTTGGTTCCTGTATAAAAACGTTGTTATGCTTATTTTGACTTTTTTTATAGCCGTGTGGATTTTATTTACACATCAAGACAATATTAGAATTTTTATACAAAAATGGCGTAGATAGAAAGGGTTGGCCGTGTTGTTTTCGGATATTACAAAAACTTTCCAGCAAATACAGAGTGTTAGCTCTCGTATTGCCATGACTAAAGATTTGGCAAAACTATTTTTAAAGGCCACCGCAAGGGATGTCGGGTTAATTAGTTATTTGTCTCTTGGAAAGTTGCGTGCGGTATATAAAGGAACTCAATTTAATATCTCATCTAAAGGACTTTCAAAGATTCTTACTAAATTGTTTAATTCGGCCAAAGAAGATGTTGAAACAAAAATAAAGCAAGTTGGAGATGTTGGTTCTGTTATAGATTTGTTTGTCTGGCCTGGAGTAGACAGGGGACTTTCGCTTGACGAGGTTTACAGACGTTTACAAGAGGTAGAAAAAATATCTGGTTTAGGATCGCAGGAAAAGAAGTCAGAATTGTTAAAAGGGTTGTTGTTGGATCTTGACCCTCTCTCTGCAAAATTTGTTGTTCGTATAGTAGCAGATAAACTTCGTATCGGTTTTTCTGATATGACGCTTTTAGATGCATTGTCTTGGATGGCTATTGGTGACAAGTCTTATAGGCAAAAACTTGAGCATGCTTATAATGTATGCGCTGATATTGGGCTTATTGCTTACACATTGAAGGAAAATGGAGTCGAAGCTATAGAGGGGATGGAAATACATGTTGGGATCCCTATCCGTCCAGCTTCTGCCGAAAGAATTAATTCTCCAAAAAAAATTTTGGAGAAAATTGGTACGTGTGTTGCACAACCAAAACTTGATGGATTTAGATTACAGATTCATGTTGATAAAACAAAAGAGAAGCATATCGTTAGGTTTTTTTCCAGAAATATGCTTGATATGTCGAATATGTTTCCAGACCTCAAATCGCTTTTTATGGATTTACCATTGAATCAAATCATTTGTGAGGGAGAGGCGATATCGTATGATGAAGGTGTTTTTGTTCCTTTCCAAGAAACAGTTAAGCGAAAACGAAAACATGAAATTGAAAAGGTCGCGGAACAGCTTCCTTTGAAAGTTTTTATTTTCGATGTTTTGTATTATAACGGCAAAAGCTTATTAGACAAAACTCACGAGCAACGAAGAAACTTGTTGGAAGAAGTATTTAAAAAAGACAAGTCGGAAAAAATTATAGCTATTGAGGAAAAAAAAATTGAACGAGCCGATCAACTTGAAGAATACTTTTTGGATTCTATTGGTAAGGGTCTTGAAGGACTGGTTGTCAAGCGTCCAGATTCTTGTTATCAGCCAGGAAAAAGAAACTCTAATTGGATCAAGTTAAAAGAAATTTCAGGAAGTAAGCTTAGCGATACGATAGATTGTGTTGTTTTGGGATACTACGGGGGTCTTGGTAGGCGTTCGTCATTTGGAATTGGTGCATTTTTGGTTGGTATTTACAACAAGAATAAAGACGTCTTTCAAACTATTGCAAAGGTTGGAACTGGTTTGACTGATGAGTTGTGGGTGGACATGAAAAAACGTTGTGAAGCAATTGGGATTGAGCAAAAGCCCAAAAACGTTGAGTGTTCATCGGAACATTTTCCGGACGTTTGGGTTTCACCTGAAATTGTTTGTATGGTAAGGGCGGATGAGATTTCTGTTTCTAAGGTTCATACTTGTGCAAAAAAAGAAAATGGCAAAGGCTATGCTTTACGTTTTCCGAGGTTTATGGGGTATAGGCCAGACAAAAGTCCTACTAATGCTACAACGGCTTCTGAAATAGAAAATTTTTATCGTTGGCAGAAAAAGTAATTATTGCTTTTCGGGTTTTGGTGTAGTAGAACCCTATTATTAGGTTTTTATTTTTTATGAGGGAGTGTAAGTATGATGAGGAAGTTGCCTTTCTTTATTTTTGTTTTCTTTGCAGGTTTTTCTTTTTTTATTTTGGCTGACGTTCAGTGTCCACCAACAGATACTTCTGATCCGGTTTATTCACTTGTTAGTTTTCAGTATAAAGATGAAACCTTGGCCGATGGTGGACAAACGAAAATTTGTGATGCATACAAAGAGTTTGTAACTAATTTTGTTTCAGCATATAAAAATTTACGTAAAAGCTGCTCTGGTCTTCCAAGTTCCACCAAGCTTAGTTGTCCCGCCTTGGGTTCATATCCAGTTGTGCCTAATACTAGTAATTTGCAAAATATATTTAATCTTTTTGTTGTATATTATGATCTTGTTTTAAATTGGAGTAAATCATATCCGAGTACTCCTCTCCCAAGTTCTGCGGATGGTGTTTGTGTTATGGCAAGACAAATTGAGGTTGAGACTGCGCAAGGTTTTTACACGGCCATGTTGAGTATTATGAACAATCCCAATTCTCCATATTGGGCAATAAAATATCCTAGTAGCGTGGAAGAACAGATGGCTAAAAGAAGGGCCTATATAAATCAACAGGTTCGTGCACCAATGATAGAAAAGGCTCTTCAGGACTGGTATAGCCAGTCCCAAGCTGGCAAGCCAGCTCAAACTTCTGGGCAAGCCTCAGGCACTCCCGCATTTAACTGCTCTATTGAGGAATTTAATAATTATACGAAAATTATGGCAGTATTTGGTGATGATTCTCCAAAAAAAGCGGCATATTGGCAGCCTGTCGCAAACAAAGATTATATTGCTACAGAGGATGATATAATTGCAGCAGCACAGGGCTCTGCGTTTAATGCGTGGAATGGAGTACAGAAAACTTCTCCTTCAGGGTTAACATCAGGCCAGGTGCATTCTTTTAGGCAGGGTGTGGCTGAGCAGGCTATGGCAGGCATGTTGGTAAGAAAGGTTGATATTTTCAGTCACCCAGGGTCATTAATGTCAGACTTTAGAGTTTATCAAGGAAAAGATTCTAGCAAAACGTTTTATGCCTGGTTCATTCCAAATCCAAGTGATCCTACAACTACAAGACCGTTTCCTGCCTGGGTTTCTCAAGCGGCGTTGGCGAGTATAGACAGGTCTCTTAATTATTTGGACGGTTCTCACTCGACTAAAGGGAGTTTGCCTGCTGAGGTTATAAATGCATATAAGAGCGTTATTGTTTCTTTGATGAAATTGTATGTACATTTTATTGAATCTGAGAGTATTAACGTAAGAAGTTTGCTACAAGCTGGTACCGGGGTAGATGATGACTATGCGTTATGGCAGTTTTCTGTTCAGGCGCTTACAAATAATTTGCTTTCTTTGGTTAACCAATATCTTGGAACAACATGTAAGTTGACGGCCGATGAAATTAATGAGTTTGTAAATTTAAATTATTTTGAAAAAATGATTCAGCTTAAGGCTGCAATTACTGATTCAGAAACATTTTTGCCCGCAGAGCAAGACTTTTTAAATAAATCGATTTCCGAAGCTGTTGCTGCGATGAACCAGGCCGACCATTTTTATCAGGTTTTAAAGTACCTTAACTTGAAGGGTGCAAGTTTTATTCTTGAAACTTTTGCGTCGTATCTTGTTGAAAAGCAAAGCTCATATTTTAATTTAACGACACAAATTATCAATAAGTTGGGAATTTGTTCTAATAGTGACAAGAGTCAGAAAAGAGAATATACGTTGTTTTTGCAGCGATGTTATGATTCTATTGCAGATTTTTGTAATGTGTTGGCTAGTGAGAAAAATGCAAAAGTAATATACGCAGAAAGAGTTACACAAAATAGAAAATATTCAAATGATTTAACCGAAGGCCTGAAGCAGTATGATCTAGCTGTTGCGGCCAATTCCAGCAATGACTTTGTCGAAGCAGCAAATTACTATACTTTGGCAAAAGAAAAGTTTCAAATTGGTGCACCGACTATGGCACAATTTGTTGAGCAGGAAGCTGTTGATATTATGTTTCAGGTTTTAGTTCCACAATCTATAAGTAATTTACAGACATTTATCTTTAGTAATTTTGGTGTCGGAAAAGACTGGAATACGTATCAAGCGTACAGCAATCCTACAGGCACTAATATTACCAGTGATATTTTTTATGAACAAACAACTTTTTCTAACTTGCTGCAAGACATGAATTGTTCGTTAAATATTGCGATTGTTAACTATCAGGCAGCCATTCATGATTATCAGGCGATGGGTATGGGAGTAACTGGAGATATAACGTTACCTTCTGAGATTTCTTATGTGGATAAATCCGGAAAATCTCATACTATTCCTTCTGATGTTGGAATTCTAAGTCAGACTGTAATGTTTTTGCAGGCACTTGTTGATTCCAATAATCTTGTTTTACAAGCAGATAGTGCTTTGCAGGGTGCAACAGATGTCCAAATAGAAACTGAATTTGCACAATTTAATGCAGCGTATCAGAATATTTTGCTTCCAGGTAAAAACTATAGCGAAGTAGACTCAATTTATGATGGTTATGTTGGTAATTCTAGCAAGTTAACGGTTTTTAATCGTTATCTTGGTGGGGTGACTGGAAATAACGATGGTCTCTATTCAGTTATTAAGGCAGTCGTTCCACAAGGGGGAACTTTTTCTGCTTGGATAGCACAGCACTTTGCAAGAATGTGCTATGATTATGGGGCAAAATATAGTAGTAGCAAGCCGGGTTTTTCTCTTCAATGTTATCTTCCTCCAATGAAAAAAAGTGTATTTAAATATTTAAATAGCAACATGCAGAATATTTTTAACGAAAAAAAGCAGGTTATTCAAAGCCATATTGCTGAACTTAATACTTCAATAAGTAGTTCAATTTCTGATGCACAAAATGCCTCTGATTGGTCTGGGCAGCCATTTTCATCTCCTGCCAATGTTGCATGGAATAATGCTCTTAATATGGTTTTGTCTGGAGTTCAGTTTGATATAAAAACAGTGCAAGGTTATGAAAAAGTTGTTTCAGATTATCAAACGGCGTTAGAATCTAACATGCCTGATGGAATCGAACAAGATATTAATTGTGTATTGGTTCTTACCAGAAAGTATTTTGCGGATAAAAAAATAGCTCCAGCAACAGCTTCTTTTTCAGGTGTCACTAATAAGCTTAAGTCTTTTTTTAGTAAAGTTAAGCAGATTAATACAGTAGTTGTTGGTAGCAACTATGATTCTGCAGTTGCTAATGTGAAACAACTAATTAGCGCGAAAAGCCTATATGATCAATCTGTTCAACTAAGAGATCAAATTATTTCAGTTTTAGAGGCAGATTTTGATATAACCCAAGAAGATTCAACAGAGTTCGTAAATAGTTGGAATGCCATTGCAACTAGCGATTTTCCTGCTAATTTTGAAAATCCACAGTCACTACTTGCACCTCTTTGTAAGGCGGCTGGAGACTATTACTACAATAAAGAGGGCGCTATTATGGATTCAGCGTCTAAGGCAGTTCCATCAGATCCTTCTTCATATTATACAAATACTGGTTATGGTAAGGCGTTTTTGTATTATGATAAGGCCTGGAATTTGTATTTGCAGGAAAAAAATGCTATCGCTATAAATGGGTTTAAGAATAATTGCCGTACTGCACAAACGAGAGGAACTGGGGACGCTTACAGATATTCGGTTGTGCCCGGTAGAACACAGCGTTTAATTTGTAATGGGATTGATTATGGTGTTCCTATTCCAGAAAAGTATTATGTATACAGTTACAAATACAATGTTCCTAATAATGTTGTTGTTCCTTCTACAAAGTCAAAATATGTTTACTCATCTCAAAGTAAAACAGATAAGAATATTGTAATTGCGGCTATCACTGATTCTTTCAAGGCGTTTAATCAGGTGGAGTCTGTGCCATTAGATCAGACTTTTTTGGATAAATATATATCAGATATTACCGATGCGGTTGAAAATGAAATTGATGTTGCTAAGACCCAAGAAACTAGCCCGTTGTTTGGGGACAATGACACTCTTCATGCTTCTGTAACGCTAGAATACATGGTAGATGCGAATGGGAATGGAAGTTGGTCAATTATTCAGCAGCTTGCTCCTCTTGCAAATATTCCTCAACAGGCTGCATATAGAGAGTTGCCATCGGCTCTTGTTTATTATTATAACGGCAGTAGTTTTTATAGTGGAGTTGCTGGTCAAAATATAGTAGTAGGCGGCAGAGAATATACGGCAGCCCCTTCGACAAAGGTTGCTAAATACCTTGCTGGAAAAGTTTGTTTGACATATTTAACAAGAGCCGTTGTGTCGTGGAGTGTTTTGTCGGACAAAATAACTGCTATAAATCCTCCGGAGAAAATGAAAGACGCTGTCTCTGATACTTATCCTTACACTTTTGACTCTAGTCGTTACAATATCGTTTTTTCACAAGATATGCTTAAAGTTTCAGACATGATAGCCTCTGATACAAACGGAACTCTGGTGAAATTGCAGATGGCAAAAGGTGGTCTTGAAGCGGAGATTGGGGTTGATGCAAAACTGACAGATTCTTTAAATAGGTTGGGGCAAATAATTGTTCAATACTGTATGGATACAGGGGATGAGGTCTCAAGATTTTTAATTGGTAATCCGGTTGTGGATGATCCAGTAAATAACCGAATTGTTATTGATTCTAATTTTTCATCAATGTTCCAAAAAATGTTTCAACAATATTCTTTGTCATACGCATATCCAAAACTTTTCGGAACAGAGGAACTTAGTTTGTGGAAAATGTTATTTGAACACATTATAGAGGCAGCAAATAATGTCGCGTGGTATTTTATGGGGACCCCTTTTGATTTTCATTCTTCGAATTATACAGTTGATATGAAGTCTCCACTTTATCGGTATATGGATGGATATTCATATTTTGGTTATGTTGCCCAGCAGTATCAAACAATGATTGGAATAATTGCAAAAATACACAATCCTAACAATTATCTTAGTTATGACCAATCTAAAGACCCTGTAATAACACAACTAAATAGTACATTCGAGATAACGATGGATTTGGCAAACTTGAATCAGATTAGAGCTGTATTTATGGAAGCTACACAAAACATTCTTCAATTTGGAGCAAATTCATCTCTTCATGTTGGAGATACTGTAGGTAATATTAAGTCATTTGCTCAGGTTATAAGCGAAGAAAAAATATTCTTACAGTCTGCGTCATCAGGAAACTTTGGTGTTTCAACGGACTTTAGTACCAAGGAGTCTGCAGCATATACAGATTTCAATCATTTATCTTTGTGGAGTATGATGCGTTATATGATGTCAAATCAGCTTGCAAGTAAGAAATTAAGTGATATTGCATCTGATTTGCATCCAAACAATAAACAACAACAAACTGACTACATAGAGACGCTTACTAGGCAAGCAGGAGCTGAAATTCAAGCACTTATTTCTATTCCTGCAACAGTTTATACTGTTGATCCTTCTCCTGCGGCTCCAAAAGATGGATCAGCTGCAAAGCCTAATTTAGCTGTTGTTGGGACAAATATAGAGAGTTTTATTAATGGCAGTAGTTTTGAAAGTCATCTTGTTGGAGTTCTTGATAGTTTTGTTCAAAAGGCAAAAGCTGGAAATGCTGCAGAAGCATACGCAGGAATTTCTGTGCTTTCAAATAGTATGACGTCGGTTGTTAGGACCATGTATTTTGCGAAAATGGAATATGACAAAGCGTATCTTGTAAAAGCGAAAACAGATAAAACTTTCGACTCTATAATTAATTTATATCTGTCGAATTTGTGGAATTTATTTCTTAGTCGGTACCGAGGGGCAGCGCAGGCAATGCAAACAAGTGCAGCGCAAGAGATGGGTTGATGAATCGGCGCGAGAGCGCCGACCCTAATTTAAATACATTTTTCCTTAAAAAACTGTGCGGATTTTTTGGGGTTATCTGATTCGGTTATGGCTTTGCCTACAACAATACCACTTGGCCGGAACTCTATTATATTGTCGATATTATTTTCGTCTATTTGAGCAGATATAAATATTGGTAGTGACGTGTTGCCCTTTACCATTTCCCACTTATCCTTGAATGTCAGAGCGGAGTCTTGTGTATATACTTTGTGGAAAAGTATTGAATCTACTCCTAGAATCTTTGCTTCCATGGCGGATTGTCCTATAAAATCTGTTGTTAAAAGGTCTAGAACGCTTTTTTTGTTTGCATCATGGGCAGCGCTACATGCCGACTGAATTATTTTTTTATTTGCTCCAGCCATGATGGTTATCCATTTTGGCCCATTTTTTTCTAAGAGATTGACAATCTCTCTTCCGTGATCAACTATTTTTGTATCAGCCAATATGGTTGAATTTGGAAATGCTTTGCAGAATTCTTTTACGGCTTCTATACCGTATCTGTAGATTAAAATTGATCCGACCTCTAGTATGTCGGCAAATTCTGCAACTTTTTGTGCGATTTTCAAAGACTTCTTCAGGTCAATAAGATCGAAGGATATTTGCAATTTCATAAAGTTACCCCTTGCGCAAGGTTTAACATATTTATCTCTCCAACTACAACGTTATTATAGCAATTTTTTTTTTTTGTGTAATTGCGTGCTGAGTTGGCTCCAAAATGTCTGTTGAGTCGTGATATAGCATGCGTTATCGTATTAGCACACTGCTTACAATAGCGCCTGTCTGTTTTTGTTTGAGATACAATGATCCAAAGAATTGTTTAATATTCAAAATATAGAGTGCATTTGCAAGCTTATTTACTTGTTTTTTTAAATATATTGTTGGAAGAATCAGCTGTGGATCGTCATTCGAAATTGTTATTCCAGTAGGAACATATACGTTTTTTGGTTTTGCTAGTACGACAATTGAATTTTTATGAATGCGATGATTTTCTGGTAGAGGCTCTTCTTGTGCGTTCCAAAAATGGAGCTGTGTTTTTTTGTCGAGTACTTTTTTTACAGAAAAAAGAGCGGCTGGTCTGTTTGGTAATACTTCTATGTGGTGTATCGTATTTGGAAACATAAATACTGGATCTATTGCGTCGGTGACAAGAATATAAAACTCTGGCTTTAGATGCATTCTATTAAAGATTATTTGGCTGTTGTTTGAAACTTCAATTTGGCCTGCGTATATTGAAAAAACACCATTTTCCCAGCGAGTTGTATTTTTTATAACTTTGCGAGGAATTTTATAAGGATTTTTCAAGTTTTGTTGTGCTTTTTTTATTTCATATTCTGTATCTATATCCGGATATTGCTTTATTATAAGTGACACGGTATGTGGTGAAGGGGAACAGTGAATGGTTGTGACTCCAAAAGTAACAACTATGGTGAGAACGAAAAAAAATAATATGTGAAGCTTCATTTTTTCTCCTTTGTTTTTTAAACTTACATATGAATTTTCTGTTGTTACTATATCAAAGCTGGGGTAAAGTCTCTATGGTTTTAAGTAAAATTGTGTCAGAAAAATATTGGAAAGCCTTTGTTGAAAAGGAAAAGCTTTCTCAAGAACAACAAGAAAAATTTTTAAAATATTTGCAAATGCTTCAGAAGGCAAATGAGCGGTTCAATATCACACGTATTATCTCTGCGCACGATGTTGTGGCATTTCATTTTCAAGATTCTTTGGTGTTGAGACGTTTTTTTGATTTATCTGCAGTGAATGGATTGGCAGACATTGGGAGTGGTGGTGGCTTTCCTGGAATTCCATTAGCTATTGTTAATCCAAAAGTAAATTTTTTTTTAATAGAGGTAACGACTAAAAAGGTTGAATTTTTGCGGCAGGTTGCAAAAGAGTTATTGTTGCAAAATATTGAGGTTGTTCAGTGTGACTGGAGAACTTTTTTGCGAACAACAAAGCATTCAATTGATATATTTGCTGCAAGAGCTTCCCTTAGTGTTAAAGAGTTGATTAGAGCTTTTTCACCACAGTGCTTTTATAATAGTTCTACTTTGGTGTATTGGGCTTCTAAAAATTGGGAGCCAGAGCGAAATGAGGCTCCTCTTATTCTCAAACAAGATTTGTATATGATTAAAAATAAACAAAGAAAGTTGTTTATTTTTAAAAAAAAGTAGTCATCTTCCAAGAGCGGTTTCGATAATTACTTTTGCTGTTGTTGCAACGGCTGCTTTTAAAAAGACACTGCCAATCTTTTTTTCTTCTGCCCACTTGACGAGCTTATTATATATTTTTGTGACACTTATGGTTTGTTTTACATTTATATTTGTGTAGTCGATTGCTGGTGCTTCTTGTGCCAGTGAAACGGTAAATTGAAATAAAAGTAGCACAGAAAATAGTTTTATTTTATTCATTTTTGTCCCCCTTTTTTAATAAGACTTCTACCTTAATCTTAGCAGAACAAGGGTAGAGTTTTCCATGGTTTTTTATAACCGTGAGAACAGAAATAAAAAAGCCCCTTGATTTAATATCAAGGGGCTTTTTCTTTAATCAAAAATATATTTTAACTTACAGATAAAAGTGTTTCAACCAGCATTTTTGCTGCTGTTGAAACGGCTGCTTTAGCAAATGTTTTTCCAGGATTTACTCCTCTTACCCATTCAAAAGATTCCTGTGCTAGTTCTGCAGTTTTCTCAATGGCCTGGCCACATTTCCTGTGTGCTTGTTGGTAAACTGCTACGGCTCTATGTTGAAAGCTAAAATTGTTTTTTGCGTGAGCAGGTAAAACAAATTGTGTTACGAGAAAAACTGTTATGATAAGTTTTAGTTTGTTCATGATAGAAACCCCCGGTAAAATGAAAAGAAAAGAAACATACACAACAATAATTATAGTTAAAAACGAAAAAAGATCAAGATAAGGTGCTTTTTTGGTAAAAGTTAATGTTTATAATTCAAAAATGTGAAAAATATATCGGAGAAATGCAAAATTAAATTTTACATTTCTTTATTATTTTTCTATATATGTAACGTCCAAATGAACAGATTTACATCCTGTTTATTTGGTGCCTTTTAGAGAGCAAGTGGTGAGATAGGTTTTGTGATGAAAGGGGTTAATATGAGGAAGAAGAAGCTGTTGGTTAGTTACTTTAGCGGCATTGTGGACGTTTCTCATGGAGAGAATTATAGCTCTCTTCTAAGGTATTTTTTTCCTGAACTTGTTACAAACTTGGTAATATATTCTCTTCCGTTTTTGATAGACTCTGTTTTTATCGCATTCTTGCGTTCTACTTCGGCGTATACAACTCTTACTGTTACTAACACAATATTGCATATGCTTGTAAAAATGGGAGAAGGGCTTGCTGTTGGAGGGCTTGTTTTAATTGGGCATTACAATGGGCTTAAAAAATTTAAAGAAGCTGGAACGGTGTTGGTTGATTTATTTTGGTCTGTTGTAGTTTCAGCGTTTGTAGTTTCAGCTATTCTATTTTTTGGTGCTTTTTGGATTTATTCTGCCTATAGGGTTCCGGCTGAAATGATACCAATGGGTGTTTCGTTTTTGCGCCTACGTGCAATTGGAATGTTTTTTACGTTTGTTTATTTTGCCTTGGTTGGTTTTTTGCGTGGAATAAAAAATACAAGAGTCCCAATGCTAATTTTTATGTGTGGTGGTACCGTACTCGTATTATTTGATTATCTTTTGATTTTTGGAAACTGTGGATTTCCAAAAATGGGTTTGAACGGGTCTGCCGTAGCCACTTTGTTACAATATTCTGTGATGCTTATAATTGGTCTGTGCTATATTTTTTTTAATAATGACACAAAAAAATATGGGATTAATTTGTTGAGAAGAGTTTCTTCGTGGAAAAATGTTAAATCGATTTTTATTCTTGCGTGGCCAGTTATGCTGGATAAAATAGCTTTTGCTGGTTCATATATTTGGCTTGGGGCTTTGATAGCCCCCATGGGTAAATATGTTTTGGCAAGTTATGGTCTTATTAAAGATATGGAGCGATTTGCTTTAATGCCGGCTGTTGCGTTTGCGCAGATTATAACATTTTTAGTTAGCAATGATTATGGAAGGAAAGACTGGGATGGGATAAAAACGAATGTAAAAAAAATAGTATTTTTAGCTTCAGCAATGGTGTTTTTAGTTCTTTTAGTTTTTTCAATATGGCCAGAGCAAATTGCCATGGTTTTTGACCAAAAAGGCCGATTTGCAAGCTTTTCCGCAATAGTATTTCCAATTTTAAGTGTACTTGTTTTTTTTGATGTGCTACAATTGATACTCTCAGGAGCAATGAGAGGTGCACAACAGGTTAAAACTGTTATGTGGACAAGGTTTTTTATATGTTTTGGATGCTTTTTCCCTTTGTCATATACTATATCTATTTTGCCTATAGAGAACAGTATTACCAAATTCTTACTTTTATACGGATCATTTTATGTTGTAACTGGATTTATGAGTATAATTTATATCTATAGGTTTAGAGGGGAAAAGTGGAAGACTCCAACGGTATGAGGGTTTTTATATGGAAAAAATAACAAAAGAAGAAGTTTTAAAAATAGCAGAGCTTTCTCGTATAGAAATTTCGGATGATGAAATTGAGCCAATTGTAAAGCAATTACAAGATGTTCTTTCTTATGCGCAAAGAGTTAAGGAAGTTGCGATCGATGTTCGCGAACCTCTAAGAAAGAATGTCAATATAATGAGAGAGGATGTTGTTATTAAAACTGACAGCGAGACAATTCTAAGACAGGCTCCGGATAGAGAAGATAATTTTTTTGTTGTTCCAATCATTTTGAACAACAAGTAAGGGGCCCACGATGAAAAAACTAGCTTTTGCAACAATAAAAGAACTTAAGGAATATATCGACAAAAAGGAGGTTTCTCGTGAAGAGGTTTTATCTTTTTTCGTTAAGCGAATTAAAGATATAGACCCAAAAATTGGATCTACTTTGGAGGTTTTTGACGAAAGTTCAGTTCTAAAAAATAGCGCTTTAAAAGGTAATTTGGTTGGTATCCCTGGTCTTCTTAAAGACAATATTTGCCAGAAGGACAGAATAACATCTTGCGCTTCAAAAATTCTTGAAAACTTTGTATCTCCATATGATTCAACTGTCAGTGCTCGTCTTAAAAAAGATGGGGCTTTTTTAATTGGTAGAGCAAATTGTGATGAGTTTGCAATGGGCAGTTCTACAGAGACATCGGCATTTAAAAAAACAGCAAATCCTTGGAATCTAGATAGGGTAGCAGGTGGTTCTAGTGGCGGCTCGGCGGCGGCTGTTTCGGCTGGGCTTGTACCCTGGGCATTGGGTTCAGATACAGGAGGGTCTGTCCGGCAACCAGCAGCGTTTTGCGGTGTTGTTGGTCTTAAGCCTACTTACGGTCTTGTTTCTCGTTATGGCTTGGTTGCATATGCTTCGTCTTTGGATCAAATTGGTGTTATTTCGCGTACGGTTGAAGACAATGCTTTGGTGCTTTCTTCTATTGCTGGGCACGACACACATGATTCAACAAGTTTGTCTGTTAGTATTAAAGATTACACTCAGGATTTAGGGAAAAAGTTTTCTGACAAATTAACCATTGGCATTTTAGAGAACGAAATGGAAGAGGGTGTTATTGGTGATGATGTTTACAAGTCCCTGCAGGATTCAATTGGCGTTTTTGAAGGTTTAGGGTTTGCAACAAAACGTATTTGTTTGCCCTCTTTGCGTTATGGCGCAGCAACCTATTTTATTTTGAGTCGTGCCGAAGCCGCATCAAATTTGGCAAGATATGATGGAGTCAGATACGGTCTGAGAAAAGGGGGCAACGAGCAGTTGAAAGAAATGTATCGCAAAACACGTCATGATGGTTTTGGACAAGAGGTAAAATGTCGAATATTAGTTGGTAATTATGTCCTTTCTGTAGGTCATGCCGGAGAATTTTATGCCAATGCAAAAAAGGTGCAACAGTTAATTCGTCGTGAGTTTCAGGAGGCGTTTAAGGATATTGATATTTTGATGTCTCCTACACAGGCAATGACAGCATTTAAATTTGGTGCATACGACGACAATAAATTACAGCTGGATTTGTGTGACGAGTATACAGCGCCAGTTAACTTGGCTGGAATGCCAGCAATTTCAATTCCTTGTGGTTTTGATAAAAACAAGCTTCCTATTGGTTTGCAGTTGATAGGCCCTCACCTTTCTGAGTGTCTTTTGTATAGAATTGCACACGCGTATGAGCAAGAGACAAAATGGCATCAGTACAGACCATCGAATAGTTAAAATTCATAATTTTTGTAAAGCCTTGCATTTTTATCTTTAAATTATTTAAGATTGAATCGAAGAGGTTAGATTAGGGGGCAATAAGGGGAAAAAAAAGGAGAGTAGTGTGCGATTAAAAAAGTCGCGCACTTTTTTTTGTAATATTTTATCATTTCAAATATTTTTCCTATCAATTTCGGTATACTAAACAAAACAGTTGTTAATATTTTTTGGAGTTTTCGAGATATGAGTTTTTGGAAAAATAATATAAAGATAGGGGCAAAAGAATTTCCTCGTTTTATCGGTGGACCAATGGATGGTGTTACGGATTCACCATTTCGCAAGTTGGTTCGAGAATTTTCTAAAGATGAATTGCTTTACACTGAAATGCGACATACTTCTTGTATTGCGCATGATAAGGGCGTTACAAGGTCGTTAGACTTTGGCCAAGATGAGCGTCCGCTCAATTTTCAGCTCACAACAAATTCTATTGATCACATAAAGCCTGCAATTGAAAAGGCTTTGGCTATTGGTATTGATGCTGTTGATTTGAATATAGGATGTCCGGCGAAAAATGTTGTTAAGTCTGGGTCCGGTTCGCTTCTTATGTCGGATGTTCCGTTTTTGGAAAAAATTCTGAAAGAGTTTAGAAGAAATTTGCAAATTCCATTCACGGTTAAAATGCGTGCAGGGTTTAAGCACAAAAATGCAATTGAAGTTGCAAAGCTTGTTCAAGATTGTGGAGCAGACGCACTTACAATTCATCCAAGACTACAAACAGAAAGATTTGCGGGTGTTCCAGATTATGATCTTGCGGCTCTTGTAAAAAAAACTCTCAATATTCCAATTATTTTTTCTGGAGAAATTGTTGATTGGTCCTCTGCTAAGAGGACTTACGAACAAACAGGAGCTGATGGGTTTATGGTTTCGCGTGGGCTATATGGAGCCCCTTGGCGGCTTAAAGAGTTGAAGCTTAAGTCTTTGGATGAGCCTTTTGTTGTGGATAATAAATTAATATTGTTTTGTGCTATTAAGCACCTAGAAAATTTATTGGATTATTTTGGAGAGCATGGAATTTATTGTTTCAGAAAACATTTGCCACATTACATAAAGGGAATTCCAGGAGCTGCTCAGTTGCGAAAAAAATTAATTGTTTCTGATTCTGTAGCAGAGGTAAAAGAAGGCTTATTATCTTTTCTTGGGTGATGTAGATGAAGGTGCTAAACCAAATTTTAATATGGTTTTTTTCAGGGGCGTTGCTTTTCTTTTTTATCCATCGTATGTTTTTTTTTAGGACTGGTGTGTTAGAACAGATTGCATCCTGTGCTTCTTATCCGCTAGTTATTGCACAAAATTATACCGTTGAACCTGTAAAAAAAATTTTTGCAAAAAGAAAAAATAAGGGTGAACTAGAAAGTCTGGTCGATAAATTACAAAAAAGTTTGTACGAATTAGTTCAGGAAAATATCAAACTTTCAGGGCAAGTTGAGTATTTTAAAGACATAAAAGAACTTGTTGAATTTAAAAAACGGTATAAGCATAAGAATGCGGTTCTGGGGAATATTATTCTAAGAATGGTATCAAAACAATCACAGGTGATTTTTGTTGATGTTGGCGTTCAATCAGGTGTTGAAAAAGATATGGTTGCTATTTATAAAAACTGCTTGCTTGGGAAAGTGGAAGAGGTTTATCCATATTTTAGCAGAATTGCGTTGATAACAGATAGCCAATGTAAAGTTGCGGCCTTTTGTTCTAAAACAAAGTCAAAGGGAATTTGCCAAGGAGTAAACGAAACACATCAAATGGAGCTATGCTTTGTTGAGCATTTCAATAGTTTAAAGGAGGGTGATCTTATTTTGTCTGAGGGAAGTGGATTTATTTTTCCTAAGGGGTTTGCTCTTGGAAAGATTCGATCATTTGAAAAAAACAAGCTCCATTACAATGTAATTGTCGAGCCGCTTATTGATTTTGATAAAATCGACAATTGTTTTCTTATTAAAAAAGGAAAATATTAAAAGCCCCGGATAGATTCCGAGGCTTTTTTAAATGTTTTTTATACTAGGAACAATAATAATTCTCTAACAAAGTCTATTTGGTTTTGTGCTTGACGGTATTGATCTAAATCCTTAGCGAGTTCTTTGTAAAGAGTTTCAAGAGCAGCGTGTTTTATTTTTTGAGCATTATTTTTCAGATCTGTTACTGTCTTGTCGTATTTGTGTTTTGCGCTAAGCCGATTTCCAAACTTTACGGCCTTCTCTTTTTCATTGTCTGCATCTTGTAAGTCTTGTTTATATTTTTCGCGTGCTTGTTCTATTGCGCGCTCTATTTGTTCTTTTATCTGGACAAGAATATCGTTATATTTTTTGTGAGTGTCTTCCAATTCTTTTGAGCAAGCGTTTTCAACGTTAACTTTTGCATTTTTTCTAAGTTGCTCAAATTGTTTAGATGCGCTTTTGTTAATGGGATTTATTGAGCCGATTCCCGACAGGGTTGAGTGGTATTTTTTGGAGGCGTTAGTTAGTGAGCTTAGGGTTGCTTGATCTCTTTTGCCAAGGTATTGTGTAATTGCTTTTACAAAGGCTGAAAAGTCTAAACTTAGCTGTGGATGTTTTTTGCAAGATTTCCACATGTTGTCTAAAGATGTCTTGATGCCCCTGAGTTCGTATTTTATGTCAAGATGCTCTACTTTTGCATTTAGATTTGTCCAAATTTTATCAAATGGATTTAAGTTTGTTTCTTCAGAGTGTAATGCAGAGCAAATGACTAATGTAGAAACTGTTGCCAACAAAATTTTTTTAATCATAATAAAAGACTCCTTTTTTAGGGTTTTATATTTTACACAAAAGATCGATAACGTTCTTCTAAAAACACACAAATCGACTCCATTATAGAATGTATAAAGCTTTTTGCAACAGGGGTGTCATCCATTTGTTCCCCTGCAAAAAGCTTTGTCAGAGGTCCTGGTGTTGCAAGTTTTTCCCAGCGAATTTTGCCTTCAATAATTGCGCGATTTTTAATTTCTTCTATCGCGGTTGATCGTGAGCCGGTTTTGTCAATTAATCTGTGTTGTAATGCTTGATTGCCGGTAAACACTTTTCCATTTGCCCAAGTCTCAATGGCCTGCTTGGTTGTCGAGAGCTTTCTAGATTCTGCCACATCCTTTACAAATTGGTCGTAGGCATCGTCAATCATTTCTTGTAAGTATTCGTTTCCTTCTGGCGTTGCATCAAGAAATGGATCTCCAACATCCTTATATTTTCCGGCTTTTATCACGTTGTATTGAATTTCGTGCTTATTGATGAAGTTTTTTAGTTTGAATTGATAGGGAATGAAAACGCCGATACTTCCAACAAGGGCACACCCTGACGCGACTATGCAGTCTGCCGAACATGCGACCCAGTACCCGGCGGATGCGCAGACATTTTCCGTATATACGACTACAGGCTTAGGGTATTCTTTTTTCAGTGTTCTTATTTCGTCAAACAGAGCTTTTCCTGTTCCATTTGCTCCGCCCGAGCAATCCATTTCTATAAATATTGCCTTGATTTCTGAGTCTTTAAAAAGTTGTTTAATATTTTTGTTAATTTCATGGGAGCTAGACAAAAATTCTTTAATTGGAAGATAGCCGACTTTTGTGTTTTGTTCTAAGTTTTTAAGATATTCATTTTTGAGGATTTCGATTAATTTTGGTGCAATGCTTAGAATTACTAAGATGAAAAATATGTTTTTTATATAGCTGAAAACACGATTCATAACAACGATTCCTTCGAGGCTTTCATTTTATACAGGACTTTGAACAGATTATAACAGACAAATGGGCCCATTTGAAACTAATGTTTATAATGCCTTTCAAATTTGTGGTTCTGTTGGCAAGAATAAAACAGTTTTTTTACCAGAAATTTATATTTTTGTGGCACAAAAGATTATCAAATGTCCATATTTTAATACAATAATTAATAGTAAATTATTTTGACTTTCACATTTTTTTCACTTAAACTTCCTGTAGTTATGTAAAGAATCTCTGTTAGGGATCTTTGAAGTAGTGGAATTTAAAGGGGGGCGGTTAGCTCAGTTGGCTAGAGCATCAGTCTTACAAACTGGGGGTCACTGGTTCGAATCCAGTACCGCCCACCATTTAGACGCACGATGAGAGTGATTTTTGATTCCTCGGTAGCTCAGTTGGTAGAGCAAACGACTGTTAATCGTTGGGTCACTGGTTCGAGTCCAGTTCGAGGAGCCACTATTCGGTTTGAAATATTTTAAAATTTGGCCTTGGGGGCTGTAGCTCAGTTTGGTTAGAGTGTCCGCCTGTCACGCGGAAGGTCGCGAGTTCGAGTCTCGTCAGCCCCGCCATTTTTAATGGAACAAATCATAAGGTTTGTAATATTTTCTGTTGTATTTTCTCTTCTTTGTCTTTTTTACACCTTTCATGATTTTTCTCATTATTATTATGATGTACTGATTGTTTTATTTTCATGGTTAACTGGTTTGGATTACCGGTTATTCTATGAGCTTCTTTTTTTCGAAAGGTTTTTTGTGTCAAAAAAGTTATATATTGGAAATCTCCCTTATTCAATAACAGAAGAAGGACTTAAGGAAACATTTTCCGAAGTTGGTCCTGTGGAATCGGTCAAAATTATTATTGATGCTTTTTCAGGTTCAAGTAAGGGTTTTGGTTTTATTGAAATGGGTACAGAAGAAGACGCTGCAAGTGCAATAGAAGGTTTGCATGGAAAAGAAATGGGCGGTCGCACAGTTGTTGTTTCACTGGCTCGCTCAAAAGAGGGTGGTCGTGATGGTGGCACTGGGGGAAGTGGTGGCCGAGGACGCTACTAGTTAGCTTCTAAGACAAAGTTATAAAGCACTTCCGATTCTCGCGGAAGTGCTTTTTTATTGGATGAAGTGGCGTACGAGGAAGAGGTAAATTTAGCTAGAAAAACTAGTTCCTAGTGTTTTAAAACAGAATAGCTCAATTAGATATTTTTTCGGGGTAGCTTTTATTAAACGTTGTATGGCTCTTAATTATGTTGATTGTGTTGTTTAGTATAAAAAAAAGTTTTAAAGCCGGAGTTTTTTTGATACAATAAGAGAGACATGAAACAAATCATAGAATTCGTAAAGCTCTTATTTTTGTTTTCTTCTTTGTATTTTTGCGCCTTTGATGATTTTTTTATTGTTGAGTAATATTTATTTTTTTTATTTACCACAACAGATTGAATGTTGTGGGGTATTTTTTCGAAAGGTCCTTTGTGACAAAAAAATTATACGTTGGTAGCCTCTCTTACTCATTGACAGAAGAGGAACTCAAGGAAGTCTTTGCAGAATTTGGTCAAGTTGAAACTGTTAAAATCATCATCGATGCTTTTTCAGGTTCAAGTAAAGGTTTTGGATTTGTTGAAATGTCTACAGAAGAAGAAGCCAACAGTGCAATAGAAGGTTTAAACGGCAAAGAAGTTGGTGGCCGTACTTTAGTTGTTTCCCAAGCACGTGCTCGCG
>Ga0257119_1001133_pt1 | contig 19805 bp, 21 predicted proteins | sample SI112_200mmetaG_FD_190179 | JGI IMG/M metagenome (GOLD analysis project Ga0257119, IMG submission 190179) | Marine microbial communities from Saanich Inlet, British Columbia, Canada - SI112_200m | ecosystem: Environmental > Aquatic > Marine > Inlet | place: Canada: British Columbia | collected... | reverse complement strand
ATTTGGGCTTTCGTGCGGCGGTGCTGGGGCACTTGGAACAAGGTTCTGAAGCAAAGGCGGCACTAGAGCGCTACCTTACTCTGCGTCCCAACCTCAAAACCCGTGACGACTACCGCCGAATTTTTATTCCCAATTCCGCGCTGGCGGATCCCATCATTGAAGGACTGGTCAAGGCGGGCTGGGAACCTGAGGAGTGACCACAAATCCTGCTCTATTGGTGGTGGAAGTATAGTTTTTCCTCCATTTGATGAATTGTGGGGATAACAAGTGCCAAAAATCACCATCACAAAACACCGGAATTTTGGTGCGTAAAAAAACATAGTCCGGTTTCCCCAGAATTTTATGTTGTTTTCGATAACGCAATTCTAATTTCCACATAGCCTGACCGAGCAGCTTCTCTGGCTTTGTGTTTGAGGATTTTACCGCTGACATAATACGGTAGGTTGTTGTAGCATCACGAACTTGCAAGTTATCATTCCTGCTTTATTTTGTATCTTATGAAGTTATAGGATAAAGTCATTAACCCATCTAAGATCCTTGTATTTCCATAGTTTATACAGTTTGCTTTCAGGATTTCCACAAAACTTTCCGTGTGACCATCTTATCTCTGCTTTCAAATCAATATCAAATTGCTCATTAGATGTTTTATCTTTAAAGAAAAATCGTAACAATACTTCTGGTTGTCCAGCGTCTTTGGGTAATGCTTGAATATCCAAAAACTCATATCCTTTGCTCCACTCAGAACTCGGATTCAGAATAATAGCAAATGGCTCCCCTTTATCAATACCAGCTAAGATGTACCTTACTGCGTTCACACGAAAAAACTCATGAAATATCAACTCAAATTTTTTCTTATAATTTTTCCCTTTCTTTAATTCTCTGATTTGTTCATTGAAAATTTCAGATGATTTTGAACTTACTTTTTGGCAAAATTTCTTGTATGCACGCATTACTATTGGTTCTTTAGCTGTATGCAATACAGCAACATGCTTTGCAAAAACTTTTCTGTTCTTGATTGTTGTTGCGTTGTAGTATTCAACAACCGTATCATATCCCGTAAAACTTATACCTCCGCACGCTAAATAATAAGCTTGGAATTCATGCTCAGCTGTATGCGTAAACCAATCTTTGCCCCTTAGTTTATCAAACTCAGCATGAGGCAATTTTTCAAAAACCCATTCCGGCGAACTGTTAATCAATATATTTGAGTTCTCTTTTACGGAAACTCTCCAATTCGCATTGATGATTTCTAAATCTTTTGAAGCTTTTTCAACAGAACCAATGATTTCATGCCCTATCCACGCAACATTTAACTTTGAAAATCCCTGCTGAGACATCCAAGCACCAATCGCAAGACCCGCCTTTTTTAATTTCAATGAATCTTTCCGACGATTTGGATTTTGATTGTTTTTTGATAATACTTTCAAAAAAGACTCAATATCAGAATTAGTGACATTCTTGATTTTAGCCAATGACACTTTATCAAAGTTACCATTTATTATACCAAGTCCAACTGTTAATTCAGAGAATATAGTTTGTCCTCTTGCCATACTAACAAGCCTCAAATAATAATAGTTGTTCACACTTTTGTTCTTTTTCGAAGACTTCCGAGAATATCTTATCTTCGTCTAAATTAAATAAAATCGACCAAATTTTCTCTACTCTTTTAGCTATGTGATAAGCCAATAGTGGAGGAACAGCATTTCCTATCAGTTTATAGGCTTCGGATCCACTAACTGGTATATTTCCTCTATTAGCAGAAATTATAAACTCATAATCGTCGGGAAATGCCTGTATTCTCGCACATTCACGAATGGTCAATCTCCTTTCTTTTAATCCTTTTTTTAATTCATCGTTATATTTTCCACCATGCTCAAGAGCAAGTCTTCGATATTCTATATTTCCGTGATGTTCTGATCGTATTGTTGGTCCGACACCATTTAAATTAACTTCGATTTGTCCTTGGCAGTGTTTTCCATACCATTTGGCTTTAGAATAGGTCTTTTGTGATGGGTCATTCGAATCTTCTGGTTCGGGTAGACTTGATAAAACATCCTTGACAGTAACAATCGGTAACAACTCACTGTTTTTATTGAAAGAATGAGTTGGTTGTGGATACGGATCATACTCATCACAAACATTAATGCTACTTAGTGCTTCAAGAGCATCCTTCTTTAATAGATCTTTTCTGAAACCATAAAAAATGACTCTTTCTCTTCCTTGTGGAACTCCAAACTCTGCAGCGTTTAGGACTCTTGCGCTCACAACAAGATAACCATCATTACCTATAGATTTAAAGTCATTTTCTATTATAGTTTTTGCCTCCGATAAACTGATAAGCCCTTTTACATTTTCCGCAATGAACATCTTTGGACGAGTTAGGTCAACCACTTCTCTCATCCACATATAAAGCATTCCTCTGTTTTCAAGTGTAGGATTATCAACGTGATTCAGTAACTCACCAAAATGGCTTTTATTAGAGTTAAATCCTTTGCGCTTTCCCGCAACACTAAAATCCTGACAAGGAAAGCCTCCAGTCACAATATCAATATCTTCTGGAAACTGAAACAAGCCTTGCCTTGCTCGCTTCACTAAATCAACGATACTTTCTAAATGAAAGGTTCCTTTAGGAATTCCAAACTTGCTAAAGTGGTTTTCCCAAGCGGCTTTAGCTCCCGGACGAATATCATTTGAGAAAACCGTTCTAAAGGATGTTGGTGGTAATTTGATAAAATATTCTTGAAAAACTCCGTCTATCGAGTCCGCATCAAAATGCTGATTGCTGCTCTTTTTTAAAACCTCGAAGCCTCCTTCAAATCCGAGATCCATACCTCCACACCCGGAAAATAATGAAAGTACACTCTTTTTTTTGCATCGCATTTTATTTTTCCTCAGACTGTTTGAGAAATTAAAGAAATTTCACTTAATGTTAGTATAATCATATTGCAAAATGTGTAAATACTGAAATGAATTTTTATGATTATTAGGTTGGTTTTGTATTCAAATAAATTAAGCAAAAGATAAGCGGATAAAATTAACCGACAGACATGTCATTTAACATGTCAGTTCGAAAGTATGTGAAATATTGTATAAGATAGCAGCAATTAAACAAATCTCTTCCATTGGTAGAGATGACATTCGGTAGTCTATAATATCAGTGCCTTACTAGAATTAGTGATTTGCGGTTTATTAACAGCATCAACTAATTAATAAACACCCGCACGCAGAATATAGTAGATCTGGACAATACCGATTGGACGATTTTCCTGGTCGGCAACAACAAGACAGGTGATGGAGTGTGTTTCCATGACATGCAGGGCCTTCGCGGCAAGTTCTTCCGGAGCAATCGTTTTTGGTTTTGGGTGAGCAAATTCGTGTAGAGGTTTGTCGAGAAAACTTTGTTCTTCATCAAGCAGCCGCATTAAATCTCCTGTGGTAAAAACACCGCTTATTTCTTCTTTCCGGTTTACAGCAACCACTATTCCAAGGTTTTTCCTGGAGAGAACATTCAGTGCTTCTCGCATTTGCATATTTTCTGGTACCACAGGCAATGTTTCGCCTGACACCATTACATCCTCTATCTTGACAGTCAATTTACGACCGAGACTACCACCAGGATGAAACAAGGCGAAATCATCTTCACTAAACTGACGCTGCTCAAGTAAACACATGGCAAGTGAGTCACCCAAAGCCAGAGTTGCTGTACTGCTTGCTGTGGGAGTCAGTCCCAGCGGACAGGCTTCCTTTTCAACAGCAATGCTCAAATGAACTGTAGCCGCCTGTGCCAGGGTCGAATCCGGTTTTCCGGTCATTGCAATCAGCGGGACTCCAATTGCTTGAATATGACCAATCATCTGCAGAACTTCATTGGTCTCACCGCTGTATGAGAAAGCAATTACTACATCCTGTTTGGTAATGATTCCCAAATCACCGTGAGTACTTTCTCCTGCATGTAAAAAAAGCGCTGGTGTTCCTGTACTGGTTAGTGTCGCAGCAATTTTTTGAGCAATCAGTCCGCTTTTTCCCATTCCCGCCAGAATCACTTTTCCCTGACAGGCATAAAGCAATTTGACAGCTTCTTCAAATTCAGCACCTAGGCGCTCAATTAATCCTTCTAATCCAGCGATTTCAATTTTTAAAGTTTCGCGCGCACGCTCCAGTAAAGATGACATTTATCTTATCCGTATAAGATTCCCTGTTTTGTGAAATGCCTCATTGTCGCAGAATCCCTTAAATCTCCTGCTTTGAGAATTACCGTATCAGTATTGTGCTTTCCTTTTTTACTTGGTAGCGAGCCTCCTACCGCAAGCCGATATGGAGGAATAACAGGCAGCAGGAACTTTTTGTCGCCGACTACACATTCTAGTGGCGGTACAAAATCACCTGTATCTTCATCATATATTTTCTTGCCGGAAGCCATTATTACACCGCTGGCAATTACCGAACCTTCTCCTATAATTCCGGTTACTTCACACATCGCGCCGATCTTAACGTGATCTTCAACAATGGAAGCCAACCTGCCCGCCGGTTCTAGAATTCCTTCAATTCCGGAACCTGCGCCAAACTTCACATTTTTACCAATTTGAGCACATGACGCAACACGCGCTCCTCCGTCTATCATACAACCGTCTCCCGCAATATAAGCACCTATGTTGACAAAAGCGAGGTTCATGACAACTGTTCTTGGACCAATGTAAGCTCCGGCACGCACCATACAGCCCGGAGCATAACGCACACCACCCTGCTCAAAATCCTCTTCCGTAAAGTTTGCTGTTTTCAAAGGAATCTTATCCCAATATTTTCCTTCCATGCGTACGTTGCCGTGTGTACCAAAATAATTTAGAACCCCGTCAATCGTATATGGTTGAGGTTCCCAGATACCTTTTACTTTTTCTGCAGCCCGAACCTTACCTTGATTTAACAAATCAATGAAAACCTCGCATTCCTCGGCAGATGCTTTTTGTCCTGCAAGATTTGTCAACAGATCGTTACAAGAACTTTCAACAATTTCAATCCTCAGGTACTCTCTTTTTTTAAGGCCTAGCAGCAATTCGAGTTTCTGATGTTTTCCGGGATTTTTCTGCGCGTCTTCTACATGTTCACCGAAGAGCCTCAGCCCTTCTTTTGCCGCTTCCAGATTGATTCCACCTTTTTTATCAGCAATATGCTGGAACACCTGGATTGAGCCCTGCCGTCCGGGAATATTAGGGATGATGGAAACCAGATCGTCACGTTCATTGTAGAGGCGCAGCAACACAGTATTTTTCGTTGTTGGAATAGATTTCAGATTTTCTGCAAATGTTTTCATTGGATATGTTTAGTAAAAGATTTTTCCAACACTGGGACGCGTTGACTGATGATTTAAATAATTCACCTTAATATGTTTTTACAAACAATTAATAAAGAATTTTCTAATAGCAAGAGTAGAGCAATAGTCCTTATTTGTCTATATTTTTGGTAAACATATAGACACTTTGTACTTTCCATGACTGCTAATAATTATCTGTTCTTACCAAAAAGTTAGCAGCTATAAAGATGCTAATAAGAACTGTCTTTGCAATTTGAGTTAGAAATTTATAATTTTTCCCAAAGGCCTTATCTCTTCAGTGATTTCTTTAGACTAAAGGTGCTCTCCTCTGTAATTTTCTATTTTTTCCAAAAGTATCTTCCTCTGCCCTCTTGAAGGATTAAAACTATTTGATAGGTAGGGAGAGGCTATTTTTCGATCAAAATAAAAACCGCCTGACTTAAGATTCACTTTAGTTAATAAAAGCCAAATAATTGTATCTGCACCTTCTTCCAAGTCACGGAGTCTGTTTTTCATCATACTAAACAACCCTGGCAGTGAATCTTTTAGACCATTAGTAGCAACCCATCCAGGATGCATAGTTATAAGCTGAAAATTCTTCCATCTATCTTGCTTACAAATTTCTTCGACAAGTGTAATTTGGGCCCTCTTTACATTGGCATATGTAGCAACTTTATCATATTCTTGATTGAGAAACAAAGAATCTACATCAAGTTTTTTTAAGTACATGCCTCCTGAACTGACCCAAATTATTCTAGCATTTTTGTTTATTTTTCCGTGTTCACTCAACAAATATATCAAGAAATAATGACCTAGTAATTGTGACGCACATTGATGCTCTAAATTAAAATCATTTAAAACCAAATTTTCTGGCATGCCACCAGCGTTTAAGACAATATAGTCATAACAATCACTATTCTTACAAAAATCTTCTAAATCCTTCCAGTTTGCCATATCTAATGCATGGAAACTCACATTCAAATTCTTTTTTTCAAAATAATTACCCTTTTGTTTGTTACGTCCTGTCACATAAACCTTAGAACCTAAACTTGAGAGTTCTTTAGATACCTCCCCGCCTATTCCAGATGTTCCTCCTGTAACCAAGGATATCTTATTTGCTAAAGTCTTTTGCGAGAGGTCTTCCTTAAACTTAGCTTTATGTCGTAGGTAACCTGTTTTATCAAATGAAAAAACAACGCTCTTATCCAATATATAATTCCAATATTTATCTTCATAAAATAACCACATACTAATTGGAAAGAAAATTGCCCACAGAGCAAAAATATATAGTAAATAAATGGTATGATTATCTTGTGAAATACTAAGTGCTCCTAACTTATAAGCACTCCAGTAGGCTAGGGAGCCTCCAATTCCGCCGAGAATAGCAAGAAATAGATAGGGTAATTCTTTTAGTTTATTAAAGACATCACCATAATAAGAAATAAAAACTATCCATAAAGAAAGAAACCCATAACTATAAGATTCTTTCAAAATAATTTTTAACCAAATTAATGATGAATCATGTATGTATCCGAATGTAGTGAATAAAAAAGCGACAAAAAAAAACGACCAATTGAGATTGTAGGTTTATATAGACTGTAGTTGATAACTACTAAACATGTGGATGCTCCTATTAGAAGAATGGCGTTTAAAGAAGTTCCAAACAATACAATGGCTAGCCAGAATAATTGCAAAAAAAGTACTTTAAAAATTAACATAAATACTCCTTTGGCAAGGCCATCTTTTTTCGAAAGTAACTGTACATTAACTTTATCAACGGAACATTTAAAAGAATCTCTTCACCAACATCCCAGTAGTCTCTATGGTATATAATTCTACCTTCACCATTATACTTCAGATGAGAGCTTCCATGTATCTTATGCTCTCTCCCTTTGATACTTGAAAAAAAATCCCATGTCAAAAAGGCTCCATCACTATTTTCAATGGTATCAATAATTACAAAATGTGGATTTATTAAATTCTCAAACATGTGTTCAAATATCTTAATTAGCTTATCTTTTCCTTCAATCTCATTAAACGGGTCTTTAAAAAATACATTCTCATCATAAAATAAGCCTATCTCATCTAAAGATTCTTCTGTTAGATTTTCAAACCATGTTGTAAGATCTTTTAAGTTTTTCAAAATCTCCTCTTTTTGTTCATCACGATGGTTACTTCTCCGAGATCAAAGCCCCACTTATTCATGTAAGATCTTGCCAGAAGAGTATCCTTATCTAAGAGATACATCCAATCTGCGAAATTGACCTTATATGTAGTATCACCGACAGGAAGATCTAAGTCGTATTCGAAGTAAAAAACATTGCCCGCAGTTTCACCATTAGCTATTCCTATTACGTCAGCAGCACGACCTTCGTACGTTGACATTCCAACTTCCTTGAGTTCCCAAATCCTTGAGCTCTTAGTTCCATCAGAATAGACAAATTTTTCATCTAATACAGCCTTATTCCCATTCCAAGATGCTTTAATATCTACTTTAAACCTTTTGATAACTTGGCCTGATCGATCTTGAACAATTCCTAGAGCATAAATGTCCCCATTGAAAAACTCTCTTAAATTGATCTTCGGTTCTGCACCACTATAAGATTTAATACTATGATCAGTACATGAAGATAGAAGTAATAGGGCGATAATACAGAATATTCTCATAAAATTCTCTTTAGTGTTTTTTTTAATTTAGAGGTAATTAGTTTCTACACCATCCAAACATCATGTAACTTGTCAAAATAAATTGGACAGACTACCTCTATACTTGAATTATAATTTGAATAGTATTTTTGTTGCTAACTGGCCAATATAATTTTTTAATTTGCCTATAATTTATAGTCTGGTAAGAAGAAATAGCTACGATTTATTAAAGAAACTACTGGCCAAAAGTCCCCCACGGATAATCAAAAATAACAATCGTTGAACCACCTTCTGTTCCAGTTGCAAAATCTAATCGATAGACAAAACCCGATCCAGTCACAAGTCTTGTACCTATACCAGCAGAAGTCCTTTTTTCATTCCAGAGATCACTTGCTTTGTCTGCTACAGTTCCCTCTTCATAGAAAAATGCCACTTGGAAGCCTGTTCTAACATCCCTGATGAAATACCAGTCGAAAGCCGTTTTTTCCTCAGAGAGATTCCATCTTAATTCTGCACCTCTAGACTCTACCTGAGCGCCACTAAACCGTCCTCCTACATAAGATCTTAATCTCTCTGTTCCGCCTAAACTACCCGCAGTACCGTATTGATTAGTAGACTGTCGGTTCTTTGCAAGTACGGATATAGTTTCTGCATCGCAGTTTGAAAAGCAAGTTGCTGTTTCGCTGGCAATCAGATAATCCAGATTGGTATTTCCCTGTTCACGTACGGTTGCTCCAGATCGATACCAATTAAGAGCAAAAGTACTGTAACTTAAAACCGGTAAGTAGGCTGTAATATTATAGTTATCGACAAAATAATCTGGCGAATCCGCTGTAGTTGGTGGCGAATCAGATTTTGTATAGACAACTTTCAAACCTTGTCGTGGATCCGTGCGGTCATCTGTCCAATCAATCTGAAAGCCATTACTCCTAGAATCTCCTTCAAAACTTTGATTAGCTTCATAGATAAGTTCTCCGTCTTTATCTCTTATTGCTGAAAGAGTGGATTTATTGCTCGTTCCAAATGTGAAGATATCTAACATACGATCAAAAAAAGTGAACGTTAAGCGAGTAAATCTAAAGCGAGTATCTGAAAGTTCACTAATGACGTAACCATCAGGATCAGAGTTCATTCTCCTATCGCTGTATGATCTAAATGACCCTTTATCAAAGTTTCCTTGACCAATATCAAGAAGAAGCATTTTAGGAATTACAGGAATATCTGTAGCTAAGACTATTCGACCACCAATATCACCAGTAATTAAAATACCAAAAATATCAAGAGTTGTTTCTGTACTTCCAAATGGAACATTATTAAATCCGCCAAGAAAACCGAATCCCATCCCTGCCCCAGGTACTGCGTAGGGTAATGGTAACGTCAAGTAACCAAATTCTGTGGAAAATTGTTCTGTCCTCCTTTCAATCGCAGAAACACTTGAATGAATTAGCATCAAAAGGAGCATTAAATATGATATTTTTTTTATGTTATTCAATTTTAACCTTAATTGTGATTGACGAAATAACTATTAAGAGTAGGCATACGATCGTTCAAAACAAATCCACTTTAGCACAAAAAAACAGAAATAATTTCTGCAGTGTATCGAATTGTATCCACTACAGGAGCACTCTAACTATAAATCATTTACACTTAAAGAAAAAAATCTTTCTTAAGAAATTCACTTGCTTTACTTTGTAAAATTAAATTGTGAGACACTAATTTTTCTGGCCTCAAAACCACCCTGGCAGTATTTCAAGTAAAATTTCCATGTCCTTATAAATTTATCGTCAAAACCTAAAACTTTAACTTTATCTAATACACGAGTGAAATTCTCTTCCCACCTCTTTAATGTAAGACCATAATCTAGGCCAAACTCAAAATCCCCAATATACTTAAAACCTTGCTTAACTGCAGTGGATTTAAATATTTCCGGTGAAGGAAGCAGTCCCCCAGGGAAAATATACTGTTGTATAAAGTCACTGCATCTACGATACGAGGAAAAATCATTATTATTTATTGTAATGGTTTGAATAATCATTTTACCTCCAGGTTTTAAAACAGAATACAAAATTTTAAAATACTTCTTCCAGTATTCACCACCTAATGCTTCAAACATTTCGATTGAGACAATTTGGCTATATTTTCCTTTAATTTCACGGTAGTCCTGCAGCCTTACTTCTGCAATTCCTTCATATTGTGAGAGTCTTTTCTTTGCAAACTCATATTGCTCTTTTGAGATTGTCACACCTGTAACTTTAACCCCCTGTTTGGCTGCATACTCCATGAAACCTCCCCAACCACAACCAACTTCAAGTATATGATCCCCATCTTTAAGATTTAGCTTTTTCAGAATGTTTTCATACTTATTTCCTTGGGCAGCTGATAGCTCTTCTTCAGCTTTCTTAAAAATAGCACCTGAGTATGTCATAGTAGGGTCCAACCACAACTGGAAAAAATCATTTCCAATATCATAATGGGCATATATATTCTTCCTGCTCCCCTTCTTCGAATTTCTATTTAGCATGTGTTTAATTCTAAAAAAAACAATTTCTAGAAAAGAACCCTTTATCACCCTCTCCAATTCATTATAGTTTTCTACTCCAAGTTTAATCAGTTTATTGATATTATCACAATCCCAATAACCAGAAACATACGACTCACCTAGTCCAATATCACCTTTCAAAAAGAGATCCTCGCAAAATTTCCAATCATTTATACGAAGAATGACCTCTTCTCCTTCTGTGTTACCTGAATATTTTAAATACTTTCCCTCTGGAGTAATAATTGTTATAACTCCTTTTTTAATGCTAGATACCAATTTTAGAAAATGAAGACCCCATTTAGGTAAATCCCCATATGTTTCAATTGTTCTTTTGTTCAATTTGGTCATATGTTACATCCGTACTTAATTTAATAGGCTTAGAAAAATATTTATTTTTCTTGAAAAATAATTTTAATGCTTGATAGTGTATTAAAATTATTACGAATACTGTGTAAAAAGGGTGCTTGAAAAACGTCTTTAATAAATTTATATCATTCCATGGAATCTCACTGCCAGTTATACCAGTACAAAGCTGTAGTTTTTTATCAATGTAGTAATCTATTTTAACTGTATTATTGTTTGTGAAATCAAACTTATATTTTCCAATAATATCGTAAAATGGTGAGACGTGAAACTCTTTTGGAAGAGTACAATTACTTTCATTTTCACCCTGTTCAATGACATAGTTATGTGATTCTCCAAATGTGTTATTTACTGCACAAATAATAGCGATCAGCTTGTCTTCATCATAACAGTACCAAAAGCATACTGGATTAAAAACATAGCCAATAATTCTTGGAAATGTCTGCAAAACAACACTGCCAGAAAAATTATTTATTCCTGCTTTACCGAGAATATCATTTGCCCATTTCTCAAGTGATGATCCGTCTCTATAGCCATGGTCTTTTTCATAAAATGAAAACAGGTTGAACTTATTCACACTAAAAAGCAGGGACTCAAGATCTTTTAGTTTTTCAATAGAGAATCTTATATAAAAGCCTGAATAGGTAAATTTATTCACTCGTGGCAAAAATCTTTTATGATAAATTTTTGCCTTATATAGTGACTTCATAAAATCCTCAATAACCCTTCATTCTTTCCATCATCTTTCAGCAATTTATTAATAACTGATTTTGAGCTTAGTATTCCATCTTCATGAAAACCATATCTCAACCATGCTCCTGAGAAATATACACCCTGTCTTCCTTGAATATTTCCCAGCTCTCGTTGAGCCATAATTGCATCTTTAGTAAAAAGCGGGTGTTGATAACTAATTTCTTTGACAACTTTATTCTTATCAATTTTGCTAGCAGGATTTAAGGTTACAATCACTGCTTTTTCAACAGGTAGAAGTTGTAACTTATTTATCAGATAGCTCACTGATACAGTGTCTTTTCCACTTGTTGATGCTGTTGAAAGATAATTCCAGGCTGCCCATGCAGTTTTTTTCCTTGGAAGGACACTTTCATCAAAGTGCAATACTGCTTTATTTTTTTGATATTTAAACTTTGAAAGCAGGGCTTTAGTTGATAAATCTATGTTTTTACATATCTCCAGAGTTTGTGGTGGATGAGTACACAGCAGACAAGAGTCAAAATACTCTACCCTTTTCTCTGTAATGAGCTTTAATTTATTGTCCTCAGCAATAACTTCTAAAACGGGCTCATTTAAAAACTTGTTATCTATTTGGGAAAGGGCCTTTTCAATATATGTCCTGCTGCCATTTGAAACAGTTTTCCATTGCGGTCTTCTAAAAATTTGTAGTAACCCGTGATTCAAGCAAAATATTAAAAATGTGTATGCAGGAAAATTTAGCATTTCATCCGTAGGAGAAGACCAGATACATCCTCCCATGGGAAGTAGATACCAATTTTTAAAATCCTCTGAATATTCTTTCTTTATTAACATCTCATCAAGTGTTAATTCTGGTTTGCTTTCATATTCTAAAAGATATTTTTTCGATTCTTTATTAAATCGTAGCACTTCTTTTAAGAATCTATAAAACCTCATGCTTAACAAATTCTTAGGTTGTGCAAATACCGTTAAAATATTTGTACCAGCCCAAGTAATGTTATCAGTTCTGCTCACTACACTAAAACTCATCTCGCTTAGCTGTGTTTCAATCTTTAACTCTTCAAAAAAATCTAGTAAGTTCGGATAAGTCCTATCATTATGAACAAGAAACCCTGTATCAACAGGGAATTTTTTTCCCTCAAAGTCTATATCTATGGTATTAGTGTGACCTCCGAAGTAACTCCCTGATTCAAAGAGATAAACATCATATCCCAGCTTATTTAAATAATAGGCAGCTGATGTGCCAGAAATTCCTGAGCCAATAACTGCTACTTTTTTCATTTCAAAACTTTATTTTAAATCTATTAGCATTTTATCAAAGTCTTCAAAGCTACTGACGAACTTCACATTTTCTATATTCTTGAAATCTGGAAGATCTACTTTAAAACCACCGCCAAGTAAAATTTCTACATTAATTTTCAAGTGTTTATCAACTAATTCAAGGTATTGAGCAATATTCTTTTCGTAATTCCATTGAACCGATGAAATAGCACCCATCACAATAGTTTTACATTTAATAGCATTAACGGCTTCGCTCAAACATTCAGCCGGATGAGAAGCACCAAAGTAATTAGTTGAGACTCGATTCGCATGACAAATAACTTCTGCTATCAAAATAGGGAGTTCATGTAAGTTTCCTTCAGGAGTCGCTAAAGCAAATCTATCTGAATTAGGCCCTTCATTAGCTAGATTAATTTGATGCAGTTGATCTCGAACGATAGTTGAAATAATATGTTCTTGTGTAGACGAATACGTTCCTTTAAGGCAAAACTTCTCGATCTCGTGCATTACTGGTAAAACAATTTTAAAAATAAATTCTTTTACACCTACACTTAGACGAAGGTGTTGCATATCTGAAGCAACTAGATCAATATCAAAATTTTTCAAATGCTTCAGTAATTTTTTTATTTCAAAAGAAATATACATCTTGTCTGATTCAGTATCTTCACTTTTATTAACCACCAGTAAAGAACGAAGATCTTGCAATGAGTGTTTCGCTAAACTTGATATTGTGTGACCTTGCTCTATCAAGGCAACAATCAGTTTTGCTTTGTCCAAATCAACTTCACTGTATATTCTTTGCCCTCCTTCAGAACGTTCTGGTGTAAAGATCTGATATCTCTTTTCCCACGTCCTGATTGTGTGGGGCATAACACCACTAGCATTTGAAATTACATTAATGCCAAATTCTTTTTTCATATTGTCCTTAAATCTATATATATTTGTTCATATATTGTATAATATATTACTTAAACAATATTTAGTCAATGTAAAATTATGTTTTCTAGAAGAAGTACAACGGTTGTCTGACTCTGTAAAATTAATGTGGTTACTCACAGGTGATTGAGGTTATGTTTAAATATGTAAGTAGTAGGTATAAACAGAATTTTTAGGGAACAAAGATAATAATTGTTCTGCGAAATTAAGGTTAATGTCATACTATTTTAAATAGTTACTCACTCGAAAGTTGTTCCTCAAACTTGAGGTGACGTGGTTTTCAATACCTTGTTTCAGGAACTACGTTTAAAGTCTTTTTCCGGTACTTCCAACCCCATTCTCTAATATTTTTATATTTATTTAATATGTATGTTTTCATTTATTTCCCTGCATTATCTGCCACCTATAATTTTCTGATTCATCATAAACATTTCTATAACCTGGGATGGAGAGACTACTTTCTCAATCCCTAAAATTAATAAGCAAAAATAATATTCTTACTAAACATGTGGACCCTATATTTACAGAAGAGATTCTATAGCCAGAGTTATCTGTTGTTGATTTGGATCAAGACTAGAGCGAAAGCGTTTGAAAAGTTTACCTTCGCGATTAACTAGAAATTTTTCAAAATTCCAACGAATTTCTCCTTTACTTTTGCCAGCTATATCTTCAGTCAGATATTTAAATACAGCTTGTTTTCCAAATCCTTTAACCTTTCCCTCAGCAAAAATTGGAAAACTAAGCTGATAACCTTCACAGAAGTCTTTTATTTTTTCATTACTTGAAAGTTCTTGTCGAAAATCGTTGCTTGGAAAGGCCAACACAACAAATCCCTTCTCCTTATATTTATTGTAGACTTGCTCCAAGCTCTTATACTGAGGTGTAAATCCACATCTTGAAGCTGTATTAACGACCAATATTACTTTTCCTTGAAATTGTTTTAGAGAAATTTCTTCTCCATCTATATTTGTAGCTTTTAATTCATAAATATTGCTTGACGCAAAACTAATTCCTTGGAATCCTATTAATAATAAAGTTAGTAATACCTGATAAATACATTTTCTAATCATATTAATTACCTTAAGTTAAGATTGGTATAAGAATTTTCATTCATTGGAAACTTTTACAGTTGCTGGTTAATTTCAATCATCACCTCATTGCGTCTCATGAATGGCAATGTCCATGGAGCATTGTAAAAAGCATATTTGGGTGAACCAATGATTTTAATCTGGTTCGCTTCTATATAGTTCATCAACTGATTTTCATGTTTGGTTACATTCTCATTAGAGTTTGTACCTGAAAACTCGATAACGACAAACTTCTTAGTCAGAATTTCCTTTAAGCGTACACGATCATTATTAGGTTCGGGCAAAGACTCCATAATGTATTTGGAGGGCATAACAAAGCTTATTTGCCAAGATCTACCAGTTGATTGTTGCTGTACTGGAGCTGTCATCGCAATTTTTTGACTCTCCTGTTGCTGTACCGGGGACGTCATGGCTATATCCAGTTTTACTTTATTGTTACCGAAGATGTAGTCAGCAATTAGACGAAACCCATCACGAATAGCATCCTCACGTTTACCCTCAACTTCTACTTCCGCAATAATCATAGGCTCATAATGCCTGATCTCAATATTTTGCTCAGATTGAATAACTTTATAGTCTGGCTTTTCCACATCACTCATCAGAGGTCCTGCTAGTACTCCAACGATAAGAATAAGTCCAATTATTGATGTAATCATAGTCCATTTTTTCTTCATATCCTGTTAACTAAGTCAACGATTGTGAATTAGTATTTTCCTTTAAACTGGTGTGAGCGTCATGCAAATACCAAAAGTTGGAATTGCCCCTGCCCGTACTTTCTAAGTCGAACGTCTGGTTCGAACCTTGGTAATCCATATTTACAATGGTGTGAAGGAGATTCCCTAGGATTTTTAAAAATTATATTCAAATTTACAGTGGGAAGTAGTCAGATAATTAAACGAACTTCACATATAGCTACTAAATAAAATTATTACTGAGAAAGATAATAAAATTACTGCAGATACTGCCTTATAAATTGGATTTTTCACTTTTACATGAGTTAGCAATGCAGCAATCATAAGTAATGAGAGTCCTCCAGCACCTATGATCTTAAATTTTTCATCAAAAATACCAATCAGAAGCATAATTCCAAAAGAAACCTTAAAAATACCTACCAAGTCTCTAAGCCATGGAGGCAATTTATATTGCTCAAATTCTTCAATAATATTTTCGTACCTTACAACCCAAACAAATAATACCGAGGACGCAGTAATTATTTGTAATATTGATACTAAAAATAATGGTTCTATCATATGTTCTCCTTATAATTTAAAATTATGCTATTAAGATTCTTTTCCATAAATATTCGAATTAGAATTTTACAAAAAAGATATTTATGGTATTTTTAGTTACTTTCATTAGACGGAGTATTTTTAATTTTCATGGATAATGCCCCTTGCATTCCAGTCATCCCTTCTCTCATTAACTCCCAAACTCCTATAATGAAAATAGTTACTACTAAAACCCCAACTACAAAGATTAATACTGAATTTGAATCATTGAAATATGCACTCATGTTAATTCTCCTTGCTGAATGATTGCTTAAGCACTGTATAAGCACTTAGTATGGATGGGACCCAAATACCCACAAATATCCCGTAAAGTTTATTGTCTGGACTGTCCATAAAGAAGAATAGATATATTGAAAACGAAAAAGACAGAATTGTAGCTGTTAATACATATTTAGTTGATTTATCCATATCACCTCAAAAATAATTTATGTTTCTTAAAATACAAAAAAGAATAAAACCTATTATTCCCTTATTAATAACGCGGTTTGGCATTTGCCAAGTCAACTTCAGTGTATACCCATTACCCTCCTTTAGAATTTTTTGACTTAAAGAGCTGATATCATTTACACAAGGTCCTGATTGTGTAGGTCTTGGCTCCATAATCATTTTATATTTCGTTGATACAAAAAATTTGTAGTATGCTCATATTTTTATAGCATTTTTTGTTTAATTTTTGTATAGTATATTACTTAAACAATAACTAAACAACATTTAATTGCATTTTTTAACAAATAATTTAAATTAATTGCGTATTTTGAATAAAAACTACTGATATAATATTCTTTTTTACATAAAAGCCAAAAAAACTTAATTCGCCATATAAGTTAAAAGTAAAGAATCTGTACTTGAATTGTCTGACTTCGTAGAGTTTTTCTACGAGGTTGATAGGATTTAAAATCATATTTTTCACTTAATTAATATAATACCCAGACGATAATATATGGATGTGTGAATGTTCCAAATCACTTATACTTCTGCACAACAGGTAGAATTTGAGCTTTAATAATACGGATTTAATACCCATTAAATACTGATATAAAGCCTTTTGTTGAATTATATTCAGTGGATTTTCTTAATAGCATCTCAGTTATTATTTAGCGGAATCTATTATCATTGAGTGATGCCTATTAATAGGATTTACTCAATGATAATTTTTTGGGTAACCATTTAGTTGGAGAACAAACTATGAAAAGACAAATTGTAGTGGACTATGATCTAATGCAAATGGGCTATGTCTACTTTCTTACAGAACAGGTTGGTAAAAATTTTCATGATGATTTTCGTCCGCAACTCACGCCAAAAGAGATGCTGGAACTTGGCGTGTTCGGAGGAAAATACATGACTGACTGTAGCACAGAATTTCCAGCTAATTGGTTCAAAAAGGCTCGACTATGCTCTAAATTTCATGACCCAGAGCTTAATTTATTTGGTGTTAATGCTTCGCAGTCTTTAGCCGAGTGGCGAAGAAAAGGTTGGATTTACGAAGAAGACCCCCGAGGGTGGTTCCAATGGTACTGCAGGTACTATATGGGACGTCGATGTGGAGATGACGTGCGCCAAATAAAACGCTGGAAATGCATGCGTCGACACATAGGGCAGATCACTAAAAACTGTAGTCCTAGTGATATAGACTGTAGACCTAGGCAACGACAAGCCCTGCTCCATTGGGCATATGATACACGAAACATTTAGGTATATGAGATAAAATTTTATGAACAAGAACAACTCTGCTAGAGAAAATAAATTCGATAACCAGCTTATTATGCTGACCGGAGCTACTGGTTACGTTGGTGGACGTTTACTTAAAATACTGGAGCAACGTGGTTATCGCGTTCGTTGTATGGCCAGACGACCTGATATTCTGACCTCTAGGGTAAGCACATCTACACAGGTTGTAGAAGGAAACGTACTTGACATTAACAGTCTGCAAGTAGCCCTAAAAGGAGTTCGTGTGGCTTACTACCTTATTCACTCAATGAGTTCGGAAGGCTCTTTTGAAGAAATTGACCGAAAGGCAGCTCACAACTTTGGAGAAGTTGCAAAAGCTGCGGGTGTTGAGCGCATTATCTACCTAGGCGGCTTGGGAAATGATGAAGATGAACTCTCTCCTCATCTTCGTAGTCGGCAGGAGGTAGGCAATATCTTGAGGAAATCCGGAATACCTTTAGTAGAGTTTCGTGCCTCGATTGTAATTGGTTCCGGGAGCTTGTCATTTCAGTTAATCCGCTCACTCGTGGAGCGGTTGCCGATAATGATTACACCAAAGTGGGTCCAAGTTGCCGCACAACCAATTGCCATTGAGGATTTGACAGAATACCTTGAAGCAGCACTTTATTTGCCGGATTCCGGCTCTAGAGTATACGAAATCGGTGGGGCGGATCAGGTGTCATATGCGGATATCATGCGTATTTATGGAAGTTGTCGTAATATAGCTGTTAGAATGATTCCAGTGCCACTTCTATCGCCCTATATTTCCAGCTTATGGTTAGGACTGATTACGCCTTTATATGCACGAATCGGTCGCAAACTGATTCAGAGTATCGTTCATCCCACTGTAGTTCGTGAAAAATCTGCTTTAAAGGATTTCAACATAAAACCGATGGGGGTCAATGCTGCTATTCGCCGTGCTATCGATAAAGAAGACAAGGAGTTTTCAGAAACACGCTGGTCTGATTCTATCTCATCATCTGGAAAGATGCCTTCATGGTTGAGTAAGAGTTTTGGGTCTCGTCTATTTGATTCTAGGACAATAAAAGTAAATCTGCCACCTGAGGTCCTCTTTAAGCCAATTCAGAGAATCGGTGGAGAGACAGGTTGGTACTCATGGAACTGGTTGTGGCAGTTACGTGGATTTTTTGATTTGCTTGTGGGTGGAGTTGGTATGCGACGTGGTCGAGCACATTTTGATATTTTGAGAGTTGGTGATACTCTCGATTTTTGGCGTGTCGAAGAGTACGAGCCTAACCACTTGTTACGTCTGACTGCTGAAATGAAACTGCCTGGTAGGGCCTGGTTAGAGTTCGAAGTTTTAGGTGACGACCTTTCATCTACAATTCGTCAAACCGCAATTTTTGATCCGGTCGGATTACTCGGACTAGTTTACTGGTATGCGTTATACCCGTTACATCAGTTGGTTTTTGCTGGTATGTTGCGTGGAATTACCGATAAGGCACTGTACTCTTACGCAAACTTGCAAAAGGTGAATCTACTAAAAAGTGATGCCTCATAAGATACAACACCGAACAGCCTTTTTAATGTGCTTTGAAACTGTTCAAAATTTCAGACCTGTTTGCGGTTCAGAATAAGTAAATAAAATTCTGTAGTAAAACTAGTCACTCAACATTTGGAAAAAAACCTTATAATGAATTAATCCTTTTCGACATTAGCCTTCAATTTTGAAAAGGAACTAGGCGCCAAATGAATACGAGTTTATAAAATATAATTGTACGTCTTTGTATTAAAGACTCACGCTAGAAAAGAGTGAAATGAAAGAACATAATAAATCACAAACAGTCACAGCTAATATTCTGCTGGCCCATGGATCAAAAGATCCTAGATGGAGAACGTCATTTGAAAATCTCCTTGAAAAGATTAGAAAACATTCGCCAAATAAAATATTCTGCCTATGCTATTTGGAATTATGT
>Ga0257119_1001116_pt1 | contig 19952 bp, 23 predicted proteins | sample SI112_200mmetaG_FD_190179 | JGI IMG/M metagenome (GOLD analysis project Ga0257119, IMG submission 190179) | Marine microbial communities from Saanich Inlet, British Columbia, Canada - SI112_200m | ecosystem: Environmental > Aquatic > Marine > Inlet | place: Canada: British Columbia | collected... | reverse complement strand
TAACGGTTTGCGTTATTAGAATGTCCTTGTTTGGGACATGGCAAACGCGTATCCTTGGGGTGATTTCATTGCCAGGGACGCGTTTGGGGTAGGAGCGTCTGGGTAGTCCGGCTGCCGGTATGGGACAGAGATAAAAAGACTGAGCCCGTTGCGTTATTTGGACACCTGGCGAAAACTAATCTGGGACTGGCGCCCGACGCCAAGAGCCCGTATCGGTAACTGCAGCTCCTTACCCAAAAATCCATGTCCCAAACATATAAGGAGTCTAGCATGAAACAAAGCCAAAATACAAGAGGTTACACGCGGTATCTTGCCTTCGACATCCACCGGGAATATCTTCTGGTAGGCGGGCAGGATGAAGATCAAAAATGGGTCCTGGCGCCGCGCCGGGTTCGTCTCGAGAAATTCCCTGAATGGGCGCAGAAGAATCTTTGCGAAGGAGACATCGCTGTATTGGAAACAACAACGAATGTGTGGGAGACGTATGACGTTGTCGCGCCGTTGGTGAGCCGCGCACTGGTGGCAAATGCCGCAGCAGTGGGGGAGATCGCCGGAGCACGGGTGAAGACGGACAAGGAAGACATCAAACGTCTTCTGCGATTGTTGTTTGGTGGGATCGTGCCGGAAGTCTGGGTGCCGCCTGCTCATGTTCGAGAGTTGCGCGGTTTTATTTCCTATCGTAATCGCTTGGTAAAGATGAGCACAATGATCCGTAATCGTCTGAAGAGCCTGTTGCACAAACATAACCTGATCCTTCCAAAAGAAGGCATTCTGGACCAGAACTGGTGGGAAGCGCAAACTTCGATCAGCGCACTGGAGAAAATGCAAATTCGTCAGGAACTGGCACTTCTGGATGAGATCGGGAAACACAAAGCGGCGGTGAATGAAGAGCTTGGCAAGCAAAGTACGGGAAAAATGTGGGGTAAGCAAGCGCTGCAACTAATGCAACTTCCCGGTGTTGGCGTGATCGTTGCAATGACCGTGTTATCCGCGATCGGAGACATCACCCGCTTTGAAAGTGCAAAGCGCTTGGTTGGATACGCGGGACTGGGTGCAGGTGTACACGCCAGCGGCAAGACGTACAAGGAAAAACGGATCACGAAGAAGGGTCGCAAGGAACTACGCTGGATCATGGTAGAAGCCGCCTGGCGTGCGATACGGATGTCGCCATATTGGAAAGCAGAGTATGAAAAATATCTGAGACGGATGCGGAAACCATGTCAGGCGATCGTGGTGATTGCGCGCAAGCTGTTGGTCGCGATCTGGCATGTGCTGAGTAAAGAAGAGACCGATGTCCGAGCGAGTGAAGAAGATCTGGCATACAAGATGTTGCTGCTCTCATGGAGTCTAAATGAGAACGTGCGCAAGGGCTTAACGTACAAAGAGTTTGCCAAATACGCGCTGATGAAGTTGGGTGTTGAGAATGACATCACCCGCTTTGTGCGCAGAGACGTCCCTAGAAGGTTAGCGCCGAAAGATGAAGTGTTGGCGCGAATGGCTGAGCTAGGCTTGACGTTCTAGTTTTTGTTGAAAAATGAGTGGTTGTAGAACCCCGGCAAAAGGAAATGCTGACGGGGGTGGCGAAGCCTGCCTTAAAAGAGAAAATAGGCTCTTCCAAAAGCAGAAAATCTGCCAGGAGACCAGAGTCTCGCTCGGCAGATTTTATTTTTGGATCCACAGGCATAGATTAGAAGAGATTCTTCACTGCTCTTGACAAGTGCAGTAATCGGTACTTGCTGGTGGGCGGGCGAGAACGATGTTTATTATAGCGGTAATTGTTCAAGCCAGAATTATGAAATTTTTTCGCGATGAATCCCGCCAGTCAAATGCACGCTTTGTTGGGTGCCGTATAATTTATTGACTCTCTTCATTGTCTTTCCACGACCACCTTCCCTTCATAGTAGTATCAATTACATCAGCTCTATTTATTCCAAAAGGGCCTAATATTGCAATGAATGCTGCAAAGGATAAAATTGAGTCTTGCATTTCAATTGTATTCATAAGAATAATCGCAAAGATTAGAACTAAGACCAAGCCGATAAAATTCCCTCTTACCACACCTAATTTGACAAGTGCACTCTCCAGGATGATAGCGATTATTGATGATGCCAAACCAACAATTAAGTTAGTAAAGGAAAAATTATTCATCGGCAGTTGACTCTATCGAACTCTTTTCTTCAAATTATTAATGGCACCCAACTAGTGTATATGCGGCCGAATGCATCATAACGGATTATATACGGTCTGTATAAAACCCCGTTTTGGATGTTATACAGCGCGAACTTATTCTATCACTTCAACCCCATTCTTCGCATATAACTGAAACGTCCCATTAGCGTATCCGTCTAGAGCGCTGCCTGACGACTTCAAAAATTAGAATTGCCCCCGCCACAGCCGCATTTAACGATTCCATCTCTCCCGGCATGGGGATGTGGATGCTCGCCTGCGCTAACTCTCGTGCGGATTTGCTTGCTCCTTCTGCCTCCCCGCCGATGATGAGAGCACAACCCTGATTTAAGCTTGCTTCCGTATAATTAACACCCCCCTCCATTTCAGCCAAAAACACCGTAAGACCTGCTACTTGTTTTTCGATTCCCTTCCAATTCATCGAGATAATGGGAATGTGAAAATGCGCCCCCATCCCCGCCCGTAAAACTTTTGGCGAAAAAGCATCTGTTGTTTTGGGCGGGAGGATGACCGCATCCACGCCCGCGGCAGCGGCTGTACGCAAAAGGGTGCCGAGATTGCCGGGGTCACGGATTTGGTCAAGGATCAGAAGAAAATCAGGGGAATCGGGAATGGGGATTTTGGAATCGTCGAGCACGGCGATTATGCCTTGTGAGTTTTCAGTATCGCTGACTGATTTGAGCAAAGCAGAATCAATTTTTTCGATTTCAATATCTGCTAAAGATTGAAGCAATTCTTGCCCACGCTCACTTAAGCTACGATCGTGGAGAATAAAACGAATATCCCATTTTGCTGCGATTGCTTCTTCGAGTAGACGAACGCCTTCAACAAGAAAAGCTTTCTCCTTGCGACGCGCCTTTGCGCGCCCTTGTAGTGCACGAATTAATTTTAGTTTTGGGTTTTGTGGGGAGGTGATCATATTTGATGAAGCTGTAGGTCACGCTTGTACCGTGACGGTTTTGAGAAAGTCACGTTGAAAACGTGACCTACGCTTTTTTATATTCTTTCCAAAAGCCAAGATAAAGTTCTGCATCGGCTTGACCGTATAAAATCAAACGAACTTGAGAGAGAGAAGCATCACCGTTTTGGGTGAGATAATGCTCAACAGACGAGAAGATGATTTTCGCCGCACGCTCTTTGGGGAATCCGAAAATTCCGGTTGAGATGGCGGGGATTGACACGGAAGCAAGCCCAAGGTCAGAAGCGACTCGCAGAGATCCAGTAACGGCATCCGCAAGTTTTGTGTCCTCATCTCCATCCCCCCAAATGGGCCCGACAGCATGGATCACATATTTGCAGGGTAAATCTCCGGCAGAGGTATAGGCGGGTTGGGCGTGGCTGACTTCACCGTGTTTCGCGACCCATGCCCTGCTTTCGCTTTGAATAACATCGCCGCCCCGACGAGAGATTGTCCACGCTACGCCACCGCCGTGCTGCAATTGGCTATTTGCCGCGTTGACGATGGCATCGACTTTTTCGATGGTGATATCACCCTGCACAATCTGGAATATTTTATGATTAGGGAGAGAGTGCTCGAGCAGAATTTCGTTCATACCCCCATTGTATCTTATTTTGAAGCCAGCACTCTTTAGGCTTGTTAAAAAAACATCCCCCCGAAAATCGGAGGGATGAAATTATCTATTTAGTCGCCTGTGCCACTACTGCGGCGAAGGCTTCGGGATCGCGGACTGCCATATCGGCAAGCATTTTGCGATTGATCTGGATATCTGCTTTTTTGAGCAGGTGGATCAGTTTGCTGTAGGTAACGTCATTTAAACGAGAGGCGGCGTTGATGCGAGCAATCCATAATCTGCGGAGGTCGCGTCGGCGATTGCGACGATCTCGGTACGAGTACCAGAGACTTTTCAGCATCGCTTCATTTGCTCGGCGGAAGAGCTTGCTCTTCGAGCCATACTGACCTTTGGTCAGCTTTAGTACTTTTTTATGTCTTCGTCGTCCGTGAGGACCATTCTTTACTCTTGCCATTTTTTATCTCCTGCTAACCGATGAGCGTCGGCGCGAGCTTGCTCGCCACCAGTTATTACACTCAAAAGCTGCAACTAATTTGGATACGCTTTCAGGGTATTGCTATTGCAAAACCCTTATTTTTTCATATTGGGCGCAAGTCGCTTAATACGCTTCACCAATCCGCTGCCTTGAACGACAACCATTGAATCAAGCAAAGCTTTTGTGCGCTTTGACGTACGACGACGGAAGTGACTCTTACCGCCTTTCGTGCGTACCAATTTCCCAGAACCGGTTAAGCGAAAACGTTTTGAAGTCGCTTTATGAGTCTTGAGTTTATATTTCTTGGTTTTTACTTTCTTGGGCATACTCTTACTCCTTTCATAAAAATACCGCGGGTTGGGTCATTCTCCCGCGGGGACTATAGCTAAAGGAAAATTTCTTCTTATTTTAACGGAGCCAAGATGAGCATCATTCGTCGTCCTTCCATCTTTGGCTTTTGTTCAGTTGTACTTACCTCGGTTAATTCTGCTTCGATGGTATCTAAAAGGTTACGTCCAATTTCTGGGTAATCCATTTCTCTGCCACGAAAACGAATTGTCACCTTAACTTTTTTGCCTTCTGTCAGCCAACGCCTCGCATCTTTTACTTTAAAGCCGCGGTGATGATCATTTGTTTTCGGGCGCAAACGAATCTCTTTAAGCTCAACCTTGGTTTGCTGCTTACGTGCTTCTTTTTCTTTTTTGGCTCTTTGGTATTGGAACTTTCCAAAGTCCATCACACGGCAAACGGGTGGTTTCGCTCCAGGCGAAACTTCTACAAGATCAACTCCTGCTTCAGCGGCAATATCCATTGCCTCTTTGAGCGTAACAACCCCAACGTTTTCACCTTCGTCACCAATCAAGCGAACTTCAGGACTGCGAATCATTCCGTTTATACGAAATTTTTGGGCGCTTATATGCTTCTCCTTTGTATGTAAATACAGACAACCAACCAATAAATAGGTTGGATTAGCGGGAGGGATAATACCATACACTGAGAAGACTCGTCAAACCAATCTTGGGAAAAACAAGATTTTCCAAACATCCTAATATGGCGCAGAGCGCGTTATAATCAGCATCATGGTAAAACGTTTAATTCTCTCCACACTTTTCGTCGTCGCTATTATCGGTGGCTATTTAATCTTCCGAAATATGCGCTCCACTGGCGGGCGTTCAGTTCAGGTCATGCGGTGGTCTAACGCCCCAGAAGAATATAGCAATTGGGAAATTCTGCAAGGCGAGCGTTGTGGCGATGCCCCTTTCATTCTGCCCACAAATGGGATCATTGGATATTTATGGGATGACTCCTTCCGCCCCGGGCATAGGCACCAGGGACTAGATATTTTCGGAGGAGAGGAAGTCGGTGTAACGCCCGTGATTTCGGCTTACGAGGGTTACCTAAGCAGGATGCCGGAGTGGACATCTTCCGTTATAGTTCGCGTCCCCAGCGACCCCCTAAATCCCGGGCAGCAGATTTGGCTCTACTATACCCACATGGCAGATTCAGATGGCAACGACTTCATCGTAGACTCTTTCCCACGCGGCACCACCGAAGTCTTAATCCCAGCTGGAATTTTACTTGGCTATCAGGGTAATTATTCGGGGGACCCTTTTAACCCAACGGGCATACATCTCCATTTTTCGATTGTAAAAGATGATGGCTACGGCACTTTCATGAACGAGTTGGAGATCGAGAATACGATTGATCCTTCACCTTATTTAGGGATGTCGTTAAATGCAAAAACGAATCAAGATGGGCTTCCAACTTGTGAAGAACAAAGAGCAGAGAGCAAAGATTTGAAAACTGAAAATTGAGAGTAGAGAGAGCTTATGAAATTTAAAGATAATGTTGTCCTCATCACCGGCGCGGGGCGCGGCTATGGACGTGAGCTTACCAAGGCCTTTGCCGCAGAAGGTGCGCAGCTTGCGTTGAATGATATTTCTCCGCAAAATATTAAATCACTGGTTAAAGAAATCGAAGAGGCTGGTGGACGCGCCAAAGCCTATGTGCAGGATATTGCGAAAAAAGTCCCCGTGCAGGGATTGGTGATACACGTTGAAGATGATTTTGGGAAAATTGATATTCTCATCAATCACTCGGCTGTTGAGCCGAAGAAAACGGTGCTTGAGATGGATGAGTGGGATTGGCAACGCACGCTTTTAGTCAACTTATCAGCTCCCTTTTTGATGACACAATCTGTGGGGCGGATAATGAAGAAAAATGGCGGGGGCGTGATCGTGAATCTCGTCCCCCTTGCTGGTCGGGGGGAGAAGGTTGGCGGTACAGCCTATCTCTCCAGTATGATGGGTTTAATCGGATTCACGCGTAATGCCGCGAGTGAACTCGGCGCGCATCACGTTCGGGTTCACGCAGTTGGTACGGGAATCTCTGAAATGCAGCGGGCACGGCGAGAATTCCCATCCTCCTTTAATGAAGCCGTGCTATACCTATGTGGAGATGAAACCACCGATTTACACGGTGAGATTTTGAATATCGAGGAGAAGCAATGAAAAAATATCCTGAGAAAATGTTGGCGGCTGCAAAGACCTTTCGTGCGGCTTGCCTGGCTGTAGCTGATGATAAGGCTCCGCTTGAAGCGTGCGGATGGAATGTGCACCAACTGGCATCTCATACGCGAGATGTGGAAATCTACGTTTATGGGGCGCGGATGCGGCGCACTGTTGAGGAGGAGAATCCTGAGTTTCAGGATTTCGATGCCGAGGCGTGGATGGCTGAACATTACGACCCCAATGAGCCTTTTGGCGAACTGCTTGATAAATTTATGACAAGTGTACAAGAGGCTGTTGACTGGCTACACACTTTACCCACCGAGGCGTGGGCTCGCAAAAGTCGCCATGCCCTTGCAAGCGGTAGTGTCTTTACCTTGCAGGACTGGGTCAAGCGAGATATAGCCCATATCGAAGAGCATCTCAAAACGATAGAAGAAAAGAGATAATTTCATAAATGTGGTTATACGGTTAGTCTAGCCACACCAATTACTGGAGGTATAAGATGGAATACAGACGTTTAGGTTCATCAGGCTTGAAGGTTTCTGCGCTATCTTTTGGCGCGTGGGTCACATTTGGTGACCAGATCGGCGAAGATGTTGCGCAGGAAATGATGCAAGCTGCGATTGATGCGGGCGTGAATTTCTTCGATAACGCCGAAGTTTATGCAGGTGGCAAAGCAGAGACTGTGATGGGCAATGTGGTAAAAAAGGCGGGCTGGAAACGCTCTGATCTGGTTTTTTCAACTAAGATTTTCTGGGGTGGTGATGGCCCCAATAATAGCGGGCTTTCCCGCAAACATATTATCGAGGGTGTGGATGCCGCGCTTGAACGCCTTCAAATGGATTATATCGATTTGGTTTTCGCCCATCGCGCAGATATGCACACCCCAGTTGAGGAAACCGTGCGCGCGTTCAACCACGTGATTGACCAAGGCAAAGCTTTTTATTGGGGAACGAGCGAGTGGAGCGCGGTGCAGATTATGGAAGCGCACGCCGTCGCCCGTGATTTGGGCTTGATACCGCCTACGATGGAACAGCCCCAGTACCATATGTTTCACCGCGAACGCGTAGAAGCAGAATATGCCCGCCTATATCAAGAAGCTGGGATGGGGACAACGATCTGGTCTCCTTTGGCGAGTGGCTTGCTGACCGGTAAATATAACGCCGGGATGCCCGAAGGGACGCGCGCCAATCTGGCTGGATACGAGTGGCTGAAAAAGCGTTTCACTGATGAAACCGCGATTGAAAATATAACCAAAGTTGGAAAATTATTGCCTATTGCCGAAGAAATTGGCTGCACCATGGCGCAATTGGCATTGGCATGGACATTGAAAAACCCCAACGTCAGCACTACAATGACAGGCGCATCACGTGTTGAGCAAGTCGTCGAAAATATGAAAGCGATTGAGTATGTTGAGAAGCTCACACCAGATGTGATGGAAGCCATCGAAACGATCTTGGATAATAAACCCGCCCAAGAAACAGATTGGCGATAATTACGAATTAAACGAATAGCAGAAATAAAAACTCCCCGTTCTTTTTGAAAGAACGGGGAGTTTTATTTTAAGATTTTCTAGATTGAGCTTTATTTATTTTGAATATACTCGTTAATAGAAGCAGCGGCTTTGCGACCAGCCATCATCGCAGTAACGACTAAATCGGGACCTGTGGCGGCATCACCACCTGCGTACACACCGGGAATAGAAGTCGCACCCGTTTTATAATCGGCGGTGATCAAACCCCAATCATGAGTTTCTAAATCTGGTGTGGATTTGCTGATGGTTTCATCGGGCCAATATCCTAACGCCAGCACAGCTGTATCTGCTTCAACGATAAAATTAGAATCATCAATTTTAATCGGGCGGCGGCGGCCAGAATCGTCGGGGGCTCCCAACTCCATGCGCAAACATTCAACGCCTGCCAACCTACCATCATCACCGGGGATAAATTTAATGGGCTGGGTGAGGAATTGAAAATTGGCACCTTCTTCACTGGTCATTTCTCGATCTTTGGCACCACCGGGCATTTCTCTCAAGGTACGTCGATAGAGGCAAGTCACTTCTTCAGCACCGAGCCGCAGGGATGAGCGCAAAGCATCGGATGCTGTATCACCACCACCAATAACGACCACCTTTTTCCCCAGATCCGTAAGCGGTTCCAAGCCCTTAGGAAGGTATGCTGAATTAACATTTGTGCGGATAAGAAACTCAGTCGCCAAGTGGACACCCGGCAAGTCAACGCCTTCGGCTTTGAGCGGGGCATCAACTTGAGTGCCTACGCCAATGAAAACGGCATCAAAACCTTCGCTGAATAAATCACCAATAGTTTTATCTTTTCCTATCATGGTGTTATATACAAATTTTATGCCTGCTTCTTCAAAATCTTTTACAGATTGAAAGACGATATCTTTGGGGAGTTTAAAGTTGGGAATTCCATAAGTGAGCAAACCACCCGCAGCAGGTTTAGCTTCAAAGATGGTAATTTGATACCCTTTTTGAAGAAGTTGTTCTGCACAACCATAGCCAGAAGGTCCTGCGCCAATAATCGCCACCTTTTTTCCATTTGCTTCAGGGGTCGGGATACTGTAGCCTTTTTCTTCGCGCGAATAGTCCATAACATAGGCTTCGAGCATACCTGTGAGGACAGGCGCACCCTCATCTTTGGCTAGGACGCATGATCCCTGGCATAATTGCTCATGGGGGCAAACGCGACTACAAACTTCGGGGAGAGAACTGGTTTCTCGATAAAGTTCAGCCGCTTTCAAAAATTCGCCTTGCTCGATCAGCCACATAGCAGAGGGGATATCGTTGTGGCAAGGGCAGGCAACCACGCAACCGGCAGGGTCTGGGCAATGTATACACCGGGAGGCTGCCATCTGCGCACAATCTTCTGAAAAGGGGATAACGACATCATCAAAATCGCCAATTCGCTCATCAGGAGGGCGGAGTCGAATACCGTCACAGACTGTCAACGCACGTGATTTACGATCAATAGCTAAATCTTCGCTGGGAACCGATTGTGTCATTTTGAACTCCTCTAGTGTGTCAAGAGAGAAATTGGGTCTTATCACCCCGAATAATAATGAAAGAGGGTACATACTGTTAGTTCTATTTGTCACAAACATTAGTTCCAGATGTCATATAGATATGGAAATAAGGAAATTTCTTGATTTCTCTTCTTAATCCGAACTCCCCTCCTTGAAGATAAAAAAATAAGCCCTCTTTCTTTGATGGAAGAAAAAGGGCTTGTTTTTTGTCTTATGCTTATCTTTTTGATTCGATAAAGGCTTTCAAGATTTCCAACTGACCAAGATGGAAACTCTCATGCCAGTGGAAACTGATGAGATGCTCGTAACGTGTTTTTTCTCCACGATAATTGCTGAATTTTTCATCCAGCCATTCTGCGTTGGTATCTTTTAGGGTAGCTTCAAGAAGATCAATACTCTCATCAAGGTAGGCGACTAGTTTTTCAAACTTAATCGATGGTGTTTCCTGAGTCACCGGCTGCGTATCTTGATGATAAAGATCACGAATCTCTTTTTGCCACTCATGCGCCGCGCCAACCGTTTCAAGCACATGACTGCGATTAGTAATAATATGACCAAGAATCCAGTTCATGCAATTATGCTCAAAGGGTAATTGCAAAACGCTTTCCTTATGGCTGATACCGTTCACAAAAATATGCATGATGCGGTTGTGGAATTCATATTTTTCATAAATTAATTGGGCTTTTACATTGGTCATGGTTATCTTCTTGTCTACCTATAAATTATGAAAAACACCCTGATAAGGGTATCTACCTACCAAAGCACTAATCCCGACCAGCCCACAAACCACGCATAAACAGCAGGGTAAATCGCAAAGCCAATAATCCCGCCGAGTATGCCGAGGAGAGCACCAACAACGATATCAGAAAGATAATGAACGCCCATTGCAACACGTCCTAATGCGACGAGGGGAGCTAGAATAACGAGAAAAATCGACATCCACAGGGGGCCAAGAAATATACCCATTGTTCCCAGCAAAAAGGCGCGCGTTGCGTGTCCAGATGGAAAGGAGTGCGGATCAGTATTACGATAAATATCTCCCCATTCCCCTTCAGGGCGTTTGCGTCGGATCGCAAATTTCAGTATTAGTACGATGGCCGCCATAATGATCAGGGCGCCCAACATGACAGCAGCCCATTCTTTCCAAGAAGCGTTGCCAAACACCCAGACGGTGACCAATGCCACAGCCCAGAGCCATGAATCGCCGGAATGGGCAAAGAATGCGGCTATCGTACGCAATTTGCCAGGGTTTTCAGCAACGCGCATTTTTTTTGTTAAGTCGGCGTCAAGGGTAAGGATGTCTTTGAAGGTCATAGTTTATATAAGTGTAGAGTCGCCCTTACTAGATAGTTTTCTCTAAATCAGCGCGCAACATTTCGAGCTGATGGGATTTATCCACATCCATTGCGGCTTCGGCATATTTCCAAATAATAGCGCGCCCTGTGAAGTTAAGTTTTTTAGTGGCACGCTTCACTGCGTCCGCCAAAGAAAGGCGTCCAAGCAGAAGCAAGACCAAGGTCAAGATTCCGACCGTAGCTGCCTGTTTAAGGGGCTGCTTTCGTTGTCCGATCAACACTTCCCATTTGGCAAGATGCTCGGGATCCGTCGTCATCGTATGGTGAGCAATATGAATATCCGCGCCGCAGAGTTCCATATCTTTTAGCTTCGTAAAAGTTCGCTTGGAGTTGGGGAAGCGGGCTTCCATCGTTTCTTTTTTGACGACGCCATAATAAAGATCATGACGGGTTTCAAGCGCGGTATCAACCAGCCAATCGATCATCTCACCTGTGATGGTGGGGATGTCGGCGGACGCCGAGAGAACATACTCGGATTTGGGGTTGATCTCACGCATTTTATCGATACCCGCCTGAATATTTGAGAGCATCCGCCCCTGGTTGGGGATGTGGTAGGTGGGTTTAGCGCAGCTGACACTATCAGCATCGTCTAACCCGATGATGATCACATTTTCAACATTTTTCGCGTCGCTGAGGGCATCAAGCACCCATTGCACCATTGGTTTGCCTGCCATATCGAGCATGGCTTTGGGAATACCTTGCGTATATTCGTAGAGGGGTTCTTCCGGCTGGGGGATGCCACCAGCAATGACAATTGCGTCCATTTATAACTCCTGAATTTGGGGCTTGATACCTATTTCATCAATAATTTGATTTAATTCTTCATCTGTTAGAGCGCGCCCTTTTCCTGCAGCAGCAACTAGCGCGGCTTCGAGCATATTTGTACCAAAAGAGCGACCGTCCATAACTGGTGTGGTTGTAACAAGATATTTTACGCCACGTTTTTTTAGAAATTCAACATCGTCTTCTGTGGTCGTATTAGTAACTATTATTTTCCCCTGCATATTATCAGGCATGTGATGCTTTATATAAAGCCAATCACCTGCTGTAATCGCATTTTCTTGATAGTATTTTTCATATTTTGGAATAACTTCTAGTTGTTTCTCACCTGTAGGGTATAAAATGCTTATAGGCATTCTACCTACTATGGGAAGCAAGACGCGGGCAACATTTCCCACTAGTTTGATACCCCGCATGGGAATGGGAATTTGCAAACCAAACATCAAATCACCAAAAATACAATCGTATCCTGCGTTGATAAAAGACATGGTCATTCCATAGCGGGTAATTCCAGCAACCAGAAAGGCTGTTTTTTCTTGAATCTGATTTCCAATTTGCTTTTCTACATATTGCATAACACGAGATTCCAGCGTGTTCTTTAACCCACCCCCGTCAACGCAAGGTGTGATTTTGACATTTTGTATAAGTTTTGTTGCTGAATGAAGGGGGTATTTTTTCCACGGAGTAGTGATCCCTATATCTATACCACCAACACCGAAAGCATCCACTTTACCATCCAAATCTTCGAACATCTCGCGTGCTTTGATTTCATCGCCATCAGTGCCTATGCGTTCAATAATCACATCCTCGCCTAAGAGCCTCACTTCGACTCTTTTGTCACGCGTTGATGAGCCAATGCTGACGCTCACTGCTCTTTTCATACTTTTCTTCTCCTACTAAAACAATTTCACCTGCTTATAACTCTCTAATCTGAGGTTTGAAGTCAAGTGAATCGAGCATTTCGTTAAGCTCATCATCAGTGAGTTTTCGATTTTTACCTGAAGCAGCGATGAAGGCGGCTTCCATCATATTCGTGCCGAAAGAGCGGCCATCTATCGCTGGCGTGCCTGTTACAACATATTTGACACCCGCATTTTTGAAAAGCTCCATATCATCGGGCGTAGTGGTATTGGTGACAATGACTTTGCCTTCAAGTTTATCGGGCATGTGGCGTACAATGAAATTATTATCACCAGCGATCACGCTTGCCCATTGATAGTGATTTTCAAATTTTGGATCACGCACTGTTTGTTTTTCGCCAGTCGGGTAAATCCACGAAAAGGGTAGGCGCATTGCGATAGGATAAAGGAGAGATGCAAATATCTTGAGTGTTTTAACAGAGCGCAACGGAATCGGGATACCAAGACCAAACATCAGCTCACCAAAGACACATTCATATCCTGCGTCTATAAAAGATTTAGTCAATCCCCAACGATCAGATGCTGCGGGGAGCAGAACAGTTTTAGGATTGATGTGCTCACCAATCTCTTTTTCAATGAACCCAGCAAGACGAGCTTCGAGGGTATTTCGCAACCCTGAGCCATCTACAACAGGCGTTTTCTTTGCATCATCCGCAATCCATGCCACGTTATGGTAACGAAAGTATTTTCCAGCAAACTCTGTGCCAAAGTCGCCACCGCCCAAACCGAAGGCATCGACAATGCCATCCATTTCTTTAAATAACTTGGCTGCTTTCTTCAAATCTCCATCGGTCCCAATACGCTCAATGCTGATCTCTTCGCCCATCAAATTGACAGTTACAGCTTTGTCTCGCTTCGATGAGCCTATGCTCACACTGACTGCTCTTTTCATAATCGTCTCCTCAGGTTAGATGAGTTCTTTTGAATGAACTGATTATACCCATATTAAAGAAAAAACTCAGACAGAATTTAAAACTGTCTGAGTTCTTATTTCTTTTTTTCACGTTTCACTTTAACTTTTCTGCATCAACTCTTCCAAAACCTTTTTCGATTTTTCATTTACTGTTTCATGCTGGCTACCGCCATGACTATCCATTGTCACCACAACGGGGAAGTCTTTTACATCAATCACCCACATTGCTTCGGGAACACCAAAATCGAGTTTGTGGACAGTGAGTACTTCTTGCACCGATTGCGCGATCAGCGAAGCCGCACCACCGATAGCATGGAAATAAACAGCAGGCGTATCCATACAACCTTGCAGGGTCTTCGCTTCCATCCCACCTTTGCCGATCACGCCTTTAAGATTGAAATGCTTCATCACATCTGCCTGATAAGGCTCTTCGCGTATCGACGTTGTTGGACCCGCAGCTATAAATTTATACTCGCCCGTCTCATCACCAGAAACAACGGGCCCGCAATGATAGATAATCCCGCCGTCTAAAATCGGTTTGATCGCTTCATAAACGGCTAAATCGTCTTCTGTTGGCTCAACTTTTTTAGCAAGAAAGGCATCGTTCATCCATTTATGCACCGCGTCTCGCCCGGTCATCATCACGCCTGAGAGCAAAACCGTCTCGCCAACTTTTAGGGCGCGAATATCTTCATCACTGATAGGGAGTGTTAATTTTTTCATCATATTCTCCAAACTCACCACAAAGTCACAGAGCGCACAAAGTTTTTCTCTGTGTCCACAAAGAAATCCTTGTGGATTTCGTGCCTTTGTGGTGAATAATTAATCGTAGCTCACTTCACTGTCCATCACCGTCATTTTTCGGCGGCGATATGCCCAGCACATATACGAAACAGACACAAAATAACTGGCAGGCACACGATGCAGCCCCTTGATTTTCGTATCCAGCACCGTTGTTTTTCCGCCAAATCCCATCGGACCAATGCCCATCTGATTGGATTCTTCGGTCAATTCTTTTTCCATCGCTTCTAATTCAGGGTCAGGATTTTCTGCGCCGATTTTTGTCAGCAAGGCTTCTTTCGATGCCAAATAGGATGCGCCTCTATCACCACCGATGGCAACCCCAAGTACGCCGGGAGCGCACCCTTTGCCCTGGGCTTGGTGTACGGCATCGAGAACAACTTTCCGTACCCCGGCAAGGTCACGCCCGGCACCCATTTTCACATTCGGTAGTTTATATTGCGCGCCCACATTTTCGCATCCGCCGCCTTTGAGCATTAGCTCGATCGTGAGCGGGAGATTTTCATCCACTTCTTCAAAATGGATGGTAGGATAATGCTCATCGCCGCTATTGTCGCCGGTATTTGTGCCAGTAACGGCATTCACAGAGTTAGGGCGCAAATAAGATTTTTTCGTTGATTGAACAACAGCATCTTGAATCTGTTTTTTGAGTTTACGGGTACTCATCCCTTCGGGGTAATGAACGTAGAAGAGCGGTGTCCCTGTATCTTGGCAGATCGGAGTTGAGTTTTTTCTCGCCAAATCTACATTTTTTAAAATGGTATCAAGCGCACCCTGCGCAGCGGACCCCGGTTCTTCATCCGCATAAGAGGCGCGCAGTTTTGCTTCCACATCTGCTGGTAGATCTGTGGATGTGCGCCGGATCAGTTCGAGTATTTCTTGGGTCAGGTCTTGCATAAGGACCTCCAGATTAGGAATAAAAGGTAATAGTATGATACTCCAAAATAACGGATTTGTGAGTGGTAAAGCGCGTGGATCCTGGGGTGGAGTGTCAGTTTATGGCTGTTATTGAAAACATTTTGCTGGACATTGGAAGCCCTACAAAAAGACTTTTCTCTTATGTTATACTAATTTTAAAGTTTTTAATCTTAAATTTTTATAAGAGTAAATTATGAGAAGAAAACGAGAAGAGCATGGTCAGGGTCTTGTCGAATATGCATTGATCCTGGTTGGGATAGCCATTGTAGTGATCTTGATTTTGAATATTATGGGGGTCAGTGTAAAAGAAGCCTATTGCAAAGTGATAACAGACCTCGGCGGCAAGACTTGTGAAGCTAATGGCGAGTGTTCTTTTTCTTTTGATGATCCTTCTGGCTTGGATACTTGGGAAGGAAATAATAAAGAGCAACTAAGCATCGAAGATGGTAGAGCTTGCATCAACGGGAATGGGACAAATGCCCGTTCTTACTTGAATCCCAATTGCTCGAGCAGCCTAGAGTCGAATGACTACACGATTACCTATGAGGATATTACTGTAGAGAGGGCTATCGACAATGACAAAAATACAGGCCTCGATACGTGGTTTCGTGCAAAAGATGATAAAAACGGATATTTGTTTATTTATAACTCACGCACAAATTACGTGCGTTTTTGGAAAGTCGTTGATGGGCGTTGGGTAAAATTATCAGAATCTAAAGTGCCTTCAAGTTGGCAAAACGAATCGCTGGACATAAAACTTGATGTACAAGGCGATAATTTTACTGCTTATAAAGATGGGCAAGAAATCTTAAAAGCCAGTGATGGCGCCTACGAGGATGGGCAGGTTGGTATTCGCAATAAACCAAGCTCAAAATCCTGTATCGGAAATATGACCGTTGAAAGTTTAACTCCTTAGGGATATTTTATGACTCTACAAGACTCTCCCTCCTTAGAAGATTTTTCTGATGGAATCTTACCCCCACCAGATAAACCGGATAAAAAAAGACGCACGACCATTGTGATAGTTGGCTTGCTCGTCTTGATCATTCTGTTATTGGGCATTAGCTTTATTCAAAGTGATGCATTTTCACAAATTGCAGGACAAGGAACAATATCTGGCTATGCTGTCGATGAGAGCAATCAGCCTATCGCTGTTGATATAATTATTTTTGGGACAAATATTAGAGCTATTTCTGATGAAAGCGGATATTTTGAAGTTGAGAATATTCCGTCAGGCCAACAATCTATCATTATTGCTTTTGGAGAAATTGCTACGGAAGAAATCGTGACAGTGCAGGTTGGGCAAAACACAGAATTGGGGACGGTTACCGTACCAACGGAATCAGAAATTGATTACTAGACAAAACGATTTCTCTTAGAAAATAAAAGAAAAGGGCACTTGATTTGAAGTGCCCTTTTTTGATTAATTTGACAGATGCAGTGTCCACTCGTGTTTGAAACTTGCTTCCCTTTAACGAAACCATGTTGAACTTTTAGAGCGTCCCGTTAACCAAATCGCAGAAAGATCTCTATCCCAGAAATCTGCATCGTAAATTTCCATCCCCAAGATTCCACATTCGATCAACGAAATCATCTCCGGGACGGTATCTGGCACCAAACACGCGTAGCGGATGGGCATTATCTGGCTATCGTTAATCTCGCCCTGAAGAGCATTTTCTGTGCTTGGTGTGGGGAAACATTTGGAATTCCAGAATCCATTTTCTGGGAAACGACACCAGGATTGATCAGCCGCTTTGACGACAGTGTAAGTAATTACGTCTGAAATTTGGCCATTGCTTTTGAGCAAACGAACGGTATCGCCGCCATCGCTGAGAGAAATATGCGATGTAAAGCCAAAGATGGCGATTCGGCCACCTGCCTTTAAGGTGACGCTGGGGAGAGTATAGGGTGCAGAGCCGAGATTATATTCATCGTCCAGTTGCCAGCCTTGCAAGTCGATTGACGTCGTACCGCGATTGATGATCTCTATAAATTCATCGTTGGTGTCAACGACACCATCTCCGTTCCAATCATGACCTGGGCGGGGAAGAACTTCGTTCAGCACAACGGACTGATTCGGGAAAGGCGTTGGTGTTGAAGAGGGCGGGATGGGGGTTTTGGTCGGCGTTGGGGAGGGAGTGGCTGTAATATTAAGTGCCCAATTAGGCTGCCTGGGAGTACCATTGATTGGATTACCATCTGCATCTAATCCGTTTCTGACCACACCTGTATTTGTAAGCCAAGCGGATGAGCTATCTTCAACAACGCCATTTCGTTCCATGCTACCATAATTTGGAGAGCTACTACCTGCAGGCCAAGCACCGCCAGCATTATTTGCTGTATCTACGATACTGCCAGAGGCCGAGATTAATTTCAGGTATTCACCACCATTTTCAAGAGAACCTGAATAAATTAAATCTGCGGCAATATCAGAAACTGTCGTGTCATCTGTGCATTCAAGGAGAAAATATCCTCCTGCAGAAATTATCCCACTAAGCTCAATATCGGGTGTGCCATCGGTAGCTGTGAGATGCCAACCAGCTAGATTAACGTCTACGCTGCCATCATTGTAGAGTTCGATCCACTCGTCATTGATGGTGGCAAGTGTTCCAGCATTTGTGCCTGCCCAAGCAACTTCGTTTATCACGATAGTCAACGAAGCGACCAAGGTCGGCGTGGGCGTATGAATAGCACCATCTCCCCAATTTACTTCTCCTGGTGTGCCATAGATTGCATTCCCCGCAGCATCTTTCGCTGTAGCATGTTGAGTTGGATTTGTGACCCAAATATCATCAGAATCAGTAGACGCAGACATTCTCTCCATACTGCTCGCTGGAGAAAGTTGTCCGTTAGGCCATGCACCGCCGTTGCTATTGGCGGTATCTATCTCCGTGCGATCGGGAGAAAGCAATCTCAAAGTATCACCATCATCATCCAAAAGCCCACTGTCATAAGCTACTCCTGAAACATTCGTTGCACTTCCATCAGTGCCACGCTCTAATAAAATATATGCTCCAGCATTGATTGACCCACTTAAGAAAATATCTACATTTCCAGAATCTGATGCTAATCGCCAGCCATTTAGAGAGATAGGGTAAGAGCTTGGGTTATATAATTCAATCCATTCATCACCAAAATAGGCTTCTGTCCCTGCCCAGGCAACTTCGTTAATGATAATACTTAAGGGTGAATAACTTACAGAGTTTGGATGCTTAGGCGTTGCTCTAAGAGAGTTACTGTTTGCATCTAAACCATTTACTGTAACGCCATTATTGTCTGCCCATGTGGTAGAGCTATCTGTAATAACAGCAATACGTTCCATACTGGCTTTTGTTCCATCATCTCCTGCAGGCCAAGTCCCACCATTCTCTTCATTAGCAGTATCTATTTCTAGTGGGATCGTGCTATTATCAAAAAGCCTGAGAATTTCCCCTCCATTTTCCAATGCTCCTGTATAAATTAAATCTGCGTTTATATCACTAACTGTCGTATCAAGCGTACGCTCAAGTAAAAAATATCCTCCAGCAGGAATTGTGCCGCTTAAAGCTATGGTTGGCGTTCCATCATCGGCATTAAGATTCCAGCCACTTAAATCAATATTAGAGCCTGTTGGATTATACAACTCTATCCACTCATCGTTGCCATCTGCTACTGTCCCCATCCATGCAATTTCATTAATTACCACATCTAATGCAACAGCCTGACGGGGCGCAGCCTGCACCTTCCAACTAAATGAAGGTAATAAAGAGCCGAGCAAAAATCCAGCCAGAAGCAGAGTCGCGCTCCAGCGCAACATCTTTCGTGGGTGCTTAAGTTCCTGCTTGGAATTCATAAACAAAATAGTATCATATAAAAAAGACAAGCAAAGAGAACTTCTCTACTTGTCTTTTCAGTTCTGTTAAATTAATCCCCTACCACCACGTTAATCAAAAGCCGAAGGATCGAGCAAATCTGACTCGGGGGCATCCATCAACTGTTTTTCTACTTCATCTTCGGGTGGTTGGTCTAATTGATCAAGCTCATCCAACTCATCAGATGAACCTCCCTCTTTGCGCTCAACGACCAACTTAATCGCGGTGCGGACTTTATCTTCAATCTCCACATCCACAAATTCAGGGACACAGGCTACATCAATCCCATCTCTTTCCTTGAGATAACTAGTAGCCAAAACAAGTGCCTTAACAGATTGGTTGACCGCACCTGCGCCAATTGCCTGCACTTCTGCGCGACCATGCTCACGAAAAACGCCCGCAATAGCTCCAGCTACAGCGGATGTACGGGAACGAGCTGATACTTTAATGACGTCCATTCTAAACCTCCACGATGAGCCTCTAAAGATAGGAATGATGTTATTCCCTATTCAAATTGTACAAAATTTTCATCCAAGATTCAAGTTGAATAGAGGGTGTGAGAAAAGTTGTGTAAATGGATTATCCTAAGAAGAAGAAAAGGAGACGATCCATGACACAGAAAAACAAAAACCAATCAAAAGATTCTCGGAAGAAAATGCCAAGCA
>Ga0257119_1001101_pt1 | contig 20167 bp, 20 predicted proteins | sample SI112_200mmetaG_FD_190179 | JGI IMG/M metagenome (GOLD analysis project Ga0257119, IMG submission 190179) | Marine microbial communities from Saanich Inlet, British Columbia, Canada - SI112_200m | ecosystem: Environmental > Aquatic > Marine > Inlet | place: Canada: British Columbia | collected... | reverse complement strand
CAACCCAAGTGTATTTATCTACCTGCCCTTTTAAGAATTGCGATCTATTGGTGCCTTTATCGCGCACAATCTCAGCACGTTCAACCAATTTTGGATTGTTTACCAGTAGAGCCCCACCTTCGCCAGAGATGATATTCTTTGTCTCATGAAAACTCAATGTACCTAGATCACCCATAGAGCCAAGTGCTCGTCCCTTATAGCTTGCACCTAGCCCCTGTGCCGCATCCTCAACCACCATCAAATTGTAGCGTTGTGCAATCTCTAAAATTACATCCATTTCACAAGCGACACCTGCGTAATGAACAGGGACAATTGCTTTTGTACGAGATGTAATTGCATCTTCAATTAGCATCTCGTTAATATTGAGTGTATCTTCACGAATATCAACAAACACCGGAATCCCTCCACGCAACACGAATGCATTGGCGGTTGAAACAAATGTATAGGAAGGCATAATTATTTCATCGCCCGGCTCAATGTCTAAAAGGATCGCTGCCATTTCCAATGCCGCAGTACAAGAGTGAGTTAAAAGCGCCCTTTTGCATCCAATATTTTCTTCTAACCATTGATTGCATTTCTTTGTAAACTGCCCATCTCCAGCAAGTTGCCCCTGCTTATACGCTTGCGAAATATAGGTAAGCTCTTTACCTGTCATGTACGGCTTATTAAATGGGATATTTATTAGTTTATCTCCATTTCAGAAGCTATTCGTGTTGCATTTGCCATAGCCAACAAGCCAATTGTTGTGCTTGGAAGTGATGGAAATACACTGCTATCAATCACATGGATATTTTTCCACCCTTTTGGAACGCCTAATAAATTTGTATCAATTTCTTCTACCGGCTTAATTCTCATGGGCATAGTTCCGCCAACATGAAACCCCCCAGATTCCATACTATTTTGCACTGCTGGCAATATTACAATACATCCTATTCTTCTAAGTATATTAGATAGCTTCAATACAGATTGTTTTATAGCGCGACTAGTATTCTCTTTTTGTTCACGCTTTGAATATAAGATGTCAGTATCGCTATCATCTGTTTTTCTCAAATTAAGAATATAGCCATCAGCATCCTTTGAATGAATATTACCATGGGCTATTATAAGATGCTTTATCAGCTTCTTTTTAGCCCACTGCATAATGCCTTTTTTATTCATATCGATGCCTAATCTCTCTAACACTAGTTCATTCGGAGTGGATAACTGTGTGTGCACCCAATGGTTTGATTGTGTGTTATTCTTATATTCTAAAAATATACCAGGTTGCGTGTTTACATTTGGCCAATCTATTTTCATTTTCTTTAGGCGAATAGCTGGCGCAACAAAGGTTACGGTTGAATGCAGGCGCACATCTTTATTATATAGCTTCTTTGACTTTAGTACTATTCTTGTAGAATTAACCGCACCTGCACCAAGAAGAGTTTTATTGAATAATAACATCTCTCTAGACTTGGTCTCTATATTTTCTACTAATATCTCCACCATACCTCCTTTTTCGGAAAGCGAGTGGACTAAGCTATTTGAAATGTAATCAATTTTATTTAAAGCAATTAAATGATCTAACTCCCTGGAGGATTTGTAAATATATCCATAAATGCAACCTGAGAGACATTGCCCGCAATACTTACACCCATCACTCTGCATCCCGCTCAAAGAGTTCGTGGCGACTTGCACTAATAATCTAGATTGCCCAACTATGACATCTTTTTGCTTATTAATTTTTATACTATTAACAAGATCTTTTAACACTTCTTTATTTCCAGAAGTTAGCTGCAAGGCATTTGCATTTTTTGAATACAGTGGGAATACTGCTGAGAGGTCATCGTCAAATGCAGAATAGTGATTATTGGCCAAAATCTTCTGAAAATAAGGCTCTAACTCTTTATTGCCGATAGGCCATGCAGTTAAATCATTCTCATCTGGTGGCAGAACAGCAGCACCCCAGCCAGCACTAAACCCACCTTTGGCATAACTAAATGGTGGGATAGTGCCATCAAATTGAACTCGCTGATACTGGTCTGCCTTGCCATAGAAATAATCCGACCCAAATTCTAATTTTTTCGGGATTGTGCTCTTATTTTTCACTGTTGGATTACTGGTAACTATACTTAAGTCTGCTGCATTCCAATTCTCAGCATCCAACTGTGACATCTTGTCAACCACTTTTACTCGACTTGCATCTAAAACATCCCCACAGTCAATAATTGTAGGCCGCATTCCTCGATCAATTAGAGCTTTTGCCGCGCTTATGGATGCTAATCCACTACCAATTATCGCAATTTTCATTTTCTTCTTTAACTCCGGTGCTTACTACTCTAGATATATTCTGTAAATCTTTACTGGACAGGCCAGGATACGCTGGAATAAATAGGCCATTATTGTACAGATAATCTGCATTTGGCGTTTCACCATGATATGCATATCCACTTAATGAAGATATTTTTTCTAAGCTAGTTGTTGAAGTGTCCACTCCCATTTTGTGCATTGACTTTTGCATAGCGATTGGATTCTTAAAGAAAGCAACCAACTGCCAATAAACATTAGTTGAATTAGGCGTCCCATTAGGAAATTTTACCAAAGGCATGTTGGATTTAAGATGCTCTACATTTTTTACACGTTCTTGATCGCTATTCTGAATTGTACTTAAATACTTTAATCCTATATTGGCCTGAAATGAAGTGTATCGCTCAAACCAATGTTTTGGCAGCGACTTAATCATCTCTTGATCTCTCCCTCCAGTATGCTTAATTACACTACCAGGCTTTACTTTTGATACAATTTTAAGCAATGGAAAAATAATAAAATGAAACGCTATGCGAGTTGTTGCAATATTGCGAACAAGGTCTGTAATTATTTTATAAACAAGATTTAATCTGGACGGAGACTGCAATTCAAATTGAAAGTTATATAATTTTTTATACAACTTATCATCATCACAAACTAACAGCCCGCCACCATAAGTGTCCAATGTTTTTATTGAAGATGCGCTATAAATACCTACATCACCAAATGACCCTACTTTTTTATTATTATAAACACCATTTAAACATTGAGAGAAATCCTCTATAACAAAAAGATCACTTCCCTTGCATATATCAAGCATTTTACCCACATCTGGAACAATTCCAAATAGGTAAGTAATTAAAATTGCTTTGGTCTTAGGTGTGATGGCGCTTTGAATCTTGTCCAGATCAAAACATAGTGTGTCTAGGTCAATATCAACAAAAACCGGATGCAAACCAAGAGACAATACAACATCTAAAATCCCTTTAATTGTTATTGGTGGCATTAAAATTTCGGAACCTTTCGGTATATTTTGTGATTTTAATGCTGTATAAATTGCAGTTCTTGCAAATGGGAATGCTAATGAATATTTTCTACCAACATACTCAGCTAACTTCTTCTCAAAATCATTAACAACTGATTCTTGCTCTATATTTTTATATAGTACAGTTAGTATTGCAATAATATCATCAGACACCTTATGATATACAATGCCTCTTGGTATATTTAATTTCATATGCTTTATGGTGACTATTAATTAAAGCGCAATCTGTAAATATCAGCCAAATACCATACTGATTTGTGGTCAATAATCTCCATGTGCTTTAACAAAATAGCAATCTCCTCTTTTGGATTTAATACTGTCGAATTATGGGCGCCCCCCTCCCCCAAGATTATTTTCCCAATATTATTAATAATTGACTGCTTGCTTATGCCTACAATAATTTCTAAATTTTTATTTTTTTTCTTTAACTCCGCCATTAAAGACTCTAATGCTATCTGATCAAATGTGTAAAAAACCTCATTAGCAACAACAATGTTAAAATCAACATCTCGCCAATCTTCAATTTCAGTAAGATCTGGCTCTATGTCATAATTAATTACATTTACCATTTTATTTCTATCTTTAATAATATTTTTTAAAACACCATGCCCAGCACCATAATCAAGAATAGTAAGATTATTTCTATCAAGCCTTCCAAGGTCTATTATGGTATTGAGAAGCTTTCTAAAATAAATACCAGGTATGCCCTTATATTCTGTAGTTAGCCTGTGTTTATCACCCATGATTTATGCTTGTAATATATACATCCCCTACCCACAACACCATTAAACCAATCAGGACAATAGTTACGCCAATTACTTTGACATATGGCAGAGACTCTCCCAAAATAACTACTGAGGAAACTACTGTTAGTATGGTCAACAATGCGATAATCATTGGATATGCATGACTTAAGTTAAATTTTGAAAGGGCCGCCATCCAAAATAGTGCAGCTAATACTGCAGAAAACAAACCAATCATAATATACTTATCAAACAAAAGCATTACAATTGATATTATTTTTTCTACAAGCGCTCCATTTAAGGAAAATTCCATTGAATCAATTCTCCACTTAATAATCAACTGTCCAATAACAGTAAAAATAGAGGTCATCAATATAAATATATATCCAGAATTTAACATTTTTTCTTTTTTATCTCAATAATATAATCACAGCCAGAATAATTAAAAAATGCAGGGTACCTTTTATTATCTACAATTCTTAGTAAATTAAACTGTTCAGCAATTGTTTTATGCGGATCCAACTGGCTATCTAAAGGACCTCTACTCTTATAATACGTCGCCTCCCCTATTTGCTTATTTGGAACATGAGTGCCAAATAATTCAACATAATTTAAACATAAATCAATGGTTGCACCCCCTTGTTTCTCTTTTATTTCATCATTTAGCTCTGTTCCATTTAGCTTGATCTTATCAGATAAATAAATATCACCTTCATCTACACCTTCTGTAGCCTCAAACAAAGTGATAGGCACAATGTTTTTTCCTTCTAATATTTGCCACGCTAATGGTGAAAATCCACGCCCAGCAGGTAGGCTGCTCGGATGCACAACAACATTACTTCTTCCAAGATTCATGATATTTTTTTTTACAAGAGCCGTACACCCTAGATAGAACGCAATATCACATTGACATATATCTATTTGATTAAACACTAAGTGGGCACTATGCTTGTATTTAATTAATGTGTTAGATAAAATTCTTGCATATGGAACAATCCATGACTTTGAATCATCCACTAAAATATATATTTTCATACTTGGTCCTCCACAATATACACAGGACGCGATTTTGTCTCATCAAAAATTTTTCCAACATACAATCCAACTAAACCTATGATGCTCGTTAATATTCCAGCAATAAACCACATTGAAGCCATCATACTAGCCCACCCTGCTACAGAAGTGCCATTCACTATTGCATCAATTGTAATTGATGCGGTATAAATAGCAGATATAAAAGATACTATAAACCCATACTTTACAATTAAACGTAAAGGCTTATCGCTAAACGACAGCACAATTCCAAGTGATAGCGCAACAAGATCTCTAAGGGTGTATGTTGTATCGCCATAAACTCTATTTGCATGTGAAACTTTAACAGAGGTGCTGGAAAATCCTACCCATCGAACCATAACTGGAAAGTACTTATGCACTTCCTTCATTGATAAAACGGCATTAATTACTTTTCTATGATATATTCCAAAATTTGCAATTGAAGCATCAATTTTTGTTTCAGTTAAATAACCAAGTAACTTATAGAATAGGCGTGATGAATTCTTTTTAAAGTATGAATCTTGCCTATTCCATCTCTGTGCAAATACAATATCTACATCTTCTTGTGCTGACTTATATAATTTAACAATCTCTTCTGGTTTATCCTGTAAATCGCAATCCATTACTACCACCCAGTTACCAATGGACTCGTCAAGCCCTGCAGTAATAGCTGCATGCTGACCAAAATTTCTAGATAATTTTATCCCTTTTACTGAATCATCTTTATTTGCGATATTTTGTATTATTTTCCAAGGATTTCCGGCTCCGCAATCATCAACAAAGATTATCTCATACTTTTCAACTATACTTTTTAAGGTGATAGTTAAGCGATCATAGATCTCTACCAACAATTGATCGCATCCGTAAACAGGAATGACTACCGATATTGTTACTTTACACATTCCATTCCTTGTAAGAGTATAGTTGATGCGCACTTCTCAACACTAAAATCATATTTTTCTTCAATCTCATCATAATTAGAATCCTCAACCACAATAGATACAGCCTGCACTACAGAGTGCACCCTTATTGATTTCATGCAAATATTATTAATGCATTTAGCATAATTATCGCTCAAATAACAAGGGCTACACTCTATAGGCTGGTAAACAACATAACCATTACTTGTTAGTGGTGAACATTGCCTTGGGTCTGTTGGGCCAAATATAGACACTGTTGGCACGCCTAGTGCAGCAGCAATATGCCCAGGACCAGAGTCTGTTCCCAAAACTAGTTTAGAATTAAACACCACCTTCATAAGTTGAGATAATGACATACTACCAGTTAAATCCAAAATATGGTCAGAGTTCTTGCATAGACTGATAATTTTATTAGAGGCGTGCACTTCTTGCACACCTCCAACTATCACCACACCTAAATCATATTTTTCTATTATTCTATCTATTGTATCGCTGAACTTTAACCCATCGAAATGCTTTAGACTATCTAAAGTTGCTGCACCATGATGCACCACTAAATATTCTTTAGCAATCATTTTATTAATTTCTACTGGTAGCTTAGTATCTCTTATTTTGGAATAATTCAACTTAGGTGAATGCATTTCACCTCGAATCCCCATTAAATTCATCAAACTCCAGTTTGTAAAAACTCTATGCGCCCCCTTTATTGGCTGAAGTAATACATCAAAAGTTGACACCTTAGTCCAAAAATTAATTAGTTTTAGGTCTGGATAATCAGGTATTGATGCGCCAGAAATACGAGGAAATAAAAATCTTTTAAAAATGTTTACTTTTGCAATATTACTTCCGCATCCTGCAATAAAGAAATCAGCCTTAAATGGGGCTCTAATAATTGCTAGAATAACATCTATTTTATTGTCAATAGTTATAATATTAATTCTTTTCCAATAGTGAGAATATCTAAGAATGGCCTTACCCCCTTTATTGCAGATATAATATATTTGGCCATCTGGAAACTCTTCTAGCAATTGTGACAAAACTGATAGATCATGAATACTATCACCCAGCCCCCCTAAATGAAAATATATTATATTTTTCTTTTTAACTGGCATTGAATTTTTTTCTGATTGGAGTGGGTATTATTTTAATTTTGGAAATGAATAATAAAATGGCAACTACTGCTATTGGTATGAACGCATTAATTAAGCCGTATGTTATACCGCCAACCGCAATAAAATATGAAGCAATAGCGGGTATTGGCATATACAAAAACACAGGCCATAAAAGATTAACTTTATGCACCTTTACCTTTACTTTTTTCCAAATCCACCCATAAAACATACCGAAAATAAGTGCATTAATCAAAGCGCCTATCAACCCTAAATCATAGTAACCTGAAAACAATATAAATCTATTGAAATAGGCTTCTGGTAAAACCTTATAGTCTTCTGGTAAGTACATCTCTGTCACTGCTTTTGACGGATTGATGCTGTACCTCTTCCCAGGATGAAGAATAGATGGCACGCCTTTTTCTAACTCATTAAGCGTCCAGCTATTAATAGGGCCATTAGTTTGATTAGTCAATAAATATTCAGTGTTTCCAAAAAATTTATTTTCGGATTTATTTACCAAGGCTGCAAATGATTCAAATGCATAATCTCTATGGAGCAGTCTTCTAGCATCGCTCCCAAATCCTCCGATTGAAAATGCATACACAATTGTTAGAAATCCTAAAATTAAAGCCATCCATGATTTAAAGCTCTTTATATTAAATTTTAAGAAAATATAATACATCATGAATGGAAGTAGTGGATATACAAATGACGCTTTCGAGTGTAGTATGGACGCTCCAATGAATGCCAACATCAAACTAATAATGCCAAGCATCTTTTTTATATTAAAAAGCATTATAGGCAAAATAACACTTGTCATTGCCAATGGGTACGTCCAAAAAGTACCATAACCTTCATTTGGTATTAAATAATTTGGCACCCAAACTGTAGCAGATGCAAGGAGTGCTAAAAAGAAAAATAGAAGTTGGCTTTTCTTTGGTATAACTCTCGAGATTTTGGAAAAGATTAAATACTCATGGCCACTTTTATTAATGGCATTATTAAATACTCTTACACCAAAATGATAAAAAGGAGCGCTTAGTGCCACTATAATCAATGGGATGATTAAGTAGTCTCGACTATATAGCATTTCAGCACTCGTTGTTCTTAGAATCCCATATTCTGTACCACCCATCCAAGAAAACCAAACTTGTATCATGGTATTTAAAACAAAATAAACAATCCAAACTGGAGTGATAAATTGAGGGTGAAGCGCATGTACCCTCCCAGATTTAAGAGATATCAAAAAAGGTCCTAGCCATAATAAAACTATCATAACTACTAGAAATATTTCTAAATTAATTATTGTCATATTTCTGAAATAATCTTTTCTAAGAGCTCTTTCCAGGAATAGCCAGATTTTGTAACGCACATATAACCATTTTCTGAAATGTTGCTTCTTTCTTCTTCATGAGTAAGATAATAATCTACTTTCTCAACCAACTCTAATGGGGTTGAGAAAAACTCAGATTCAACCCCTTCTGTTAATAATTTTTGGTGCATAGAAGTGCGTTCAGCCAACAAAAAACCCTTACAGGCTGGTATTTCAAACGTTCTAGTGGTAAATGTATCTTTAACATTATTATTAAGAAATCCTAGAATTATTTTTGAACCCGAAACCACCTTTGCATACTCATCTGCAATAGCAGGCCCATGAAATATTTTTTGTAATTTTTTTGAAACAAATTGACCATCCCATCCAGTTCCATAAATAGATAACTTTATATCTAATTTATTTATCAAATGTTCCATTGTAGCGGCACGATCTGTCATATGCTGACCAACAAAGCTAACATCACAGTTGTATTTGATTTTATCGTCTGCTGACAGCTCTACCGGACGATGTATACTTGGATCATATCCTTGCAGTGAAAAAACAACCCTTTTTGCCTGGTATTTTTTATAAAGAGCAAGATCTTGCTCTTTAGTTGTAACAACCACATCATAAGCAGAAATTGCTCTACTCATGCATCGATTAGAAGTCCCAGGAGAGCTTAATGAATCAGGTGTATAGTGAACTACTTTACATTTGTACTTATTCTTAATGTATAGAATCGCCTCTCTTGACAGTAGAAACCCTCCATCAACCCATACAACATCTGGCTTAAATCTATCAATTTCTTGTATTAATATCTTTGATGTCAGACTAATTAAAGGACCAAAGCCTATTCGCCCTTGAACACTTTTTAAAAATGTTCTTCCAGATTTTTTATCTGGAAAAATACGTCTAAAATCTACAATATAACTAGTTTCGAATAACTCTTGCAGAACAAAATACCTTTGCAAGCTGGTACTTCCCCATGTGGCCTGACCAAAATACAATAAACGTAAGTTATCTACCTTCATATCAAGATGCAAGCTCTTTAATGCATGCAAGCCATTGACCATTAAACTCTTTTGACGAGCCGCTTAATTTTCTAGCTGACAGAGGCCCCTGCTTAAACCAATACCGCCTTAAGTTTTCATTATTTAATATATTGTCAATGGCTTCTGTTACGCTATTCCAATTGGGCAAGTAATGTATTTCATTCAACTCACTCATACTTATTAGTAATTCATTAGAAGTTCTAGGCGTCTTAATAAATACTGTTGGTATCCCCATTCTCAAGGAGGTATAGGCTGTTACCGATATTGGGGTTATTAATGCATTACATTGTGGAAGTAAATCTTCCGCTATTACACTTCGATCAATATATTCCACCATTTTTCCATCTTCCAATGACTTGTCAATATTCTCTTTAAGTTGGTCAAGTACTCCATTAGATATACATCTAGGGTGTGGCTTAAACATGACTTTATATCCACAGCGGGTCAAACTAGATACAAGGTTTACATATAGAGAGTTTTCCCACTCTTCCGAGCAGTATCGTGGAGATAGTGGTTGATGAATAATTAATACAACTGGCTGTAATGGTAAAGCTGGAAGTTTTACCGGCTTCGCAATTAAAGGTAACGGATTGCCAGTCACATAAATAGTGTCTACCCCCCTCCCCATATCAACCAGCTGCTCTTTCATTCCGTATTCACTCCAAACTGCAACATAGTCAGAATACAAACCATCATTAATACCAGTAAAATATCTCGGCATTAATCTCGCTCGAAGGAAACATGCAAGTCCATATAAGTTATTAGAGTACTTTACACTTCTAGCATGAAAACCTTCTTGAAATAAAAGTGTTGGGACGCCTTTGTATTTACAAACATTGCTCAACGCTTCGCCTTCTGCATACGTATCCATAAAAACCACCAATAGTTTGAAAGGAGGGGACCAGGTGGCTTTTAGTGCACGAATGCTTTTAATTGTCCTGTAAGTGTATTTAAAAAAATTAGATTCCCCATCAAACCACAAGGATTCAATAGGGACTACCGGGATAACCACCTTGCCGACATCATTCCATCCACTTAGCTCTCTACCCTGGAGTGCTGTTTTTAATATGCACGTTGTCATCCCTTTTTCTTCAAGAGGCCTGGCAAGTGCCTCTGACAAACGAATCAATCTACTGTTTATCGGCAAAAACGCTACATCATATTTTTTTTTTACAACGCTCATGATATAGAAAGCCTTTAAAACTTACGAAGTATTTTTGCAACAGGGGCTACATCACTATAAAACCATAAGAGTTTTCCTAGCTTAATGACCTTTCCATTTTTATATTTAACTCTACAAAAAATAGAATAAATTTTACGCAAAAAGACTTTCATTAACATTCCTTGGCATAAGAATTCACTTTTTAATATATATTTAGCTACAGCTCTTTTAATGAATGATACGTTTTTCAATACATCCGAATGAATATTTTTTAATAAGAATGCCTTGTAGGCTGTATTTACAATCGAAGTAACATTTTCCTTTGTGGCTTCATTTTTTGATATTGCATTCACTATCGAGGCAGATAAGCTAATAAAATCTTTTGACCAACTACTAGTAAACATTCGTCCAAAATAATTATTGCGCGCTTGTATACTTGCTGCACCAGAGCCGGGAGAGTTATTTTGCCTTATTAAATATAGATATTTATTTTTTTTGACTTTCCCACTCGCAACTACTAACGATGATGTAAGAATTTCTGAAATAAATAAATCAGAAGGATTTAAATCTTTAAGTTCATTAAAGTACATTCTTAATTGTTCAGTTCTATGAACATCATAATGCGTAACATTATAACAATTAAGGTGTCTCTCTACCCTGGCAATAGCGCTTTCGTTGTTATTATCACTTTGAATATGTGCAGATATACCAAACTCAAAATATTCTTTATTATTAAAAAAAAGTCCGCCAACTTCACCGCCGCAAGAAGCGTAGTCAGGATTTTTCATTAAAAAATCGACACTCTTTCTTAAGCCGTTAATAACAAAAAAATCATCATTATCTGCTAAAGCAACGTAATCAGTAGTGACATGTGTGAATGCTGACGCTAATTTAGTATAGTAATCTAGATACGTCGCATCATACGGATACCTGTAATATTGATAATCAACATCGCTATAATTTTTATAGTCTAAAAGGTGTTTTTCAACCACTTTATCAGCACCGCCATCAACGATAATAACTTTAAATGGAAGCTTAATTGAATTTACATACTCCATCCATCTATATGTAAATTCTACTCGATCTTTTAAAACTAATATGATAGTTAAATTATTGTCAATATCACAAGTCATAGCATTATTCTTATGAGTTCTTTGCCTGTCGCAATAATGAAATTGTCTCCCCTATGCCGCGCTTTAAGCTTCCTGAAGGGATAAATCCCTGAGACTTAAATCTATCATCTAATACTTCATAAGATAGCTGATTCATAATTTTACTATCAACAAATCCGATTTCTAGTCCAGGAATAAATTCACGTATTACATCGACAACTTCTCGCACAGTCGCATTATTTGTCAGCACATTGTAAATACGGCCATCAAAAATATCATTGTTAATAATAAATGAAATTGCTCTTGATGCATCAAATAAATCTAAATAGGGTCTTTTCTGATCATATGCTGTTGACCAAACGCTAATGGGTTGCCCCATCGCAGCCTGCCAACAAAATTTATTAACTGCGGTATGGAAGCGCATACCTGGTGAAGCGCCAAAAATTGTTCCAAATCTACAATGTATTGCTTTTAACCCCTTTTCCTTGCTTAATTTTGCAACTAACTCCTCTTCCTTTAACTTAGTTGTTGCATAAGGACTTTGTGGTTGAAGCTCTTCCTCGGAGCAGTCTTCATCTACCACATCTTTCTGGGTACCATAAACGCTAGTTGAAGATAATGCGATTAACCTTGCTCCAGTCTGAACACAGGCGTCTGCAACTTTTATTGTTGACTGATAATTATTCTCCTCTACCTCTGCCGCTTTATCAAAACTACCAGCTGCGTCAGTAATTGCAGCTAGATGTATTACAACGTGTGCATCTTGAAAAATAGAATTTAAATCCATTAAGGTTACATCACCCTCAATAAAATGATACTTTCCTATTGAGGGTAAATTAAATAATGATGGGAAGCGCTGAGTCATCATATTATCAATTATTACAATTTCTGCAGTTGGAAATTCAACTGCCAAGTCTCGAATCACATAAGAGCCGATATGGCCAATAGCCCCTGTAACAACAATTTTCATGCTAAGTACCTCATATTATTTAAAAAATTAAAAAAACAATTACACTCTTTAAAAAGAAACTTTATGTTATTTAATAATGCAGCCTTTTAAAATCCTCGTAATCCTGAATATAATCATCTGATTCATAGCCACGATCACACAAAACCATTAAAACTGAACCTGCACTAATATATTTCTCTGATGCCCAGATACCAGGAGGAATTAACAACCCCTGCCCCATATTATCAAGTTGATAAACTGATTCATCAGTGCCATTATCACAGACAACTTCTATTTTACCTGATACGCACACTAATAATTGCGAGCAAATTTTATGGGCATGATTCCCGCGAACTTCGTTTTCTTTAGCGGCAACTGTAAATATACGTTTAATATCAAAGGGAACCATATCACCGGATTCGTAAGCGCAAAGACTTCCGCTATCGTCTGCATGCATTGAAAACTGGATTAATCTTTCTATTGGCATTTTATTTAACCTCATAAGCTACTCAGATAAATAACTCTGATAAGCTGTATTAAGCCCTGAATCAAAGCTATATTTAGGCTTCCAACCTGTTGCCTTGGTAAACGAGGTTGAATCTATAATTGCATTTCTAAACTCTATATTAGACAATCCTTTCGGTGGCTCTATATGCTCACAATTCACTTGCCTTCCTGTTACTTTAGCAGCTAGGTCAACAACTTTCTGGAAAGCGTTTTTCAAAGAAATTCCTTCACCACTTCCAATATAAAAGGTTAGTCCATTCGTTTTTTCATTGTATTCTGATGATCGTAAAAAGGCCGACACAATATCATCAATAAAAATATAATCCCTAATATACTCCCCATCACCAAAAATAATAATATCTTGTTTTTCTATGGCGCGACTAAAAATTTTATCAAGAATTCCACGATCTTGTTTTTGACCTTTTTGACTTCGACCAAATACATTAGCTAATCGAAGAGTACAGCCTCTTACCCAGCCTTCGCGTATATATTGTTTTAAATATATTTCAGCCGTTAACTTGCTCAGATCATAAAATGTTATAGGATGATCTTGTGTTTCTTCATTTATAGGCAAAACATCAACTAAACCAACTTCTGTTGCTGTTCCTGCCAAAACTACAAACGGAATTTGTTTAATGGATTTAAAGTACTCTAATAAATTTAACAAAGCTATCACATTAGAATTAAGATCTGCTATAGGATCATCTTTTGCAACATAAACACTTGTTTGACCTGCTAAATGATATACCACGTCAATCTTTTCAGGTAAGTGTAAACTTGAAATAGGATCCTTATAAAGATCATGTTGAACCCATTTGATACAACTATTATCTTTTTTAAGTGAGCGACTTAGGCCAAAAACACTATGTCTTTCTATACTAAGTTTTTCCACGATTGCAGAGCCAATCAAACCGCTAGCACCTGTAATTAAAATATTCATAACATTATTATCATCCTTCCATCATTTAAAAAGACATAAAAAATTTATAATTTCTTAGCTACACATCGAAGCATTGGGTCACGATCATCTTTCCACAAAAACTTTTCTAAGGTCACAATTTCAAAACCTAAAAAAGCCATCATTTTTTCTATTTTTCCCTGAGAGTAACAATTTTTATGATGTTGCCCTTCACCATTTTGACTTCCATAAAAAGTCGCAATTATATAACCCCATCTATTTTCATAATCATACGTATATGTCCCAAACCAATGTTGTTTTTTAATATCTTCAACATCATCTGAATAAAAGCCTTTCCAGTCATCTTTAGCCTTTAGCCAAATCGAACAGACCTCTTCAAAATCAGGAACACTAAACTCAAAAATACCTCCTTTGCGTAAAACACGACTTACTTCATATAAAAACTTAGGCTCTTCTTTAAAGGTAAGATGCTCTAATAAGCCATCTGCTCTCAGCTCATCAACAGTAGCATCCTGATAAGGTAAATTAAAAATATTGTGATCTTTGATAATTAATTCATCATCAAACTTCGTATTAGGATATCTTTTTCGCATATCCTCTATTGAGTCTTGATCGACATTAATATATCCATGAAGAGGACGGCCTCCACAGCCAATGTTTAATTTCGTGATCTCAGTATCTCCAACTTGGTTAGTTGTATCTATATTACTCATAGTAACTCCTTTAATAATGGATGATTTTCATCCCGCTTAGAAATAATGGGTGAGCTAACACCCCAATTAATACCTACGTCCGGATCATTCCAACGTAGCCCACCTTCATCGTCAGAATCATAAGGTTGGCTAACCTTATAATGCAAATCTGCATATTCTGACATCACATAAAAACCATGTGCAAAGCCATGCGGCATATAAATTTGCCTCACACTATCATCACTTAATTCTGTACCAAACCACTGTCCAAATGTTTTTGACTCTTTTCTAATATCAACAACAACATCAAATATTTTTCCATACATTACAGTAAGAATTTGTGATTGAGGCTTATTTTTTGTAAAGTGAAGGCCGCGTAATATATTTTTTAAAGAGCGAGAATGATTGTCTTGAACAAAACTCTCTGTAATACCGGCCTTTCTGTATCGCTCCTCTTGATAGGTCTCTAAAAAAAAACCCCTATCATCTTTAAATAAAGATGGCTCTATAATAAGCAATCCTTCTAATGGAGTTTTAATTACTTTCATACCGTTTCAAACTCCAATTCAAAAAAACTTTTTATTGCTATTACTATATTTTCTGCCTCACTCACAGATAGCTCAGGATACATTGGCAGTGAAACTATTTTTTTTGTTAAATTTTCAGTTACGCTCATATCTTTTGCAGTTAAGATTCGATCTTTATATGCTGGCTGTAAATGTACTGGCACAAGATAATGTACGCCTGCTTGTATATCTTTACCTAGCAAATATTCAATAAATTTTTGCTGCTCCTTCACTTGAATAACATAAAGATGGTAAACAGATTCTACTTCGGTGCGAATTTCAGGAATCTGAATTGGAAGATCAGATAACTGCTTCTTATAGTATGCTGCCAGCTGACGTCTTTTCTCATTATCTGAGTCTAGGTATTTTAATTTAACTCGTAAAATCGCCCCTTGAATTTCATCCAACCGGGAATTTCTACCTTGATATTCACTAATACGATTACTCCATCCGTACTCTCTAAGCTTACGAATTTTTACTGCTAAATCATTACTTGTGGTGACTAATCCAGCATCACCAATTGCTCCTAAATTTTTTGTAGGATAACAGCTAAAACAACCAATATCGCCTATACTGCCTAATCGTCTACCTTTATATTTCGCGCCATGCGCCTGAGCACAATCTTCAATAAGATATAATTTATTACTTTTACAAAAATCAACTATTGGATCTAAATCTGCAGGTTGTCCATATAAATGAACTGCAATAATAGCTTTTGTTTTTGGTGTAATGACTTCTTCCAGTTGGAGGGGATTCAATGTGTAGAATTGTGGCTCCACATCAACAAGTACCGGTATAGCGCCCGTCGCCTCAATCGCAGCTACTGTTGCAACTGCAGTATGTGACACTGTAATAACCTCATCCCCTGCACCAATATTTAATGCTCTCAATGCTAATTCAATTGCATCGGTTCCATTGGCAACACCTATTGCCTCTGATGTTCCAATATAATTGGCAAATTCCTGCTCAAGTGACCCAACCTCCTCACCAAGGATAAAATGATTTCCACGCATCACTGCGAGAACCGCTTCTTCAATTTCAGTTTGATAACTTCGAAACTGAGCTGATGGATTGGCACAGAGAATCATCTTTAGTCCACCCTCACTTCAGGAATATAAGTAATCCAATGCCTATCATTCCCTATATAGTCTTGCTCTTTTTTCATGATTTCGACTGCATGATTCCATGCAAAAAGTAATACGTAATCTGGATTACTTTCTCTAAATTGTTTATATGGCAAAACAGGGATATGCGCACCAGGAGATAATTTGTTATGCTTTATTGGCGTGGTATCATAAATACACTCAACTAGTTCTGGCGTAATGCCAAAATAGTTGGTTACTGTAGTGCTTTTGGAAGTTGCGCCATAAGCCACAACCTTCTTTCCATCTTTTTTTAGTTTATTGAGTAGCTCAATGAGATCGTCTCTAATTTTATTTACACTATCGGTAAAGCCTGTATAAGCTTGTGCACTATCGAGACCCAGATTTTTCTCTTTCTCAATTAAGTTAGTTACATTTTGTGATACTGCTTTTACACCTTTATGGGCAATAGTATAACGCATCGAACCACCATGAGTGACTTGTGGCTCAACATTAATCAGCTCTAGGTCATGCATCTTTGCAAGGTGACTGATTGACAGTGCCGAAAAAAGAAAAACATGCTCATCGTATATTTGATCGAAAGATGTTTTTTCAATAATCTCTCCTAAATATGGATCTTCAAAGATAAATACCCCGTCATCACTTAGTAGTGTTTTAACGCCATCATAAATCGAATGCATATAAGGAATGTGACACATTACGTTTGCACTTAAGATTGCATCTGCTTTTTGATAGGTTTGAGTAATTTTTTCAGCAAGAGGCTGGTCGAAAAATTGATTGATTACTTCTATTCCTTTACCCATTGCCACTTCAGCAACATTCTTTGAAGGCTCAACTCCAAGACATGGGATTTTATCCGTTACAAAATTTTGCAACATAATTCCATCATTGCAGCCAATTTCTACCACAAATGATTTTTTATCTAAATTTTGTAGATTTGAGACTGAGTGAGCAAACTGTTTAAAGTGCTCCTGCATATAATTAGAAGTAGATGAGAAAAATGCATAATTATCATGAAACATTTTTTCCCTATCGGGTTGCTCTACCAACTGAACCATATTACAACTCTCACAAAAACCAACCTTCATTGGGAAAGTGTACTCATTATTCATTTCTTCTTTAGTGGCAAATGCATTGGCAATTGGCATCTCACCAAAATCAACAAATGGCTGATACTCGCTGTCACATATTAAACATTTAGGCATTACTACTCCTCACTATTGGTTAAATTTACTGTTATCTAAAATATGGTCTGCTAATGCAAAACTAGCAGTAAATGCAGGTGAAATGGCATTAACAATATGGGTTGAATTTTCCCCTTCCAACATCACAAAATCCTGCACTAATTCTTTCTTATCTTTATCATAAAGTTGTGGCCTAATTCCGACCTTAGAGCTTCTTTCAATATGAATCATTTCTATCTTTGGAATTATAGTCTTAACTGCATTTAAAAAATTTCGGGATGTCCAATCAAACGCCTGATTATATACATAATTACGCATTTTTTTATCAATTATTACCTGTGTCGCCATATGGCGCAGAAAATCCAATGTCATGAGTGGCTCAACCCCTTGTAGACCTGTGTAGTTCTCCCTACCTAATGCGGGGGTTGCTGTTGGCCCCAAATAAGTCACCCCATCAATACTTGGTGTCGCATGTACGCCTAAAAAAGGAACCTCTAAATCGGGTACTGGATATAAATTTGTATTGAATTTAAATGGTGCGTTCTTTTTTAACTGCCAATAACTTCCCTTAAATGGAAGCATGGTATATTTCCTTCCAACATCAAACTTATGTGCAATTCTATCTGCTTGAAGACCTGCACAATTAAACAAATGTCCATAAGTGACAGTAGTAGTATCCAATACTATTTGTTTTTTATTGGGTAAAATTTCTAATCGACTTTTGGCCATTAAAAATGTAACACCCCTTTCTTTCAGCCGCTGTTGTAACCGCTGAATAACTAAAATGGGTTTCACTATACAAGTATCTGGGCTCCATAATGCACGACCACTGCTTGTTCGCCCATCAGGTACAAGCTCATTGAATTGTTGTTGGTCAATAATCTCTACTGTTGCACCATTTTTAAACCCTCTTTCTAATAGGACTTCTAACTGATCATCTAGCTCTGGTTTTTGTGGTGTGATCACCTTTCCACAGCTTAAAACAGGAAGATTCTCTACTTCACACCATTTTTTAAGGCGTTTTGCACCTGCAACACAAACTTTCGCTTTTAGTGAATCTGGCTGGTAATAAAGTCCTGCGTGTAGTACGCCACTATTTCTTCCTGAACTATGCTTTCCCACTTCAGGCTCTTTGTCGATAATGACAATAGATAAATTACCAAACCTCTTTAATATTTGATAAGCAATAGATAATCCAACCATACCCGCGCCTATAATACAAACGTCTGTAGAGGTGTGGGAGCTCATAGTATATTTATTGATAAACTCAGATCATCTTTCAGAAGACGAGCAAGATATTGCCCATACTCATTCTTAGCCAATTTTTTTGCAGATATACTCAATTGCTCAGTACTGATCCATTTTTTTCTCCAGGCAATTTCTTCAAGACAGGCTATCTTAAATCCTTGTCGCTTTTCAAGAGTATGCACAAACTGAGAAGCCTCTAAAATAGATGCATGTGTTCCTGTATCTAACCAAGCAAAGCCACGCCCCATAACTTCAACATTTAAATCACCTCTATGTAAATAAACTTCATTTACCGAACTTATTTCTAATTCTCCACGCGCAGATGGCTCAATTGACTTGGCAATTTCAATAACATCGTTATCATAAAAATATAAGCCAGTAACAGCATAATTAGATTTTGGATTAGTAGGCTTTTCTTCTATTGAGAGTGCCCTCCCCATAGAATCAATTTCAACAACACCGAATCTTTCTGGGTCAAACACTTGATATGCATAAACCGTGGCGCCTTTCTTTAAATTAGTTGACTGCATTAAAGTTTCACTAAAACCCTGTCCATAAAAAACATTATCCCCAAGAATCAGACATACATTATCACTGCCTATAAACTCCTCTCCAATAATGAATGCTTGTGCTAAGCCATCAGGAGAAGGTTGCTCTGCATAGGTAAAATTCACTCCAAACTGAGAACCATCGCCCAGCATTGTACGAAATAAGGGTAAATCATGCGGTGTACTAATAATTAGTATTTCTTTAATACCAGCTAACATAAGCACAGAAATCGGATAATAAATCATTGGCTTATCATATACTGGTAAGAGTTGCTTGCTAATAGATATAGTAAGAGGATAGAGTCGTGTTCCTGATCCGCCAGCTAGAATTATTCCCTTCATAACTTGATCACTCCTAATCTTTCACCTTGATAACTGCCATCTTTAACTCTATCACACCAGATGCTATTCTTTAAATACCATTTAACAGTTTTACGAATTCCGGTTGCAAAAGTTTCATCTGGAACCCATTTAAGCTCCATCTTTATTTTAGTGGCATCTATTGCATATCTTATATCATGCCCAGCTCTATCACCAACATAAGTTATTAATTGCTCATACCGATCAATACTATCAAGCTTACTTGGTACCAACTCATCTAAGATGCAACAAATAGTCTTAACAACCTCAATATTTTGCAATTCATTATGCCCA
>Ga0257119_1001090_pt1 | contig 20294 bp, 15 predicted proteins | sample SI112_200mmetaG_FD_190179 | JGI IMG/M metagenome (GOLD analysis project Ga0257119, IMG submission 190179) | Marine microbial communities from Saanich Inlet, British Columbia, Canada - SI112_200m | ecosystem: Environmental > Aquatic > Marine > Inlet | place: Canada: British Columbia | collected... | reverse complement strand
AGGTTGATATGTACCCCTAAGGTTTCTCCAAACTCGCCATACTTAAATTCGTAATGATTAATTTCCATAGCTAAAAAAAATTCCTTAAATTACAATTAAATAAAAAAACATCTATAAAAACAGCGATGCGTATTATATCATACAATAGTAATAAAAGGAAAAAATATTGTAATTATTCAGCTCTTACGCTTGAAACCGCCCTGTCGGATGGATATTTGTTTCGATGCTAAACGCTTAACCTCCTGCAAATATCCATCAGACAGGGCTTTGGGGATAACATTTTTTAACGGGCTGAACAATTACAAAATATTTAAAGCCTGATCAAAAGCCTGGACATTCAGGAACCATAAGCTCAATTGTGAGACTCACTTAGAGGCCACTATTTAGTGCTTGACCGGAAACCCGTGTTTGGGTGGGTTTTCACCCAAACACTATTTATGTTTTGATCATTTGACGAAGCACATAGTGAAGAATTCCGCCGTTTTTGATATAGTCGATTTCAATATCAGTATTGAGTTTAACAATAACTTGGAATTTTTTTTCATTACCAGCTTTTAAAACATTTACGGTTAAAAGGCCATTGGGCTTGATCTGATTTATATTGCTGATTTCAAAGGTTTCATCTCCTTTTAACCCCAGTGATTCAAAGGATTCCCCCTTTTTGAAGATCAGTGGTAAAACCCCCATACCCACAAGATTGGACCTGTGTATCCTTTCAAAAGATGTGGTTATAACCGCCTTTACCCCTAAGAGAATAGTGCCTTTGGCTGCCCAGTCCCTTGAAGATCCGGTTCCATATTCCTTTCCGCCGAAAACCAGAAGATCTGTTTTCTCGGTTTCATATTTTTGGGAGGCATCAAAAACATAGCCTTGTTCATTTTCAGGAAATTTCAGGGTCAGCCCGCCCATGTCAGAGACAAGCTGGTTTTTTATCCTGATATTGGCAAAGGTGCCTCGCATCATTACTTCATGGTTTCCCCGGCGGGATCCATAGGAATTGAATTCCCAGGGTTTTACACCATTTTCAATTAGGTATCTTCCAGCGGGATAATCAACAGGAATGGCACCGGCTGGAGAAATGTGATCTGTAGTGACGGAATCCCCCAGCACAAGAAGAGCTCTGGCCTCTTTGATATTCTTAAGATCAGGCAGATCCAAGGAAAAATTTTTGAAAAAGGGTGGTTTTCTGATATAGGTGGAATTTTTATTAAATTTAAAGGTGGTGCTTTCTTCCACATCAAGTTCCTGCCAGAGCTTGTCCCCCTTGAAAATATGGGCATATTGATCTTTGAAAAATCTCTCATGAACATAGGTTTCCACAAAATGATTTATCTCCTCAGCCTCAGGCCAGATATCCTTCATAAAGACAGGATCACCTTTTTTTGAAATCCCAAGGGGCTCAGTTTTAAAATCAATATCAATCCTTCCGGCAATGGCATAAATCACCACAAGGATTGGCGACATTAAAAAATTGCCTTTGACATCCTGGTGTATTCTTGCTTCAAAATTCCTATTACCCGAAAGAACGGACATGACATCCATATCATTGGCTTTAATGGATTCTTCAATAAAAGGATCAAGTGGGCCGCTGTTCCCGATACAGGTCATGCATCCAAAACCCGTATTGTTAAATCCAAGTTCCTGGAAATAGTTCATTAATCCTGAACCTTTCAGGTAATCCAGGACCACTCTGGACCCCGGGGACAAAGAGGGTTTGACATACCATGGAATGGACAGGCCATTTTCCACGGCTTTTTTAGCAGCAAGGCCCGCACCGATCATGGTATAGGGATTCGAAGTGTTGGTGCAGGATGTAATGGCTGCAATTACCACGCTTCCGTTGGTGAGCGCCAGGGGATTGTTTTCGGGATTGATCTGCAGTTTTTTTCTGTTTTCAAGGTCAAAGATTTTTGTTACCCTTTCTTTTACGTCTGGAAGAGAAACCCTGTCCTGGGGTCTTGAAGGTCCTGCAATGGAAATTTTAATCAATGAAAGATCAATGTCGATTTTTTTGGAAAACTTTATGTCATTATCGTGAGAATTGAATAGTCCACAGGCTTTACAATATGCTTCAACAAGGGCAGCAGTTTCTGGCCTGTTTGTTTTTTTAAGGTATTTTAAGGTATGATCATCAACCGGGAAAAAACCGGCTGTAGCTCCATATTCCGGCGACATGTTGGAGATGGTGGCCCGGTCTGTTAAAGTAAGATACTTTAATCCTTCTCCTGTATATTCAACAATTTTCTCAACAACATTTTCTTTGCGTAATATATTGGTCACATACAGGGCAATATCCGTTGAAGTAATCTGTTTTTGCGGCTTACCGATAAAATTCACGCCGATAATCTGTGGAAGATTCATATAATAGGGCTGCCCCAGCATGACTGCTTCAGCTTCAATACCGCCAACACCCCAACCAAGAACTCCCAGGGCGTTGATCATGGTGGTGTGGGAATCGGTTCCCACAAGCGTATCGGGAAAAGCCGCAAGGCCATCCCGTGTTTGTTTTGTTGAAACAACAGTGGCAAGATATTCAAGATTAATTTGATGACAAATTCCGGATTCCGGAGGAACTACCCTGAAATTGTCAAAACTTTTCTGGGCCCATTTTAAGAGCTGATATCTTTCTTTGTTTCGCTCATACTCTTTTTGTGCATTTAAGAAGAATGAATTTTTTTCCTTGAAATGATCCACCTGGATTGAGTGGTCAATAACAAGATCAACAGGGACCAGAGGATTAATTTGCCTGGGGTCTTTTCCCGCCTCATTAACTGCATCCCTCATGGCGGCAAAATCAACAATTGCAGGAACTCCTGTGAAATCCTGCATAAGGACTCGAGCTGGATAGAATGCAATCAGTTCGGAATTTTGAGAATTTGTTTCATAGAATTTTGCGGCAGTTAGAATGTCTGACCATTGAATGATTTTTGAATCCATATTTCGTGCCAGGTTTTCTATCAAGACCCTTGCTGCAAAAGGTATGGAATTGATTTTTGCAAGTCCCATTTTTTCAAGTAATGTGATATTGTGGACAATGAACTCTTGGCTGCCCAGGGCAAGCTTTTGTTTTAAACTATTATCAGACATTTATTTGCTCCTAAGGAATTTTAATTGGGAAAATTAGCGGATTTTTCATCGGTGCTAACTTCTATAAAGTAATATTAAACTCATAATAGATCAAGACACAATTTATATTATACTAAAAATAGATCCTTTAATTGATGGTAATTGAAAGGATGGGAATTTAAAAAATTTTTAACAATAGTTTAACAAGTTGCGAATTAAGATTGAAATTTTCAAATCTTTATGGAAGTATGAGTCGTTCAGCATTAAAAATAATTGTATAAATATAGAAGATTCAACAGATTTTAAAAAAAGGAGGACCTCCGAATGAAACCAATTGATGTCACCCGATTAAAAGATATTGTCGGGGAGCGCAATATTAAAACAGATCCTTCCGACCTTTATGTTTACGGATCAGATTCTTCTGTGCATCATGCCATGCCATGGGCTATTGTCAAACCAGAGAACACCTCACAGGTTCAGGAGATCATGAGATATGCAAATCAGGAAATTATCCCGGTTATTGCCAGGGGTGGCGGTTCAGGCATGTGTGGTCAGACCGTTCCCATCCAGGGTGGGATTATGCTTGATATGAAGGCGATGAATAAGATTCTTGAGATCAACCTTGCGGATGTCTACTGCCGTGTTGAACCCGGTGTTGTAGATGATGATCTTAATCTTGCTTTAAAACAATACGGGGTGTTTTATCCCCCGACACCTGCTTCTTCAAGGATTGCAACCATTGGCGGTGAAATTGCCAACAATGCCAGTGGGGTCAGGTCAGTGAAATATGGCGCCACACGGGATGCGGTTCTCGGCATGAAAGTGGTCCTGCCAAACGGTGACCTGGTAAGCCTTGGTGCCCATACAAGGGTGGAAGCGTCCGGTTACCAGCTCCACAAACTCATCGTTGGATCTGAAGGCACGCTTGGTATTGTGGTTGAAGCGACCTTAAGCTTTGTTCCCATCCCGGAATTCAGATGCATGGGGGTTGCCAATTTTGATGCGCTTAAAGATGCCGGCGAAGCCATCGGTTCCATCATGGGCTCGGGTTCGATTCCATCCATGCTGGAACTTGTGGACTCTGTTGCCATAAAAGCAGTTAACAAAACAATGGATCTCGGACTTAAAGAGGTTGCCGCAGCATTAATTTTTGAAGCAGACGGTATGGTAAAAGAAGCCGTTGATTATGAAATCGACAAGATGAAGAAAATATGTGAGAAACACAATGGCCAGGATATTTATGCCAGCTATGATCCAAAGGAGCGGGCAAAAATTTTCATGGGTCGCAAAAAACTGTTTCCTGCACTCTCAAAATATGATGACAATCTCGCCAGCACATCCCTTGCTGACGACATGGCGGTTCCCTACTCAAAAATGGCGGAATTGGCAGGCAAAGTCCATGAAATAGCAGATCGACATAATATTGTAATGACAGCCTACGGCCATTGCGGCTCCGGGTGTATGCATACCAAAATATTAATGGACACAAAAAGAAAAGACCAGTGGGCTGCTTCCAAAAAGGCAATCACTGAAATTTATGACTATGTCCGGTCTGTTAATGGGACCACCAGTGCCGAACATGGTATAGGGCTTTCCAAGGCAGAATCGTTCAAAATTGAAAAATCAGATTCATTAAGTCTTTTGGCCGGTATCAAAAAAGCATTTGATCCTAATAATATTCTGAATCCGGGTAAACTTTCTCAGGCTCCGGAAAACTGGGTGACTGCAACCAATTTGAGATATTCTGTGAACAGTTAAAATAAAAAGGTTAATTCCATGGAAAATAAAATAAAAGAATTTAAAAATCTTGAAAAATGGCAAGGCACACTGGCAAATTGTATCAGGTGCGGATACTGTTTTGAACATTGTCCCATGTTCAAGCATACGGGTTGGGAATCCGATGCACCAAGGGCAAAAATAATTACGGCTTTTGGGCTGATATCAGGAGAGGTTGAACCTTCAGAGTCTGCAGCAGATAAAATGTTCTCATGTTTTTATTGCAAGCGGTGTGAAGCTGCATGCTCTTCAGGTGTTCCTTTAACTGAAATTTTTACTGATGCCAGAAAAGATCTTGTTGAGATGGGACTTGAAGGCCCAGGGACAACATCGATAACCAAATTAAATTGTGCCCGTTGTCTTATTTGTGTGGGAGCCTGTCCCCATGAAGCCAGGTCTTATGATGGAAAAGGTATTGCCACTGATCCGGCCAAATGTCAGGCTTGCGGTATCTGTCTTGAGGTTTGTCCGGCAGGAGCGGCCAAAATTGAAAATGATTTTGGGACGGGCAGGGATGAGCTTATTGAGAGGGCTTCAACCTTTTTAAATACCCATGAATCTTCCAAGGCCATAATTTTTGCCTGTAACTGGTCATATTTCCCGGAGCTTCAAGCTTCCGTACTTCCCGATTCTGAAACCCGGGACAATAATTATGAAATACTTGTGAACATGTGTGGCGGACGTCTTGAGCCACAGCTCTTGATGGCACCTTTCCTTCATAATGCATGGGGTATTATGGCAGCTGTCTGCCCTGACGATGATTGTCAGCATGAGGGAAATCAAAGGGCTAAAAAAATTGTTGAAAATCTTCGCAATACATTTAAAAGTATTGATATTGATCCTGAAAGGATTCAGCTAGTTCAGATTCCGGCCGGGGACAAGACACTATTTCAGGCCGAGATTGATACTTTTGTGGTTAAACTCAATAAGATGGGTCCAATACGATAGGGATTAACAATAAAATCCCATGCAATATTGACCCATTTATTTAGTGTTTGAACGAAAACTCATCCATCTACTGCGTTACTGCAAAAGTTTGAAACCTCATGTACAGTAGTACACTCCGGTTTCAAACTTTCTTGCGCCTTGTATATGGGCAATTTTTCGCCCAAACACGGGTTTCCGGTCAGGCACTATTTAGTTCATGATCCTTAAAGGAGTGGTTTTATGAAAATCGATGTTCCCTATGGAAAAGACAGCAGAATGTCTGCTGTCATCAGTGACGATATCAATGTCAGTTTTCTTGAAGCAAATGACGTCAAAATCGGTAATGAAGATAAAAATATAAAAGAGGCTATTAAAAATCCCATAAACTCTAAAAGCTTTAAAGCGTTTTTAAGTGATGCCAAAAAGGTACTTGTAATTGTCAATGATGCAACAAGACCCACTCCCACAAAAAAAATTCTTGAATTTATTTTTGATGATTTAAAACAGACAAATTTTAATTTCATTATTGCCACGGGTGCCCACAGGGGCCCGTCCCAGGAAGAATATCTTCAGATTTTCGGTTCTTTTTATGAAGAGATTAAAGATCAGATTATTGTTCATGATGCCAGGGTTGAAGATGACATGGTTTTCTTGGGTCAGTCCACTAATGGGACACAGATGTATGTTAACAAGGCCGGTGTCGAGGCAGATAAGATCATCATCATTTCTTCTGTGGAACCCCATTATTTTGCAGGATATACTGGGGGAAGAAAGTCTTTTCTGCCTGGGATTGCGGGCTATAAAACCATAGAACAGAATCATAAACTTGCCCTTGCACCGGAAGCTAAGGCCCTGGCCCTTGATGGTAATCCGGTTCACGAGGATATGATTGATGCCATTAAAACCGTAAAACAGGAAATTTTTTCTATTATGACGGTTCTGGATAAAAATCATAAAGTCTATGCCACCTGCTGCGGTCATATCAATGACTCTTTTCATGCCGCCATTGAACTTGCCAATGAGGTTTTTGCAGCCCCCTTAGAAAAAAAGGCGGACATTGTTGTATCTATAGTTAAATTTCCCCAGGATATTGATCTGTACCAGGCACAAAAAGGCATAGATAATGCAAAGCTTGCCTTGAAAGAAGATGGGATCATGATCCTTGTGGCAAAATGTAGGTGTGGAATCGGCGGGAAAGCCTTTGCCGACCTTTTAGGCTCAAGTGACACACCTAAAGCTGCTCTTGAAACCATTGAAAAAGGATATGTCCTGGGATATCATAAAGCTGCCAAAATGGCAGAAATAGGACTTTGGGCACAAATGTGGGGTGTGACGGATGTGGAACCCCACATTATTTCAAAACTGTTTATTAAACCTTTCTCAGATCTTCAGACCGCCATTGACAAGGCCCTTGAAGAAAAGGGGAGTGATGCCAGTGTCTTATTTTTAATGGACGGCGGACTGATAGTCCCTTTAGTAAAATAAAAATTATTTGTTTTCTTCCTGGATTCTAAGATCCTTTCTCAAAATTTTACCCACATTGGATTTGGGCAGTTCCTGCCGGAATTCCACCTGGGTGGGTAATTTGTATATGGCAAGTTTTGAGTCGCAATAATCAATGACCTCTTTTTCAGTCAATTTTTTTCCTTCTTTGAGGATAACAAATGCTTTTACAGCTTCTCCACGTTTTTCATGGGGGACGCCAATACAGCAGGCTTCAAGGATATTGGGATGTTCGAATAAGACTTCATCAATATCCCTTGGATATACATTATACCCTCCGGAGATAATCATATCCTTGATGCGATCCACAATATAAAAATATCCGTCTTCATCCATTTTAGCGACATCACCTGTGCAAAGGAAGCCATCCTGGGTCAATGTTTTTTTTGTTTCATCCGGCTTATTAAGATATCCTTTCATGACCTGGGGCCCCCTTATGAGGAGTTCTCCGGGTTCACCCATGGGCATTTCTATGGATGGATCTTCCAGATCAACAATTTTACATTCGGTTTCAGGAATCGGCACACCAATACTGCCTTGTTTCCTTACCCCTTTAAAGGGGTTGATATGTGTTACTGGTGTGGATTCCGTCAATCCAAATCCTTCTACAATTATTGAGCCTGTTTTTTCCTGGAAATTGTTAATAACTTCCAAAGGCAGAGGAGCACTGCCGGAAAAGCATCCTTTAATGCTTGTAAGATCAGTTGTTGATAGATCCGGGTGGTCAAGTATACCGATATACATGGTTGGAACCAATGGAGCAAAAGTAACCTTAAATTTGCTGATAGCTTCAAGCAAAGGTTCGGGCTGGGGTTTGGGTACCAATACGTTGGACCATCCCATACGGATGGCAAGGTTCATTGAAACGGACATCCCAAAAACATGAAAGATCGGCAGGGCACCCAGCATGACTTCAACACCTTTTTCAAAGCTTGGAAACCAGGCCTCGATCTGTTGAATCTGATAACTGATATTTTTATGGGTCAGCATGACACCCTTTGAAACTCCTGTTGTGCCGCCTGTATACTGGTACATGGCAACATCATCAATATCCAGGTCTGTCTGGGTATAGTCAGGTGAGTGTTTTGCAATTATATCTTTGAATTTGTACAGATCCCTTGCAGGAGTTACATCAGCTGCAAGGCCTTTCTTTTTGGCTACTAGTGGGAATAAAAGTCGTTTAACAAATGGAAGGTATTCTCCAATTGATGTGTAAACAATGGTTTTAATATTTGTTTTTTCCCGAAGTTTGACCATGCGGTTGGCAAGAAGATCAAGTGTAATTAAGAATGTGGAATCAGAATCGTTAAACTGATGCAAAAGTTCCCGGTCAGAATAAAGCGGATTGTTAAGAACAACTATACCACCAATTTTAAGGGTTGCATAATAGGCAACAACACATGGAATAACATTGGGAAGCAGTATGGCGACACTGTCACCTTTTTTAACGCCAAACCCCTTTAATGCCGCAGCAAATCTTGCCACCATTTCATTGAGCTCTTTAAATGTCAGTGTAAACCCCTGAAAAATCAGGGCTGTATTGTCCGGGAAATTTTTAGTAGATTCTTCAAGATACTGGGGGATCAGAATATTGTTGAAATCAACAGATTTTTTTACATCTTGCTCATAGGAGTTGAACCAGATTTTTTTTGTATCATTATTTTTATCAGTCACTTTTATTCCCTCTTAATTTTCTATGTTAAAATAGACATTTTGTCCTGGTTGATAAAAGGAAATCAATAGGTCTGTCAAGTAAAAAAAATAAAAGAGTGAACATTGTTTACTCAATTGAATAGTGTGAATAATGTATAGTGGGATCGTATGGTGTTGTCAGGCTTGCATAGTTGCGTTTATTGAACAATAAACGCAACTATGCAAGCCTGACCCCATTCATTAGTGAAGCAACGAATTGGATTTTCGTTTCCTTGACGATACGCTGGTCCCTATAATCCATCCTAAAAGCAAAACACCAACTCCAGCCATAAACCATTTGATCATGCCGGTTTTTAAAAGATCTTCATTCTTTGTTTCAAGTTGTTCAAGTTTTTTTAAAAGATCTAAGTTTTTCTTTTGATAGGCCTGATTTTCTTGAATAATTTTTTGAATGTTTCCCGCTTTTTTGATCAATTCATTGTATTTTACCTCTTTGTCTGAAAGCGAACCGTCATCTATTGTTTTTAAATCGGTTTCAAGTAAGTTTAATTTGGAAATTTTGTTTTTAAGACTATTGTTCTCTTTTTTTAGTTGATCAATAATAAGGGTTTTCGGCATTTCAAAAATAATATAGTTTTTTTCCACCCAGCCTGTTTCATTGGATTGGAGCTCAATTTTGTAAAACTCATTTTTTTCTTCCAGAATAATTACAGGGGTATCACTTTTTAGTGTTTTTATGACATCCGAAGCAGTATCAGGCCCCTGCCTGAAATTTAATATCAGTCGGTCTGATACATAGCCTGTTTTAGCCCAGATAAGCGATGGGAATAAACAAAGTATCATCATAAAGATCATAAAATAAAACAGCGATTCTCTCATCTTATGCGTGCCTCCATTGATTTTCCTATTTCCATAACAATCCTGTCACAATTTTACAATAAAAAATTCTTGCCAAAATGAGCATAACAAGAGTATCAATAAAGGGTGTTTAAGTTAAACATTAATAAAACTATTTTTGGCCACTGAGAGCCGTTATGTCAATGCACTCCGGAATCAGTGTGCTTTTAAAAAAAATGAATGGAGTAATATTATGACACATCAAAACGATCAGGGTCACGATCATGACCCCTCACATAATCATGACCACTCACAAAATAATGGTCACTCACATGATCATGGTCACTCACATAGCCAGGGGCATGACCATAATCATTCCCATGACCAACCCCGGGAATTGACCTTTGAGCAAAAGCTGGAGAAATTGTTTGGCCATTGGATTGAACACAATGACAGCCACAAGGATACCTTTTATACCTGGGCTGGGAGGGCAAAGGAGGCTGGACTTGATCAGATTGCTGAAAATATTGAAAAAGCCGGGCTATTGTCCGAAGAGGTCACCCGGCAACTTCGCGATGCGTTAAATAAACTTAAGGGGTAAGAACCTCTTTGATTCTTTCAAGTGCCCAGTCAATCTCTTGTTTTTTGATAACCAGTGGCGGGGCAAAACGGATAACATGTTCATGGGTCTCCTTGCACAGGAGACCCTTTTTCATCAGTTTTTCGCAGAAAGGTCTGGCGCCACCCACATCATGTTTGAGCTCAACACCTATGAGCAGCCCTTTGCCGCGGACTTCTTTTACATAAGGACTCTGGATTTCCTTGAGTTCTTTTTGAAAATAATCTCCCATTTTGGCAGCATTTTCAATCATTTTTTCATCTACCAACACCTTGAGGGCTTCTCTTGCTACAGCACATGCAACGGGATTTCCGCCAAAGGTAGAACCATGCTCACCCGGTAGAAATACACCCAGGACCTCGGCATTGGAAAGAACGGCGGATACTGGATAGCAACCACCGGATAAAGCCTTGCCGATTAATGTGACATCGGATTCAATGCCTTCATGTTCTTCAGCCAGAAGCTTTCCGGTTCTGCCAAGTCCTGTCTGGATTTCATCAAATACCAGGGCTACATTGTTTTTTGTACAAATGTCTCTGACGGCCCTTAAATATCCTTCCGGCGGAACAATGACGCCGGCTTCACCCTGTATGGGTTCCACAAGAAATGCCACGGTATTTTCTGTTATGGCATCTTCAAGAGCCTTGGCATCTCCAAATGGGATTGCTTTGAATCCCGGCGTAAACGGGCCGAATCCTTCCTTGTACTGTTCTTCTGTGGAAAACCCGATAATGGTCAGGGTTCTTCCATGGAAATTGTTTTCACAAACAATGATTTCAGCTTTTCCTTCATCAATATTTTTTGTTGTGTATCCCCATTTCCTGACTGCTTTAATAACTGTTTCCACTGCTTCTGCACCGCTGTTCATGGGGAGAACCATATGTGAATGGGTAAGCTTGCAGATATCTTTATAAAATAAAGATAGCTGATTGTTTCTAAATGCCCTTGACGTTATACAAAGTTTATCAAGTTGTTCTTTCATTTTCTTGATAATTTTGGGGTGGCAATGGCCCTGATTAACCGCAGAGTAGGCAGCCAGACAATCCATATACTTCTTGCCTTCAACATCCCAGACCCAAATCCCTTTACCTTTTTCAAGAATCACATCCAAAGGTTTATAATTTTTTGCTCCAAATTTATTTTCAAGTGCTATAATTTCTTTGGTATCCATTTTTACCCTTTTACTTTATAAAAAATTTAATACTGTATTAATTTGAATAACATAAAACTAAAAAAAAGTTAAGAAATTCGTAATTATTCAGCTCTTACGCTTGAAACCGCCCTGTCTGATGGATATTTGTTTCGATGCTAAACGCTTAACCTCCTGCAAATATCCATCAGACAGGGCTTTGGGAATAACTTTTTTTAACGGGCTGAACAATTACAGAAATTCAAATATTTATTTTTTGTAATACAATTGAGATATCAGCATACCTGCTAACATGAGTACACACCCTAAAAATGCACGTCCGGAAAGGATTTCATTTAAAATCAGCCATCCACCAATGGCTGCAAAAACAGATTCAAGGCTGAAAATAATCGCAGCATGGGATGCAGGGCTGTCTTTCTGACCATAAATCTGGAGCGAATATGCAACTCCCACAGACAGCACACCACCATAGAGCAAAGGAATGGAAATTTTTAGAATATCTGCAAGAATAAAGGTTTCAAATACGGCGGCAACAAGCAGGCTTAAGATTGAACATACCAGGCATTGGACAAGGGATAGCCAAGCTGTGTTAAATCGTTTGGACAGCCTGCCGATAATGATTAAATGAAAGGCAAAGCAAATGGCGGAAAACAGAACTAATAGATCTCCAAATTCCATACTCATATTGTTGGTCACGCTCAATAAAAACATGCCAATACTTGCCAGGATTGCTCCGATCCATGTTCCAAGACCGGTTCTGTCCTGTTTGAAAAATAGATTTAAAAACGGAACAATGACAACATAAAGTCCCGTGATAAATCCAGCCTTTCCCGCTGTTGTATAAACGAGTCCCACCTGTTGGAACGAGATCCCAAGAAACAGGAAAATACCCGATAAGATTCCGGATTTGATAATACCATTATTGTTTTTAATAGATGTTGAATTACGTTGAAAAAAAATAAAGGGCAGTAAGGACATGGATCCTAATACAAACCGCAGGCCGTTAAAGGTAAAGGGTCCGACATGATCCATCCCGATTCTTTGCGCCACAAAAGCAAATCCCCAGATGATGGCAACAAAGAGCAAAATAAAATCTGATTTAAAAGTGCTGGCTTTCATGGTATCCAAATATAGGGTAATTTAAAAAAAGGTTAATCTTTATCAGGGTGAACTGGCTTTTAAAAATGAATGTTCTAATATTTAAAACATGTGTTAGTCAAGAAAATAAGGGATTTGTCAAGAAAATAAGATGGACAAAAAAATAATAACTAAAAAATTTATGGCCGGTCAAAGACTGATGCTGGGATTTGATGGTAAGGAACTCAACGATGAGTTGAAACATATTATTGGGGATATTAATGCCTGTGGCATCATCCTTTTTGCAAGAAATATTGAATCCCCGGAGCAGATGAGCCGTCTTTGCTCTGCCTGCCAGGTATATGCAAAAGCATGTGATCTTCCCCCCTTGTTTATAGCAGTAGATCAGGAAGGCGGGGTGGTGGCAAGACTTAAAGAACCTTTTACTGTGTTTAAGGGGAATCCTTTTATTGACAGTGTTGAGGATGCCGGGGCCTTTGCCTCCATTACGGCCCGGGAACTGAAACAGGTAGGGATTAATATGAATTTTGCACCGGTTTTAGATATTGCCCCTAAAGATACACAAAGCATTATGAAAGACAGGGCGTTTAGAGGAGATGCAAAAATAGTTTCAAAGCTTGGCACCCAGATCATACGTAGTCTTCAGAAAAATAGTATAATGGCCGTGGCCAAGCATTTTCCCGGAATCGGCAGAACACTTAAAGATTCTCATTTTCACCTTCCAATCCTGGATATTGATATTGAAAGCCTTTGGCAATCAGATCTGGTTCCATTTGCAGAAGCAAAAAATCAGGATGTTGCGGGAATCATGCTGTCCCATATTTTATATCCCAGGCTTGATGCAAACTGGCAGGCAAGCCTGTCTCCTTTTATTGCCAACGAGCTTTTGCGTAATAAAATGGGATATGATGGTCTTGTGATGACGGATGATCTGGATATGAAAGCCATTGGGCACGATATTAAAACCTGTATTCAACAGATTTTAATATCTGGAATTGACATGGCCCTGATCTGCCATAAAGGACCCAATATTGAAAAAGCATACCAGCAAATCGTGCAATTGCTCAATGAGGATGAAAATTTATATTTAATGGGTAAAAAATCTTTGGAAAGAATTTTAAGGGTTAAAAAACAATACCTGCACGGATAATGTTAGTTGATTTTTGTTCTTGAGAAAACATCATGTTCCAGAAGGCATAGCTGTCCTTGTTGAACCATGGTATATCCCCTGGCCGCAATCATGGCGGCATTGTCTCCGCAAAGTTCTGCATGTGGGGCAAAAACCTCTATTTTTTCAGATTTTGCTTTTTGGGTTAATTTTTTAACAAAGGTTTTATTGGCAGAAACACCACCTGAAATGCCAATATGTCGGCAGCTTTTATCCTGTGCAGCAAAGATCAATTTTTTGGAAAGAACATCAATGACTGCTTCCTGAAAAGAAGAGGCAATCTGTGCTTTTTCATCTTTTGTGGCGATCTGATTGTCATGAATATACCTTGCAACTGATGACTTAAGACCGCTGAAGCTGAAATCAAAACTGCCTTTTTCAAGCAAAGTTCTTGGGAATGCAATATTTGCGGGGTTTTTTGTCTTTGCAAGACATTCAATTATCGGGCCACCAGGATAGCCTAATCCCAGCATTTTTGCAACTTTATCAAAGGCTTCTCCGGCTGCATCATCCCTTGTCTGTCCCATGAGTTCAAAATGGTCATATGAAGTGACATGGTAAATATTGGTGTGTCCTCCGGAAACCACAAGAGCTATAAAGGGGAATTTGGGTTTAGGGTCTGAAAGGAATAGCGAATAGATATGGGCTTCCAGATGGTTAACTCCGGCAAATGGAAGACGTCGTGCCCAGGCAAATGATTTGGCAAAGTTAAATCCCACCAAAAGCGCACCGATCAATCCGGGCCCCCGTGTCGCTACAACAGCATCAATATCTTCAAGTCTGATATTTGCTTTTTTTATGGCCTCATCCACCACAGGTGTAATGGCTTCGATATGCATTCGCGATGCAAGTTCAGGCACAACACCACCATATTTATGATGGACATCAATCTGGGTGGCGATGATGGAAGAAAGAATGTTTGTTCCATCCTTAACAATGGCTGCTGCGGTTTCATCACAGGATGATTCAATCCCAAGTACTATCATAATATAGTCAGAGGATAAGACCTTTCAGGCCTAAACCCATTGGGTCTGGTTCTCATTATTTTCCCTGGATTCAACCTCGCCTATGAAATATGCTTTTTCATTCATTGCCCCCAGTCGGTCCATGACTTCCTGAGCAGATGCATCCGGTACCACAATTACCATGCCAATACCATTGTTAAAGGTCCTTTGCATTTCAAAATCTGACACAGAACCCTCTTTTTGCATGATTTTAAAAATAGGGGGAATTTCCCATACATCCCTTCGAACAATTGCTTTACAGGCCTCCGGTATTACCCGGATAATATTTTCATCAATGCCGCCTCCGGTTACATGGACTATGCCGTGAATGGGCAGGTCTCTTATAAGGCTTAATATAGTCGGGACGTAGATGGTGGTCGGTTTAAGGAGTTCTTCTCCAAGAGTAGATTCAAGATCATTTAGCGTTGTATCTACGGTATACTTGCATTTCTCAAAAAGGATTTTTCTGACAAAGGAAAATCCATTGCTGTGTACACCGTTTGAGGCAAGACCAATGAGTTTATGCCCGTTTCTTATGTAGGAACCGTCTATAATTTTATCATTGCCCACAATGCCCACTGAAAAACCGGAAAGATCATATTCTCCTTTTTGATAAAGCCCGGGCATTTCTGCTGTTTCACCGCCGATCAAGGCGCATCCGGCTTGATTGCAGCCCTTGGCAATCCCTAAAATGATTTTTTCAGCTACATCATTGTCAAGAACCCCCATGGCCAGATAATCAAGAAAAAATAAGGGTTTGGCGCCCTGGACGATAATATCGTTAACACACATGGCCACAAGATCAATACCAATGGTGTCATGTTTGTCCATCATAAAAGCGATTTTAAGCTTGGTTCCAACACCGTCCGTTGAACTAACCAGAACCGGATTGGCAACATTAGAGAGATTCAGGGAAAAAAGACCTCCAAAACCACCTATTTCACCCATGACACCGGATCGTGGAGTGGTTTTAGCAATATCTTTAATCCGATCAACCAATTTGTTGGCTTTGTCTATATCAACACCTGAATCTGCATATGTTAAGGGATTGTTCATTTAAGACCACCTTTTTCAATTACGATTGACTAAACCTTTTGACCCAATGAGGATAAACAGAATGTGGCGAAAAGTCAAAAGCTTTTTGACATCGTCATTTGAATATTGTATTTAGTGCCTGACCGAAAATTTGAATTTTTTTTTAAGCATACGCTCTTCTTTTAGATTGTACCAGGCGGGCGATAATTTTTTAATATAGACTTTTAATATAAACAAGGATCGGAGAATCTAAAGAGAATGAAAATAATCCATATTGGAATTTTAGGGTATGGAGTTGTCGGTACGGGTGTGGCAAAGTTGTTAAAACAAAAAAAACAATTACTTGAATCCAGAATCGGAGCTGTTTTAAAACTTAAAACTATTGCTGATATTGATACGATCACAGATCGGGGCGTTGACCTTGGATCCACCAGCCTGGTTTCCGATGCAAATTTGATTATAAATGATCCCAAGATAGATATTATAGTGGAAACCATTGGGGGCAAAACCATTGCTAAAAAATTTATTATGGATTCCCTTGAGAATAAAAAACATGTGGTGACGGCCAACAAAGCTCTTTTGGCCTCTTTTGGAAATGATCTTGTCAAGACTGCCAGGAATAACCAGGTTGATCTGGCTTTTGAAGCCAGTTGCGGTGGCTGCATGCCCATTATAAAGTCCTTGAAAGAGTCACTTGTTGCCAATGATATCAATTCCATGTCAGCAATTTTAAACGGGACATGCAATTATATTCTTACTAAAATTTCCAGGGACGGGTCAGGTTTTGAAGAGGCTTTAAAGTCAGCCCAAAAATTAGGATATGCCGAAGCCGAACCTTCTTTAGACATAGACGGGTATGATACAGCCCACAAACTTGCTATTTTAAATTCCCTTGCCCATGGAATGGAAATTAATTTAAAAGACATCCATGTGGAAGGTATCAGAAATATTACACCCGTTGACATCCAATTTGCACGATCATTTGGATATACCATCAAGCTTTTGGCCATTGGAAGAATTCGTGGAGATTATGTGGAAGCAAGGGTGCATCCGACAATGATATCCAGCTCAAATCCATTGTCCCATGTAGATATGTCCATGAATGCCATTGCCATTGATGCCGATGCCACAGGGCAAACCATGCTCTATGGCCATGGGGCCGGTATGATGCCCACGGCCAGTGCCGTATTAAGTGATATTGCAGACATTGCAAGAAACATTATTTCAGGTATAAAAAGACGGGTGCCAATTCTGGGATATCCTGAAGATAATATTAAACCCATACGGATTCTTCCCATGGATGAGCTTTACACAAGATATTATCTCAGGTTTGAAGCTCAGGATCATCCGGGTGTGCTATCCAAAATTTCCGGGATTTTGGGTGAAAATAATATCAGTATTAAATCAGTCCATCAAAAGGGCCGCAAAACAAATGGCAAGGTGCCCGTTGTAATGATCACCCATATTGCCAAGGAAGCATGGGTACAAAAGGCGTTAAAACAAATTTCAAAAACAGATTCAATAGTTGGTGATCCCATTGTGATTAGAATTGAAGAAATGGACCAGGAGTAGAGCGATGAAGATATTGGTTGCGGATTTAGAAGGTGTTTTCCTGCCGGAGATATGGATTAATGTTGCACAAAAAACCGGGATCGAAGAGCTTAAACTGACCACCCGGGATATAAGTGATTATAATGTATTAATGAAAAAGAGACTTTCTTTACTGAAAGAGAATAACTTAAAGATTCAGGATATTAAAAATGTGATTGCCACTCTTGAACCCCTTGAAGGCGCATTGGATATTTTAAACTGGATAAGAGAACACTCACAGATTATAATGCTCTCAGATACTTTTGAAGAGTTTGCAAAACCTTTGATGGCAAAACTAAATTATCCATTACTCCTGTGTCATAGCCTGACCATTGACAAAAAAGGCAATATCACAGACTATAACCTAAGGATAGAAAATCAGAAAAAAGAGGCTGTGAAAGCATTAAAAGCAATGAATTATCACGTGATTGCTTTTGGAGATTCCTATAATGACATCGGGATGATCCAGGAAGCTGACCAGGGATTTTTCTTTAGTCCTCCAGAGTCGGTCCTTACCGATTTCCCCGATATTCCAGTGGCAGGGAACTATTCACAGCTTAAAACCATGATTGCTTCACTATTGGAAATTTAATGATTAATATTGATGATTTTAAAAATGTGACTGCTCTTGTAATCGGTGACCTGATGATTGATGAGTACCTGTGGGGAAGCGTGGACAGGATCTCTCCGGAAGCACCAGTCCCCGTAGTTTGCGTGGAAAAACAAAGCCATACCCTTGGAGGGGCGGGAAATGTCATAAATAACCTTGTGGCCATGGGAGTAAAAGTTTTGGCCATTGGTACTGCAGGGACCGGCAAAGCCGGGCAGATGATATTTGAAAAACTTGAAAGCCTGGGTATTGAAACAGATGGGATAGTAAGTGAACCCCAAAGGCCTACTACAAGAAAAACAAGAGTGATTGCCTCCAACCAGCAGGTGTTGAGGATTGACAAGGAAATAAAGCGGAATATCAATGCTGACACGCTAAAAAGACTGGTTAAGATTATTAAGGATAAAATTTTACAGGTAAACCTTATTATTCTTTCAGATTATGATAAGGGACTTCTCACAAAAGAGTTGATTGCCCAGACGGTAAAACTTGCAAAAAAGCACAACGTCATGATCCTTGCTGATCCCAAGTCCCTTGATTTCTCAAAATATGAACAGGTCTCCATACTTACACCAAATAAAAAAGAGGCAAGTCTTGCTACAAATATGGATATCAAATCAGAAAAGGATCTTTTTGCTGCCGGATATAAAATCATGGACCAGGTTAAACTGGAACGGCTTATAATTACTTGTGGTAAAGACGGCATGGTATTGTTTGAAAATGGCAAAGATCCCTATATCATTGAATCCAAAGCCAGACAGATATTTGATGTTTCCGGTGCCGGGGATACAGCCATTTCTTTTTTGGGCCTTGGTCTTGCCATTGGTGCCAGTTTTAAAGACAGTGCAAAAATTGCCAATGCAGCAGCAGGAATCGTTGTAGCAAAGATCGGAACAGCCACGGTTTCCATTGATGAGCTTCAAAGAGCTCTTGCAGATTAAAAAAAATATCCAGACAAAATAATTAATAAAACTTGACAGAAACATGACTGTTCTATATATTGCCTTCTGTGATGCGGGGTGGAGCAGTCTGGTAGCTCGTCGGGCTCATAACCCGAAGGTCATTGGTTCAAATCCTTTCCCCGCTACCAAAACAATTACAAGGGTCTTGGAGTTTCTCTGAGACCCTTTTTTTGTTTTAACAATTAGCGCTCCCCACACTATACCCCACAAAGCTGAATGCTTTTAATAAATAAAAATCCGGTCAAAGAATTAACCGGGCTGATTTGCCATCTAATGAATGTAAAACTTTAATAAGTCAGATAAAAAGGTGGTGAATCTGGATCAGGTAAAATTTCTGTTTCTCCAATAGTAACAGCTGCGTTTATAAAATCTTTTCCTTGCATAATACTTACTTGATTTTTAACTTTGTTCTTTTGCATAACTGTTTCAATTTTTCTGTCATAAGTGGAATAAGTCCAAGCGGGTGAGTAATTGGATTTTACTTTTTATCCAGTATTTTTCGAATAGTCTGTGCTGTTTCCTGCATGTTGATTGGTTTCATTATATAGGCTGCGAGGCCCAATTCTTTTGCCTTTTCTTCATCAACAAGGGTACTGTGGCCAGTACATATGATAATGGGAATATCTTCTCGAATATCCATCAGCTTTTTAGCTAATTTAACACCAGTCATATGGGGCATTGTCATGTCAGTTATGACAAGGTCGAAATTATCAGGATTTAAGCTGAATTTCTCCAAAGCATCTTGCGGTGTTGTTGCGGTTTGAACTTTGTATCCCAGGCGCTCGAACATTCTTTGCACCATATTTACAATGGATGTTTCATCATCCACAAACAAAATGGTTTCACTTCCCCTGGGAATTTCCTGAATAGTTTCTTTTTCAACAGTTGCTTTTTCTTGTGCTAACGGGAAAAGTATGCTGAATTTTGTGCCTTTACCAAAGGTGCTGTCAATTTTAGTAGATCCGCTATGGCTCTTGACAATGCCATGCACTACGGCCAACCCCATACCGGAACCCTTGCCAATCCCTTTGGTTGTGAAATAGGGATCAAAAATGCGGTCTATGATTTTGGGATCTATTCCCGGGCCAGTATCGCTTACCATTAGCTTAACATACTTGCCGCTTTTTAAATCAGGATAGTCTTTGGCTGAACTATCGCCTAAAAGCACATTTTCCACAGTGATGATAAGCTTTCCGCCGTTTTGTTCCATGGCATGGGAAGCGTTGATACACAGATTCATCATGATCTGGTTGATCTGGGTTGGATCTGCAAGAATCGTTTCATCTGCGATACAAA